>Ga0316217_10006038_pt1 | contig 12216 bp, 14 predicted proteins | sample 1anoAmetaG_FD_203633 | JGI IMG/M metagenome (GOLD analysis project Ga0316217, IMG submission 203633) | Freshwater microbial communities from Trout Bog Lake, Wisconsin, USA - 1anoA | ecosystem: Environmental > Aquatic > Freshwater > Lake > Hypolimnion/Profundal zone | place: USA: Wisconsin... | reverse complement strand
GGTTCGTCAGCCCGACGAACGGCGCGGCATTCAGCGCGCCGGCCAACATCTCGCTGCTGGCCACCGCCTCCGATTCGACCGGCCCGGTCACGAACGTGGAGTTTTTCGCCGGCAGCACCGACTTGGGCCGGGGCCAATCGGTCGTGCTTGATCCGCCGGGGGTGAATGGCGTGACGGGTTTGGTCTATTGGCTGGATTGGCAAAATGTCCCGGCCAACTCCTATTCCCTGACGGCGGTGGCCACGGCCAACGGCGGCATCTCCACCACTTCCGCGGTGGTCAGCATCTGCGTTCTGCCGCCCACCAATCTGCCGCCGGTCGTGCATATTACCAGTCCGCCCAATGGCGCTGTCTTCCGCGCCCCGATGGACCTGCCCATTTATGCCTACGCCACCGATCCCGGTGGCTCGGTGGCCAGCGTGCAGTTTTTTGTCAACAACGCAAGCCTCGGCTTGGGCCATCCTGTGACGGCGGTTCCGTCGCCGTCGCCTGGCCCGATTCAGCCGGCCTTCGTGCTGGTGGTTTCAAACTACTGGGAGTTCGTCTGGACCAATCCTCCGCCCGGCACCAACCTCGCCTTGACCGCTGTGGCCACTGATAACCAAGGCCTGGTCGCGACCTCCGCCCCGGTGCTGGTCAACCTCCTGCCGCCGCTGCCGCCGCCGACCAACCGGCCGGCGTTGGTCAGCATCGTCGCCACTGACCCGATCGCCATTGCCGGCACCAACTGCTGGACGTGGCCCGGTCCCGTCAGCCCGGTGGCGACTTGGAGCAACTGGCTGGCCCCCGGCGCCGCTTTCCGCCTGTTCACCAACTGCGGACCCAAGGACGCCACCATTACCGTATTCCGTTCCGGCCCGACCAATAATGCGATCACCGTGGACTATGCCATCGGTGGCACCGCCAGCAACGGCGTGGACTACGTTGCCTTGCCGGGCACGGTGACCGTACCCGCCGGCCAACGCAGCGCCGCCATCACCATTGTGCCGCTGGACGCAACGCCCGGCCTGGTCAAGACCGTTGTGCTCACCCTGGCTACCGATCCCACCGGCACCAACTATGTGGTCGGCCTTCCGCACTCGGCCGCCGCCATGATTCTCGACAGCCGGTCGCCGCAACCCGTCACCGGCGTGGCGCCCGGCCGGTGTTTTAATCTCGCCGCCGCCGGCCCGAATGGGGCGTGGTTTTATGTCGAGTATTCCACCGACTTGGTGAATTGGACGACCATCTGCACCAACCAGGTTTTCAACGGCAACGTGGCGTATGTGGATCCGGACGCGGCGACGCACCCCGCCCGTTTCTACCGCACCGTGCCTGCCGCCAGCCCGGCGCAATAAACGAAATGTGCCGCTGGCTGCTACCAGAGCCAGCCGTTCATTGACCGTGCTGGTTTGGGCTGCATGGGGTTGAAGCCGGCCGGTGCTTTGACCCGCGCCGCCAACTCAATCATGGGAAGTTTCCACGTCCTTGCGCACTTACTCCCGGACCATGAACCAGCGTGACGGTAGCGCAGCCGTCTCGGCTGCGGGTTCTGGCGGCGTCTCGCCGCCAGTTCGGGGAACGAGCACCGGGACGGTGCCCGAACCCGCAGGCGGGACGCCTGCGCTACGCGGATTTATGCGAAGCGCCTACGGCGATTTGGAAACGGTCAGGTAAGAGCATATTGCGGTCATGCTATCAAAGGTGACCACGGACCCTCACCTGCGCCCCGGCCAGCGGCGACGGGGGGCAGTGTCAGGGAATGGTTGGGCGGCATCATCATGGTCATCCATGAGTTGGCATCAATAGCATGGCAGAAAACAAAATCGCTAACCAGCAAACCACGCTTGCAAAACCAAAAACCCACCAAGGGCGAGTCTCTCCGCTGGTTCGCAAAAACATGCCAACGAGCAAGCTGGCAATCAAACCGACAAAACCTCCAAGAACAAATGCAACAAAAAAGCCAAAAAAGCCAGGTTCAGTTTCCTTATGCCACAGCCATGCCATGAAAACCGCAACGATAGGGAAATTGGCGGCAACTGCCCGAACGTATGCATTGGAAATTGGCATGGTGATGCAACCTAATGCAGAAAGCCTACCTACCTTTGCCCCAAGCCCCGCCCCGCGTCCCGGCCAGCGGCGCTGATGTTGGCGGGTGCCAGGGACGTGTCCGAGCTGGCACTGACGCCCCGCTGCACTCTGGCCAGGTCCGGGCTTTCGGGGTTAGGCATAGTCAAAATACATTGTGCGGCCCAGTGAAAATCAAAAAGGCATCCTCGGGTTCAACAGCAAAAGCCGGACTGTTTGTTGGCTGAACGGCTTCACTAAAAACCTGCCGCTGCGTCATAACTTCTCCTTCACCGACTGGATATCCAGTCGGGGCTGATTTGCGAAAAATCGTGACCTGAACCAAGTGATCTTTGAGCTTGCTCGCATCAATTACCTCCCGAACTGTGAGGTTTGTCCGATAATGTAAAATAAAGGTGTCGGTGTTTGCATGAACGAAAACGCGCTCTGCGGGCGGAACGGAATTTGTGGGATTCTCATGCTCAACCCAACCACGCTCTCCCTTGTAAGATTCGGGACTAGCTAATAACCTGAATGCAAACGCAATCAATAACAAAGCCACGAATGCTTTCACAATCAAGATGCCTAACGAGCCGAGCACCTGCCGACTCTGGATGTGAACCACCCCAGCGGACTGGCCAGGGCCAACGGCTGGCGCTTCATTCACTTTAAGGCTGGGGTTCCGCAGGTTCATGCCGCCATCTTCTGCACGAACCGGGGATACGTCAACGCCATTTTGGCCGGGGTGTGCCTGAAGGCAAGCCCGGGCCGGGACTGACATTCCCGGTGGTTGGTCCGCCCCGCGCGGAACCACGCCGCCCCCCCCCCGGCTCGCGGCAAATGCCCGAGGCTGACATCCAGCGGCGCCCAGATCTTGGTAGGCACCATCATGCCCCAACCGCGGGGCACCCTGAGGCTGGAAAAACTTAATCGTCGTTGACCAGGCCAAGAACAGCACCGTAGGTGCGGCATATTTGTAGCTGGTTGGATGTTGGATGTTCTCCACGGTTCAGGGGTTCAATGCGCGAAGAATGGAAGAGCCACTACTATCGCGAACTTGAAGCCGCTGCGCGCCGCCGCGGACAAATACCCCGCCCGGCTGACTTGGAGCATTGACCCCGGCAAATTTGTATGATACCATCCTGATACTGAAAGGCCGCGAAAACTGCGACAACTGATTGCCGAGTTGGAAAAAGCCGGTTTTATAAACCGGGGCGGCAAGGGCAGCCATCGGAATTACATTCATCCGAGCGGAGCGCGTGTCACGCTCAGCGGACAGGCCGGCCACGATGCCCGGCCCTACCAGGAACGTCAAGTGCGCCGGCAAATTGAGGAAAGCAAGCCATGAAAAAGAGCGAATTGAAAGCCCAAGCAGCCCGTTACCTGAAAATCGTGGAATGGAGCGATGAAGACGGCTGTTTCGTCGGCAGCGCGCCGCCGCTGATTGGGCCATGCTGCCACGGCGAGGATGAAGCCAGGGTGTATGCCGAATTGTGTCAGATCGTGGCGGAATGGATTGAGCTCTTGGAAGGCGGCGGCCACAAGCTGCCCGAACCGCTGGCCGCGAAAAAATTCAGCGGCCGATTCGTGTTGCGCGTGGAACCGGCCCTGCACCGCCGCTTGGCCGCCAAAGCCCTGGCCGCCGGCGAAAGTCTTAACAGCTATTGCGCCAAGACACTGGTGAAAGCGTAAAGCCAAGAGCAAACAAACTGCCGCCAATTCATGCGGGCGGTATTTTTCAGGAAGAAGGCTTGAAAATGCAGATTGGCGACCCTATCGGGAATCGAACCCGGGCTACATCCGTGAAAGGGATGGTGACTTGTGCGGTTTTGTTGGGCTTTTGCCCAATCGGAAACCGCGTCGTCACATTTGTCGTCACTCGCAGAATTTGCGGAGCTTCCAGAAGCCGCCGGTCCAAACGAATTGCGCATCTGCATCGGGGATGGATGCGCCGACTTCACCGCCGAAGAAGGCGACACCGGCACGCTGACTTTCACGCGCGGTCGCCCGTCCGCAACGTCCGGTGGAAGCTCCTGCGGATGCCACCGCGCGGATCGCCGACTTGCGATGATAGTCCAGCAACTCCTGCGCTTGGTCCAAAAGCTGCCGTTTGTGCTCGGCCCCAGCGCTTTGGTAACGCCGCCGCAGCTTCGTCAAAACTTCAATTCGTGTCCGTTTACTCATGCTTTTATCCATTCCGGCCACGGTAACAGTCACTTTTGGCGCAATTCGGCCAATCCCGCCCCGACATTTCCAGCTTGCTTTCAACTGGAGATGAGGCATCTTGGGAACAGCAGGATTAAAACAGTGAATTGAATGCTATGATTGCCTTGCAGGACATCCGCTCGCTGACGGATTTTCAGCGACACACCAAGACGCACCTGAAGCGGCTCAAGAGCACCGGCCGGCCGGCGGTATTGACCGTGAACGGCCGCCCGGAATTGATCGTGCAGGATGCCGCCGCGTTTGAGGACATGCTGGACGCCATCCGCGGCATCCAGCGCGGGCTGGATGAAATGAAGGCGGGCACTGGCAAACCCTTTCGGCAGGCGCTCGATGAAGTCCGCGCCAATCGTCAAATTCGCCGCCGCAAGCAATGAAGCGGTGGAGCGTCATCATCGAACTGCCGGCACAGCAGGACATCGCGGAGGCGCATGAATGGCTGGCCGAGCGCGACAGCGAAGCGGCGGATCGCTGGTTCAACGGCCTCTATGACACGATTGGTTCGCTGGAGATGTTCCCCGAACGCGCGCCGCTGGCGCCGGAAAGCAAATACGTGGCCCGCGAAATTCGCGAGATTTTTCATGGTCGCCGGCAACATAAATACCGGATTCTATTCACCGTGACCGGACATGAGGTTCACGTCTTGCACGTCCGTCACGGCGCGCGGCTGGCCTGGGGCGAGGCGGAAGCGGCTGACGCGTAGATGGTGAGGTGGAACTTGACATCGCCTATTGCAAACTGGCCGCAACCCGCCTGATGAAAGAAAACACGCCGCTGTTCAGCAACGCCAAAATCCAAATCAGACTGGAGCTTCCCAACCCCAAAAGGTTGCCAGACAGTAGCCGGGGGTTGAGCCCCTTGCCGTGTCGAAGCGCAGCGCAGACAGGAACGACACCCCCGGAACCTTCGCCACCAGATTCATCCACCCAGAAGGGGTGGCAGTCTGCGGCCGGAAACTGCTGGTTGAAATTCAAGAGCGCAACGCATTGAAATCTTGCAGGCAAGCGAATGGGGGCATACGAATGGGGCCATACGAATGGAAACCTCCGCGATGCATTCGCCTGTTTCCATTCGTTTGTCTTGAAAAAGAACGGCCACATTTTCACAATCTTGCCACCCCCATTCCGCCCACTTTCGCAATAAATGTTCGCAAGATGGCAAAAGATGGTTGGCCTTGGAAGGCGGGTTTGTGGCATGAATTCATAGGGAAGTGGAATAAAATATAATGAACGCCAAGCATTGGGAAAAACTTTGACCAGCACATTCAGAACGATTATGGAATCCTTCAAGAACTTGCTCCGCCGGGGACTCGCGCTCGCGGCCCTGGCCAGCTTCGTGGCCGCGCCGTTGCGCTCTCACGCCCAAATTTTCCCGCCCACCACGGAAACCCTCCAACCGTATAACCACGGCTTCACCTCGATGACCGGCACCGTCATGTCGAGTGTCTGGCTGGAAAACGACCCCGAAGACTCCAGTGTTGCCGGGTTCACCTATTCGACCGACCCGGTGAATCCACAATATTATTTTGCGGAAGTCACCGTTTTCGTGGGAATCGTTGACACGAATGGAACGATGAATGCGGGCGATCTCGCGAATGTGCAGAGCTGAAGAGTCATGCTCGCTCCCATAGGCAACGCGGCCAAATTGGATAATAACATTCTTTCTATTCAACAGATGCAATCCGCCCCCATGACCATGGAGTTTCGGCACCCGCTCAATTCCGGTTGGGATACTCCGTTTGCAACCGACCGCAGCGGACTCAACATTTATCAACTGTCTTTTTATCTCTGGAATTTCAATTGGCTGGCCCAGGCCAATTACGACTATTTGATCGCGGCGGTTCCGGTCCTTAAAGACACGAACAACATTCCTTTTTGCGTGCTCACCTTCACCAGCGAGGGAATTAACCCGCTGAGCTGGCCGAATATCGCCACAGGTCTAAACGCGGGCATGTATGTTAACGGTGCTACTTTTACCAAATTGTCGGCGCCCAGTCTCGGGCTTTCCTCTCTCCCTGCCCTTTTTTTGAGCGACCCCTTGCTTTGTACCATTAATGCGGACCCCGGCGACTCCTTCGTGATGGCTGAGATGGAGACGGTACCTCATACGGTGCCCTATTATAACGCCACCAATCCTCCGAGCATCGCCCCACCAGCCAAGATCCAAAGAACCGACGGTTCCGCTGGCATTACCGTCAGCCACGGAACCAATAACCTCACCTTCGGCCCGCTTACGGCTGGGCACATTTATACGATAGACAGCGCCAATTCGATCCAAGGTCCTTGGGCCCTCGACCAGACGCTGCACATGGCTACTAACAGCGGCACTTACCAAACCGTGCAATACCCGCAATCTGGTCAGACGAAATACTACCGGGTGATCACCGATGGAATTCAGCCGGCCTATTATGAGGCACTTCTTACCAGCAACACGCAAACTGGGCTGCTAACCACGGTCGGCAGCACTATGAAAGTTGCTTCGGACACCAGCGCCAAAAGGGCCGCCGCGGCTTCGGCTGCGGCCACCAACAACATCTCGCTCGCCGCCAGGCATGCGGCAATAACCGAGCCGAAGGCCGCACCACCACTGATCACCACGCCGCCCATCATCCCCTTCGCACAAGCCATGCAATCGGTGAGTTATGCGCCTGCTGAGGCGCGCGCCGCACTGGCCAAGGCTTCCGTTTCCAAAGCCGCCGCTTTGCTGGCGGCGCAACCCAGCCTGCCAACGGATTTCGCGCCGGTTCAGGATGACAAGAGCCGCATTGTGGCGTGGGAAAACAACGCCGCCAGTTCTGATGAAGGCCGCGCCAAGCTGGCGGCGGCGCTCAAAACCGTCACCAACACCAGCCCGGCCACGTTGCGGGCCAGCGACCCGGCCACTTTTTACGCCCCGTTCTCACAGGCGGAACAGTTTATCTCCCAATACGGCGCCTTTTGGGGACTGCAAGACCCGAACTCGGAACTGGCAGTCCATGCGGTCTGCCGCGACGGGCTGGGCATGACGCACGCGCGATATGCCCAAAGCGTGTCGGGTGTTCCGGTTTTTGGGGCGGAGGCGGTCGTGCACGTCAATGCGGCGGGCATCGTTACTTACGCCAGCGGGATGATCGCGCCCACGCCCACGGTGGCCACCGTGCCCGTTATTTCGCTGGAGCAGGCACAGCAGACCGCCTTGCGCGTGTGGCACAAACAACCGCGCGCGTTCTCGGCCGGATCGGCAGGCTTGGGTGATTTGCAAATTTTGTCCCCGAGCCTCTTCATGCCAACCAATGCTCCGGAATTTTCGGAAGACGAAGACGTGGATGGGGCGGTAAATTTCAACAAACCGCTGCGACCAGCCGGCGACTGGGGACAATCGGATCATCTAAAGTGGCGCGTGCGGGTGTCGGGTGAGGGCGGGGAACCGGACCTGACCTACTTTATTGACGCGCATTCCGGCAAACCCCTCTGGGTATTGTCCAATGTCGAGCATGTGAGCCTAAATCGTCAGATTTACAATGCCAGCAATGGGCTTACGCTTGTGTTTGCGCGAGGTGAAACCAACACAAATCCCATCGGCGTGCCGGATGTGGACAACGCCTGGAGCTTTGCGGGGATGATCGTCAATTATTTGAACTCTGAATATGGCATCAATGGTGCAAATGGTCAAGGCGGTTTGTCTGCAACTGGACCTAATACGGTAGTTAATGTAGGTCTTAATGCCAGTTATTTCAGCGGGTTGGAAGGTGACGCTGACTTTTTGTCACCGATGTACGTCGCGACGAATAGCGCTGCTGGTCAGCCACGAATCGAATTTGCCCCGGGCTGGGTTGATCCGTTGGTGGTTGCCCATGAGTATTTCCACGGCTTGGAGTTCTACGACCATCTGCCGAATGGCATGACATATTCCGGGGAATCCGGGGCGCTCATGGAAGCCAGCGCGAATATATTCGGGGAAGTTTTCAAAGTCAATTATTACACCAACATCCGTGGAACTTCGGTCGCCTATGACTACAAGTTTGTCTATACGGATTACCCGCTTCCCCCTTCGGGATATTATCTCCAGGGACTTGAATTTGATTTGGCTTATCCCGAAAATAGCGCCGGAGTGGCTTCGCTCATGGGCTACGCTGACAGCAACTATAGCCCCTATAAATACTGCGGCACCGGGGATTACAATGGTGTCCATTACAACTCGTACCTTGTTTCCAAAGCCGCCTGGCTGGCCGCTCTAGGCGGATTTTTTAACAACTGCACCATTACCGGCATTGGCTTGGAAAACGTACACAAGGTGTGGTATCATGCCATGGCGAACTACTTCTCGGCCTCCGCGAGTTTTGCGGAAGCCTACGCGGACCTCAAGAGTGCGTGCAACGATTATTGGCCGAAAGTAAATGGAAACTATAGTCAAACCACTTTACAAGTATTGTATGCGCTCAATGCCGTGGAGCTGAACCAGCCGGGCCGGTGCAGCACCACGGCCCGCTTGCTGCCCGCGTGTTCGGCCAAATCCTGCCTGGCGTATCCGGGTGGCGACGCCGTCTCTAGCGCCCCTTATGTCAGCTATTTTACCAGGATATATCGGGACCGATGCTTGCCGCTGACCCCTGGTCTGATGGTTCACCACTATTGCAACTCTGACACGACCTCAAAAGCGACTTTCACGATTACCAAGTGTCCACACGGTTGCAGCAACGGAGTGTGTGAGTGAATTGGGGCATGGAATCAGAGCAGCCGTTTTCAAAACCACGTAGCAGCCGAGGTGACGAGGCTCTGACCAATTGTGGAGTGCTGAACGCTGGGTGCGGAATGAAGTCGGAGCCGCTTAAGCAAAGCCTGCTGGAAGTGGTTTACTGGGCACGACTTCCCACACTTGATCAGGTTCCGCACGAGACGAAGCGCGTAGCGCAGGTTTCCAAACCTGGCGTGTCGCCGATTTCCAAATCGGCAGCGCGTGAAACTGGGGGGCGCCTACGAACATTGTACCCCTCGCAGGTTTGGAATCCTGCGATACAGCAGACTTGGAAGTCTGCGGTACGAGCGCGCTGGCTCCCTTGCATGATTAAACAAACGGTCAGGATTATTTCAATGCTATTGCTGGCGGCGACGTTCTTGACGTCGGCGTCAGCCCAACCGTCCGTCGCCTCATTTGCCAGCGGGCCCAGCATTCGTTTCGCCGAGGAGCAATACGATTTTGGCCGGCAACCAACCACCGGGGTGCTGCACCACGATTTTGTCTTCACCAACCTGGGCGACGAGGTGCTCGAGATCACCAACGTGGAAACCTCTTGTGATTGCACCACGCCGGGGCCTTGGTCCCGTCAGGTCAGTCCGGGTGCGACGGGCGTGATTCCCTTGCAATTGGACAGTCACAATCGCCTGGGATTTGTGCAGCAGATTCTCGGCGTCATGTGTAACGACCGCCAGCATCAGCGCGTGCCGCTGTTCGTCCATGTGGAATTCATCCCGGACATCCAACTTAGCTCCGACTATGCGCTGCTGCAAGGCACGGTGGAAACCGCGGCCAGCGCGCGGGCCAGCGTGATCATCACCAACACCCGGCCCGAGCCGCTGTATTTGAAACCGCCGGTCAGCACCAACGAGGCTTTCGCGGCCACGTTGCAGACCAACCGGGCGGGCCAGGAATACACGTTGAACGTCCGGCTGGCGGAGCCAATCTCGGCGGGCACCTTTCAAGGCATCGTCGCCGTGGCGACCGCGAACTCGAACCAGCCCTTGATCTAAGTGCGGGTCCTGGCGGCGATTCGGCCCGTGATCACCGTCCTGCCACGGCAAATTCAACTGCCCGCCGGCCCGCTGGCCACCAATCAGTCCATGGCGGTCTTGATTGCCAACCAAGGGGACAAACCGCTGAAGCTGGGCAAGCCCAAGGTCAATCTGCGCGGCGTCCGGGCCAGATTGGAAGTTCAGGAGCCCAAGCGAGTCTTTCGCGTGGTGGTGGAATTTCCCAAAGGTTTTGTGCTTCCTGATCCCAAGGCGGGTGAATTGGTCGTGACCAGCAGCGATCCGCATCAGCCCGCCATCAAAGTGCCCATTTCTTCATCCCCGGGAACCAATAGTCTTTGATCCGCAATCGGAGCGCCGGGCACCGCCCCGGCCAGTTGGAGGGGCTGCAATTGTTCACGTTCCGTCGCCTGTTGCTTGCGGAATTTATCCCACGCGGACGAGTTCATTCTCCGTAAATTTCCCGTGCGCCAGCCGTTTTGAGTTCGGCGGCGGCGCGCTGGATTAAAATGTGTGTGTCGTTGGGCAAGACAGCCACACCTGCACCCGGCGTGGTCAGGCCAGTTGCAATTCCCGCGCGTGGGTGATCTCCCGTTTGTGGACGGGGCGGGCTTGGGCGGCTTCCACCGTCACCACTGCTGCCGTATTGCCTTCCAGCGTCGTGAATTCCACTTCATAGGCCGCGCCATCGGCGTAAATATGCACCACCGTCCCCACGTCGCCCGCTTCCAGCCCTTCGGCGGGAATGGCGGCTTTCAAAACGATGCGGTCGTGTTCTTTGATCATATTGGCTTTCATGCTTTGCGCGGATAGGCCGTCACCAATCTAGCTAGTCGGCGACCAAGCCTTAGCCATAGCAGAGCCAGTGCGTGGCAGCAAGCGCGCGATGGATGTCCACGTTCATGTCGAGGAACATGATGCGGGCGCCAGGGGATTCAAAGAGGGTGACGGTCTGCGACACGTCCACGGTGTCGCTCGTGCTGAACGCCATCCGCTGCCCATTCGAGAGAAACAAAAAGCCCGCCAGCGTCAAACCAGCGGGCGGGAAGGCGGTGGATTTTCAGGCTGGTTGCAACTCCGGCAGCGGATGCACGTCGCGTTCAATCCGCTTTTCGCAATACAGCCTTGCGATTTCCAGATCGTAATCCGCTTGAATGCCAATCCACAGTTCCGGCGACACTTTGAACAGCCGGCCAAGTTTCAACGCCATTTCCGCGCTGACGCCTCGTTGGCCACGGCAAATCTGGCTGATGGCAATGGGTGCCGCACCGATGGCTTGGGCGACCGCGGAGGCCGTCAGATTCATTGGCTTCATAAAATCCTCGCGCAACACGTCGCCCGGCTGCACCGGATTTAATCTGTCTTTCGGCTTGCTCATGAAAACACTTTATCGCATGGCGATAAGGTGTCAACCGCGTTGGTGCTTCAGGGCGGCAGAAGAAGTTGACATCTATAACGAATCGCGTTATAGTCTGGGCGCATGATCCGCAGCTTGGCTTGTCACGAAACCGAGAAGCTGTTCAACGATGAACCGTCCCGGCGGTTGCCGGTGCGGATTCAGCGCGCGGCGCGGCGAAAATTGCTGGTGCTGCATCAGGCGCGCAGCCTCAATGATTTGCGCGTCCCCTATGGCAACCACTTGGAAGCCTTGCAAGCCGACCGCCAGGGCCAGCACAGTATCCGCGTGAACGATCAATGGCGAATTTGCTTCCGCTGGCAGGGCGAAGATGCGTTGAACGTGGAAATTGTGGACTACCATTGAACATTATGAAAACGAACAAGCTGCCGCCGATTCATCCGGGCGAAATTCTCCGGGAAGAATTCTTGCGGCCGCGCGGTCTGTCGCAAAACGCGCTGGCGCGGGCGTTGAACGTCCCGCCGCGCCGCATCAACGAAATCGTCCTGGAAAAGCGCGGCATCACGGCGGACACTGCCTTGCGGTTGGCGCGGTTCTTTGGCACCAGCGCGGAACTGTGGGCCGGATTGCAGGCCGATTACGATTTGCGACAGGCCCGGCACGAAAAGGCGCGCGTCATTGAACGCGACGTGGAACCGCTGGCCGCGTTGGAACCGGCACTGGCTTGAAGTCAATCATGGCGACCCTACCGGGAATCGAACCCGGGCTACATCCGTGAAAGGGATGTGTCCTAACCGCTAGACCATAGGGTCGTCAAAGGTTGTGAAATATAGCAGCCAAACGCCCCATGTCACGCGGAAATTC
>Ga0316217_10006036_pt1 | contig 12220 bp, 10 predicted proteins | sample 1anoAmetaG_FD_203633 | JGI IMG/M metagenome (GOLD analysis project Ga0316217, IMG submission 203633) | Freshwater microbial communities from Trout Bog Lake, Wisconsin, USA - 1anoA | ecosystem: Environmental > Aquatic > Freshwater > Lake > Hypolimnion/Profundal zone | place: USA: Wisconsin... | reverse complement strand
CCAAGCCAACCGGCAGAGGCTGATGCGGCTTCAGGGTGATCGCCCCGCCCGCGTCCTGGCTGATGCTGTGGGTGAAGACCAGGGGCGAGCTCTGGGCGGAGTCAAGGTTGCCGTCATTGGGTGAACCGATGCGCGTATAGCCAAAGCGGTAATGCGCGTCGAGTTGCGCCAGCCCAAGATGCGTTTGCAAAGTGGGGCCGATAAAGGCGGAATAGATCTGGCTACTGGCCGAATTGGACGTAGAAAAATCGGGCGTAGTAGCGCCACTGGCCGAAATATAGTCACGCGCGGCCATCAAGCCATAATCAAGCCGCAAGGTATTGCGAATAAGCGAAGTGGCGGCGCGTGCCAGGCCGGTTACCTCATCAGTGCTGGCCTGCCCGCCATAACCGAAATTGTGCTGATAACGCAGTAAAACCGTGCCCTCGGTATTGTTGCCGTTGATTTGCGCATCAACGCCGACCGCAACCTCGGTATAGGTCAACACCTGGGTCGAGGGCGAAATGCCCCAGTCCGCCACCTGCCCCGCCTCGATATAAGGGTGAATGGCCAGCGAACGGCCATTGCCCATCGGCTGGCCCAGCGCATTGCTGCGCGCCGGTTGCTGCTGGCCATAGGCCGGGCTGTCGTCGCCAGAGCCACCGGCGCTAACGCCGGAGCTGACGGCCGGTGGGGCATATTGCATCGGCGGTTGCATCGGCGCCGGGGGCGCGGCAACAGCCCCGGTAACTCCCACCGCTGGCGGGCTGCTTTGCGCGCCAGCCATCCCCCCCCCACTGGCCGAGCCATAGGTGACGTTGTCATCGCCATAACCCGCCAGTTGCGTGCTCTGCGATGTTCCCTGCGGCTGGGCAGGGGTTTGCGCATAAGTGGTCTGGCCAGCCTGGGCGGGCATCGCGTTGGTGGGCGCGCCCCCCTGCATCTGCAACAGGTCTTGCGGGGCAGGCGTGCCCTGCGTGCCATAGCTGACATCAACAGGCGTATCCTGCGCGCTGGCCGGCGATGGCACCACGACAGCGGTGAGTAGCGTTGCCAAAGTCAGCAAGGCGGAATTGCGGGAGATGTGTTTCATAACCTTACCCTCGATAGCCGTAGTAGGAGCCAAAACGGCGCCCACTCGGGCTGAAATGCACGGCATTGAGCAAAAGCTGGATATTGGGGCACCCCGCCAGCAACGACATCGCATCCTTCACCGCCCCTTGCGGCGTGGTATCGGCGAGCACCACCAACACCACCTGCCCGACGATCTTGGCCAGCTCCGCCGGGATAGAGGCGGCCAGCACCGGCGGCGTGTCGAACACCACGATGCGGTCGGGCGCGCCCTCGGTCAGCCGGTCAAGCACCGTGGCGGCACGCGCCGAGGCCAGATGTTCTGAGTCCGCATTGGTTGGCGGGCCACCACGCAGCACTTGAAAACCAGCTATGTCGGTTGCCAGCACCAGATCGCGCACATCGATCGTGGGGTCGACAAAGGCGTCCATCAGGCCGGGGCCATCGGGCAGGCCCAGGGTTTGCCGCACCGAGGCACGGGCAAGATCAAAATCGACCAGCAGCACCTTGCGGTCGTGCTCTGCCGCGATCGACAGTGCCAAATTCAACGCACAGGAGGTCTTGCCCTCGCCGGCATGGGCCGAGGTTACCATCAGCCGCTGTGCCGCTGCGCCGCCACCCAGCCGGCTCAATGCTGCCGTATGCTCGAGCAACTGACGCTTGACGATGCGGAATTCCTCCAGTTGCGCGGTGGCCCCTCCCTCGGGGTGGACCATATTGGCAGCCTCAAGCCGCTGGCGGTTGATCGGGTAAACCCGCCCGCGTGGCCCAGATGAATGCACAGACGATGGCGCGGGAGCTGATGGCACGGGGGCCCGGCGCGCAGATGCGGGTGCTTGCGGAGGGGCGACCGGGGTCGCAGCCGGCGCCGGTGCTGAGCGGGAGGGTTGCGGCACGGGGGCCGGGCGCAATGATTCTTCTAGCACTGCGGGGGTTGCAGCCGGTGCGGGTGCCGGCTGGATTGGTGCGGTTGGGCGCAGCGCCGCCGGCAGCAAGTCACCCGGCACCGGCGGCGGCGCAAAAGGCGACGCGCCAAGCTGGCGCATCGCGCGCTCAATTGTCGATCGGCCTTCGGGGCGTTTGTTCGTCTCGCGCATCATAATCCCCTCACGCCATCATCGCGCGCTGGAAAAACTCCAACGCCATCAACAGCAGCAACACCCCGCCCAACCCGGCTGTTCCGTAAAGAAAATGTTTGAACTCGCGCTGCTGCAAAGCCTTGCCGACCTGGGAAGGCCGATAGGAAATCGCCCCCAGAACCGGTATGCCGGTGGCGCGGGCCAGCTTGGCCGTGGTGGCGAAAGTGGCGCGGATTTCCCCGATGACAAAGGCAGCGCCCACCCCCGAAGCAATGCCGATAAACAGCACCAGCACCAGCAGCAGCGGGCGGTTGGGTGAAATAGGCGCGCGCGGCGTCGAAGGCGGATCGATGACCTGGAACTTCACCGAATCATGCGCGTTTTCCACCTGGCCCTTCAGGCGCAGATCTTCACGATTTTGCACCAGCTTGTCGTATTGGGTTTTAAGCACATCATAATCGCGGGCAATATTCTGTGCCTGCATCACCAGACCGGGGTCTGCGACTTGCTGGGCGTTGATCTTGGCGATGTCGGTCTCAAGGCTGGCCCGGCGCGCCTGCAACGAACTGAGTGTGGCCTGCCGGTCTGCCCGCTCGGAAACCAGCGTGGCATAGGCGGGGTTGGGCGTGCCCATGCCACCCCCACCACTGCCTTCTGCCGCCGCCTGCACGCGCAGTGCGGCAATTTCGTTGCGTGTGGCGATGATATCTGGATGGCTGTCGGTATAACCCCTGGCGCGCAAGGCGGAAAGTTGGCCCATGGCCTGGGCAAGCTGAGCGCGGGCGCCGCTCAGGGGTGCCGCAGCCCCGGTCAGGCTTTGCGGCGTGCCGGCAAGCTGGCCATTGACCACCGCCAGCGCGCTTTGCGCGGCGGCGATGTCACTGTCCAGGCTGCGCTCCTCATTGCGATCCTGTACCAGTTGCGCCGCCATGCTTTCGCCACCACTGGCAAATTCGGGGTGAACCTTCTCAAAGGCGGCACGGCGCTGCTCGGCAGCGTTCAGTTCCTGCTGACGCTGGTTCAACTGCTGGTCAATAAACCGCATGGTGTCGACCACTTCGCCAGCGCTGTTGGCGGCGTTCTCCGCATGGAAAATATCGATCATTTTTTCGACAATATCATGCGCAAGCGCGGCATTTTCTTTATTTGTCAGGGCCATGGAGCCATAAGACGCGCTGATTTCAAAGAGGTTGTTCTGGTCGCTGGTCACTCGGATGGCGGTGCCCAGATCCTGGATCGCCTTTTCCATCTGCTTTTCCGTGGTGATACCCTGGCGCAGACGCGTGTGATTGATCACCCTGCTCAGGTGGACGGCGCTGGTCAGTGTATCGCGCACACGGTCAATGTCGTGCTGGCGATCTTCGCCATTCATGCCCATTTGCGCGGCGACCGGATCGTAAAGCTGCACATAGATGCGCCCATGCGACTCATAAGTGTTGGGCACCGCGCCAACGATCATCCAGCCGACAACGCAAACCACCCAGGCAACAATCAGTGCCAGCGGACGCCGATGCCAGATGCTGTGCAGCGCCGCGCGCAATTCGTCATAAATCTGATCCATCAGCCTGTGCCCGCCCCGCCCTAAAAGCTGCTCTCGGGGATAATGATCACATCCCCCGGCATCAGCGTCACATTGGCGTTGGAATCTCCGTGCTTCAGCAAGCTGCTCAGGCGCAGCGCATATTCGCGCTGTTTGCCGGTATTCTTGTCATAACGGATGAGCTTGGCGCGGTTGCCCGAGGCATATTCACTCAGCCCGCCCACCGCGATCAGCGCGTCGAGCACGGTCATATTGGCGCGATAGGGCAGCGATGCTGGCCGGGAAGTGGCACCGACTACGCGGATCTGCTGGCTATAGGTGCCGGCAAACTTGCTGACGATCACCGAGACCAGCGGGTCTTGAATATATTGGCTGAGCTGAAGCTGGATGTCCTGCGCCAGCATGGTAGGTGTCTTGCCCACGGCCGGCATGTCGGTAATCAACGGGGTCGTAATGCGGCCATCGGGGCGCACCTCGACATTGGCGCCGAGTTCGGGGTTGCGCCACACGAAGATGGTCAGCGAATCCAGCGGGCCGATGATATAATCCTCACCCGGACCTTCCTGGCTGGCCACGAAATTGGCGGGCGGCAAATGCGATCCGCCGCCCCCCCCCGCACATCCGCCCAGTGCCAGGCTGACGAGCGCAGTAGAAGCCAGCAGGCGCACGAATTTGGTATTCCGCATCGATAATCCCCGGCAGGTGCTGCGATGCGGCTTTCAGGGAGTGTGCCCTCAAAGCAGATCACGGCTGTTCAGCAACACCCTATCCAGGAAAAGGGTAAAAATTACGTTAGTTATTACCAAATTGATGCTGGCGGGGGCGGGACACTGCGCGCCAGAGAAAATGCTGGCCGCTTTTCAAACCAGCATTTCGCGCGCCGGGCCATGACCCAGAAAGGCTGCCGGGCTGGCGCTGGCACCATAGGCCCCGGCGCAGAACACCGCGACGATGTCGCCAATCTCGGCGCGTGGCAGCAGGGCGTTATCCGCCAGGCGATCAAGCGGGGTGCACAGGCAGCCGACGACATTAGCTTCCTCCGCCGCCGCCGCGCCCATACGGGTGGCGATGGCCAGCGGATAGTTGCGCCGCACCACCGTGCCAAAATTGCCGCTGGCCGCCAATTGGTGGTGCAAACCCCCGTCGGTAACCAGGAATACCGCGCCATGGCTGGTCTTGCGGTCGACAATGCGCGTGAGGTAAACCCCCGCCTCGCCCACCAGCCAGCGCCCCAGCTCTAGGCAGAATTGCGTAGTGGCCAGCGCCGGCGGCAGCGCCGCGAAACCCTCGGCCAGCGCCGCCCCCACCGCCGCGATATTCAGCGGCGCATCGCCATGAAAATAGGGGATACCAAAGCCACCGCCCATATTAAGGTGCGGGATCGCCTGGCCGATCTCCTCGCCGATCTGCCCGGCCAGCGCCAGCGTCGCCCGCTGCGCCGCGATCACCGCCTCGGCATCCAAGGCCTGGCTACCGGCATAGATATGCAGACCCCGGAAATCCGCCCCCGCCGCGATCATCCGCCGCGCCAGCGCCGGCACCCGTTCGGCATCAAGGCCAAAGGGCTTGGCCCCGCCGCCCATTTTCATGCCCGCGCCGCGCAGATCGAACGCCGGGTTTACCCTTATCGCCAGCCGGGGCACATGGCTCAGCCCTTCGGCAATAGCCAAAGCACGCGCGGCCTCGCCCTCGCTCTCCACATTCAGCGTGATGCCCGCCGCAATTGCCGCCGCCAGCTCGGCATCGCGCTTGCCCGGCCCCGCGAAGGAGATGCGTGCCGCATCGATGCCGGTGGCGAGTGCCAGCGCCAGTTCGCCCGCCGAGGCGATATCAAACCCATCGACCAGCCCCGCCATATGTGCCAGCAGCGGCGCAAAGGGGTTGGCCTTCACCGCGTAATGCACCGCCAGCCGCCCCGGCAGCGCGGCGCGCAAAGCCGCCACCCGCGCGGTGATCAGCGCGGCATCATAGACAAACAGCGGCGTGGCGCCGGCGCGCGCCACCAGCTCGGTGACGGGCACGCCGGCCACGGCCAAAACACCGCCCGATACGGCAAAGCCCGGCGGTATCGGCCCCAATGGCTTCATGGCAGCACCTCTTGCATCACTTCGGCCAGCAGCGCCGCACGGTCGAGCTTGCCATTGGGGCCCAGCGGCAGCGCGGCGCGCCAATGGATGCCACGCGGGCACATAAAGCCGGGCAAGGTGCCCTGAAGCAAGCCCGCCAGCGCCTCCGCTTTCTCCGCCGCCCCCGCCGCCCCATCATCCCCCGCCGACGCGCGCACCACCAGATGCACCGCCTGGCCCAGCCGCGCATCGGGCAGACCCAGCGCCACCGCCTCGGCCACCAGCCCGGTGGCCAGCGCCGCTTCTTCCACCTCTTGCGGGCTGATGCGGTGGCCGGCGGATTTGATCATCGCGTCGCGTCGCCCGGCGAAATAGAGCAAGCCGCCCTCCCAGCGCCCCCTGTCGCCCGACCACACCGCCATGCCGCCATAGGTTGAGGCGGCGGGCGCCGGGCGAAAGCGCTCGGCCGTGCGCGCGGCATCGCGCCAATAGCCCTGCGCCACCAGCGGCCCGCAATGGACGATTTCCCCCTCCTCGCCCTCCCCGGCCGGGCGGCCATCGGCGCGCAGAACCAGCACCTCGGCATGGGGAATCGCCTGGCCGACCGCGGTGGGGTGGCTGTCGATCAGCGCGGGGTTCAGAAAGGTGGAGCGGAAGGCCTCGGTCAGCCCATACATCGCGAAGATCCGCGCCTGCGGAAACTTGGCGCGCAGGCGGCGCACCAGCGGCTCAGTCAGCGCGCCGCCGCTGTTGGTGAGGCGGGTGAGGCAAGCGGCGGCTTCGGCCGGCCAATCGGCCTCGGCCAGTTGCACCCACAGCGGCGGCACAGCAGCCAAAGTGGTGATCTGGTGCCTTGCCACCGCCTTTACCACATCGCGCGGTGTGAGGTAATCAAGCGGGGCGACGCTGGCCCCGGCAAACCACGCGCTGAACAACTGGTTCTGGCCATAATCAAAGGCCAGCGGCAGCACCGCCAGCACCCGGTCTTGCGGCATAAGGCCCAGATAGCCCGCGACGCTCTCGGCCCCCAGCCACAGGTTGGCGTGGCTCAGCATCACCCCCTTGGGCCGCCCGGTGGAGCCGCTGGTATAGAGAATGGCCGTCAAGGCTTGCGGGTCGGCATTAGAAGGCGGCAAAGGCGCGGCCTGCTGTGCCTCGGCCAGCGCCACCTCCTCGGCACAAGCGCGCGCGCCGGCCAGATCCCCCGCGGCAAGGCTGGCCAGCCGCGCCGGGGTGGCGATCAGCAGCCCGGCACCGCTGTCGGCCAGAATATGCGCCACCTGCGCGCGTTTCAGCAGCGGGTTGATCGGTACATGCACTAACCCGGCGCGGGCAGTGGCCAGCGGCAGCAGGCAGGCCAGCTCCCCCTTGGCGACCCAGCTTGCCACCCGCGCACCGGGCTGCAACCCCTGCCCCGCCAGCCAGCCCGCCAGCCCGGCGATACGGTATCTTAAGCCCTGATAGCTAAGCGTGGTGCCGCGCAGCCACAGCGCCGGCGCATCTTCCGCGCCGCCCAGGGCGAGGTGATCGAGCGGGCGGGCCGGTGGTGCGGGGCGCAAGGGCATGGGGGCAAAGGGCTTTCGGGGGCGCAAAGGGTTTTGAGGTCTAGCCGGGTGGTCAGCATCGCATATCACGCCGATCTTAACGAAGTGCAAGGCAACCCGCGCCTGGCCGCGCTGTGCGCCGCGCCCGCCGCCCGCACGCCCTTCGCACGGGCAGATTGGTGGCAGGGGCTGGCGCGGCATTGTGGCCTCGCACCGCTGGTGGTAGAGTCACAAGTGGGCAATGCCACGCTGCTGTTGCCCTTGATGCGCAGGGAAAACCGGCTGGAGGCGCTGGCCAATTGGTATAATTTCAACTGGGAGCCGGTGGTTTCACACCCCGAGGCGGCGCCAGCGCTGCTGGCGGCGTTGGCGCGCGATCTGGCGCGCCACACCGGCCGCCTCACCCTCGCCCCACTGCACGCGGCCGATACCGAGATACTGGCCACCGCCTTTGCCGGCGCGGGCTGGGTGGTGGAACGCGCGGTATACGGCCACAATCATGTGTTGCCGGTGGGGGGGAGGGGCTATGCTGCCTATCTTGCCAGCCGCCCCGGCGCGCTACGCACCACGCTGACGCGCAAAAGCGGCAAGGTGGCAGTGGAAATCCACACGCATTTCGCCGACGGTCTGTGGGCGGAGTATGAGGCGGTCTATGCCGCAAGCTGGAAGCCCAACGAAGGTTCACCCGCCTTTCTGCGCGATTTTGCCCGGGCCGAGGGTGCGGCGGGCCGGCTGCGGCTAGCCATCGCGCGGGTGGGCGACGAGGCCGTCGCGACGCAATTCTGGACGGTGGAGGCCGGCACCGCCTTTATTCACAAGCTGGCGCACCGCGAGGCGGCCAGCGTGCTTTCGCCCGGCACGACGCTGACCGCCGCGCTGCTGGCGCATGTGATCAACCACGACCGCGTCGCCCTGGTTGATTTCGGCACCGGCGACGAGGCCTATAAACGCGACTGGATGGAGGCCACCCGTCCGCTTTATCGGCTTGACATCTTCCACCCCCGCAAGGCCCGCTGGTGGCCACATATTGCCCGCGCCGGCCTGCGCCACCTTGCCGCGCCGGCCAGCCGCGGTTAGGCCCCGCATGTGGCCCAGCACAGGATGATGCCCCCCATGACCCCCGAAATGGATCACGATATCGACATGGACCAGCGCCTGCGCCGCATTCTGGCCGATGTGCTGGCGCTCAGCCCTGCGGTTGTCGCGGGCTTCACCGCCAATACCGGGCTGTTCGGCCATCTGCCCGCGCTCGATTCGATGGCCGTGGCCCACCTGCTGACCGAAATGGAAGACCGGCTGCACATCACCGTCGAGGACAACGAGGTCGATGGCGAGCTGCTCGACACCTATGGCCATCTGCTCGCCTATGCGCATACCAAGACACAGGCGGTCTGAGGCGCAAAAATGCCCGCCGCGATGCTTTCCGTGCTGGCCCTCACCACCTGGCCCTGCCCGCTGCCCGACGGCGGCACCAGTGCCGAGCTGGCGCTGGAAAGCGCGGGCGCGCGGGGCAGTATGGCGCGTCTGCTGGTCATCCCCGCGCTGCTGGAAGAAGGTAACCGCATGCGGCGCTTTACCGCAGAGGTGCTACGCCGGCTGAGCGGGGCGGGCATCACCTGTTTTCTGCCCGATCTGCCCGGCAGCAACGAGAGCCTGCTGCCGCTGGCAACGCAGACCCCTGCAAGCTGGCAATTGGCGATGCGTGGCGCGGCGGCACATTTTGGCGCCAGCCATGTGCTGAGCATCCGGGGCGGCGCGCTGCTCGCCCCGACGAGCCTGCCTGGCTGGCGCTATGCCCCCTGCACCGGCGCGGCGCAGCTGCGGCAATTGCTGCGCGCGCGCATCATCGCATCGCGCGAGGCTGGTGTTACCGAGACGCAGGAGGGCCTTCTGGCCCGTGGCCGCGCCGAGGGGCTGACGCTGGCCGGCTTTGCGCTGGGGGCCGAGTTCATCGCCGCCTTCCAAGCCTGCGTGCCCAATGCCGCCGCGCCGCACAGCGATATTGGCCAGGAAGCGCTGGGCGCCGGTTATGATCCGGGCGGGGCCGGGCTGTGGCTGCGCGCCGAGCCGGGCGAAAATGCCACGCAGGCCGATGCGCTGGCTGCGATTATCACTATGGGGCTGCGCCACGGGGCCAGCGCATGAACCGCCACCACCTGGTCTTTGAATGCGAGGGGGCGCTGCTCGCCGCCACGCTTGACAGGCCCAGCGGCGACAGGCCCAGTGGCGCGCCGGCCAAAACCGGCCTGCTCATCGTCAGCGGAGGGAACGAGATCCGCAGCGGCGCGGGCAGCGCCTCGGCACGGCTGGCGGCCAATATCGCGGCAGCGGGCTTCCCGGTGCTGCGCTTTGACCGGCGCGGCGTGGGCGACAGCGAGGGGCTCAACTTCGGCTTTCTGGGGGCAGAGCCCGACATCACCGAGGCCATCGCCACCTTGCGCAAACAGGCGCGCGTCGCCCGCGTGGTGGTCTTCGGTAATTGCGATGCGGCCTCGGCGCTGATGCTGGTGGGCGCGAAGCTCGCCCGGCCGCTGGGCGCCGATGCGCTGGTGCTCACCAACCCCTGGACGCTGGAAGGCAATGGGGAGAACATGGCCAATGACGCCGGGGCAGCGGTGCTGCGCGCGCATTACCGCCGCCGGCTGCGCAACCCGGCGGCGCTGTGGCGGCTGATCACCGGCGGCGTGGCGCTGCGTGGCCTGGCGCAAGGCCTGGTGGATGCGGCACGGCCCACTTCCGCCCCCGGCGCTCTGGCGCGCGGCATGGCCGATGGGCTGGCGCGCTTTGCCGGCCCCGTGCGCATTCTGCTGGCGGGGCGCGACCGCACCGCCGACGCCTTCCTCGCGCAGTGGAACCGCACCGACCCGCGCCTGCACCATTGCCCCGCCGCCGGCCATGGCTTTGTCGAGGCCGAAGCAGCCGAGTGGCTGGAGGGGCAATTGCTAGAGGTGCTATCAGGCTAACCCGCCCCTTGCGCCGCTAACCCGTGGTGCGCGCGGCGAACCCCCGCGCCGCCACAAAGCGCTCGGCATCCAGCGCCGCCATACAGCCGGTGCCCGCCGCCGTCACCGCCTGGCGATAGGTGTGGTCCATCACGTCGCCACAGGCAAAGACGCCGGGGATCGCGGTCTTGGGCGTGCCCGGCGCAACTTGGATATAGCCCGCAGCGTCGCACTCCAACTGGCCCCTGAACAATTCGGTAGCCGGCGCGTGGCCGATGGCGACAAAGGCCCCCTGCGCCGGCTCGACCGATTTTGCCCCCGTCACCGTGTCGGTCAGCGCGACGCCGGTGAGGCCGCCATCCGCCGGGTTCCCCATGAAGCTTTCCACCGCCTTGTTCCACAACACATTGATGTGGGGGTGGGCAAAGAGGCGGTTTTGCAGAATTTTTTCGGCACGCAAGGCGTCGCGGCGGTGGATCAGCGTCACGTCCTGGCTGTGGTTGGTGAGGTAGAGTGCCTCTTCCACCGCCGTATTACCGCCACCAATCACCACCACTTTTTTGCCGCGATAGAAGAACCCGTCGCAGGTGGCGCAGGCCGAGACCCCCTTGCCCGCCAGCTCCGCCTCGCCCGGCACCCCCAGCCAGCGTGCCTGCGCGCCGGTGGCGATGACCAGGCTCTCTCCCTCATACACATCGCCCGAATCGCCATGCGCCCGGAACGGTGGGCCGGAAAGATCCACCGAGGTGATCGTGTCCCACATCACCTTTGTGCCGACATGCTCGGCCTGCGCCTGCATCTCGGCCACCAGCCAGGGCCCCTGGATGACATCGCGAAAGCCGGGGTAATTCTCGACATCGGTGGTGATCGTCAGTTGCCCACCGGGCTGCAACCCCTGCACGACGATCGGCGCGAGGCCGGCGCGCGCGCCATAGATCGCGGCGGTGAGGCCGGCGGGGCCCGAGCCGATGATCAGCATACGGGTGGAATGGGTGGTCATGTCGTCGTGCCTTTCGGAGCCAAGCTTGCACGCGAGATAGCCACGCCACCTGTCAATTACCAGCCCATGCCTGGCTTTGCCGGGGGGGTGGACGCGCCGTTGCGGAAGGCATAGAGCACGGGCACCATGCCCGCTGCCACCCTGCCAACCCCATTGAGCGCACCGACCAAGGTCCCCTTCGTCAAGATGCACGGGCTGGGCAATGATTTCGTCGTGCTCGATGGGCGCGAGGGCGAGCTGCCGCGCATGACGCCGGCGCTGGCCATGGCGCTGGCCAACCGCCGGACCGGCATCGGTTGCGACCAGCTTATCGTGCTCGAACCCTCGCCCCCGATGGCCCCACTGGTCGATTTTTCCATGCGTATCTTCAACCCTGATGGCAGCCAGGCGGAGGCCTGCGGCAATGCCACCCGCGCGGTGGCGCTACTCCATGGCCAGCCGGCGCGCATCGCCACCCCGGGCGGCATCATCTCCGCCGGGCCCAGCGACGCCGGCATGATGGCCGAGATGGGCACGCCCAGGCTGGAGTGGCAGGATATTCCACTCGCCTATGCCATGGATACCGCCCATATGCCGGTGGGGTGGGAGGGGCTGGAGAACCCCTGCGCGGTCAATATCGGCAATCCGCATGTGGTGTTCTTCGTGCCCGATTGCGGCGCGGTGGACCTCGCCCGGCTGGGGCCCATCATCGAGCATGATCCGCTGTTCCCCGCGCGGGTCAACGTCAATGTCGCCACGGTGGTCTCGCGCAGCCATATCCGCCTGCGCGTGTGGGAGCGCGGGGCCGGGCTGACGCTGGCCTGCGGCACCGGCGCCTGCGCCACGGCGGTGGCGGCGATGCGGCGTGGGCTGACAGAGCGCGGCGTCACCGTCAGCCTGCCCGGCGGCGATCTGACGGTTGGCTGGGGCGCGGATGGCAATATCACCATGGCGGGCCCCGCGGCCGAGACATTCCGCGGGACGTTTGACCCTGCAACGTTTGGGGCGGCGTTCGGGGCG
>Ga0316217_10006035_pt1 | contig 12220 bp, 11 predicted proteins | sample 1anoAmetaG_FD_203633 | JGI IMG/M metagenome (GOLD analysis project Ga0316217, IMG submission 203633) | Freshwater microbial communities from Trout Bog Lake, Wisconsin, USA - 1anoA | ecosystem: Environmental > Aquatic > Freshwater > Lake > Hypolimnion/Profundal zone | place: USA: Wisconsin... | reverse complement strand
CAGACTTGAACAGTCTTATAGCTAAAATCAAGGCAAACAAGAAACAGGTTGGTTCAGTGTTGCCAGCACAAAAGGAGCACAAAAAAGTTTTGGTTTTGGATCTCGACCAGACGCTCATAAACACTACCTTTAACAAGCCTCATCAGTTTGATTACGAATCTTAAGTAGGCTTTTATTGAGTTAGATTTTATTTAATGGCAAGCCGACTAAAATCTATACTGCTAAACGTTTCGGACTTTAGTCTTTTCTATTCTAGATGTCACAACTTTATGAAATAATCGTTTTTACGACAAGCAAAAAACTTTACGCAGACAAAATGATTGACTTGATAGACCCTAAAAAGAGAATTTCTCATCGGCTGTATAGATAACACTGCATCTTGGTTAACAAATCCTACTATCTCAAAAACCTTAACATTTTGGGAAGGAATCTCTAAGAGACAGTAATAGTCGATGTAATCTTAGTTTAACACAGGATAATAGCCTTGCTGGTATGTTTCAGCCCGAAAATTTCTACAGGATCTTGCCCTTTGAAGGCAACGATAAAGATCGGCAGCTTTGTAGACTTTCGGCGTTCTTGAAACATATTCACAAAAACACTAGTGTTTTGCCGATAATGGAGCACAGAAAACAGTTTGAGGAGATGGAAATAAATCTTTAGGAAGAAGTCACTGGCCAAATTAGACCTTAAAGTTTAGTAACTCGGTCATTGAACTAACGCAAGAAGCAGTACAAACATAAAAAAACTAACAGTGAAGTCGAGGCCTTAGTCAATACCTAAGCTTAAACATAGGCGTAAACCACTGCTTCCGATCTTTTCAAAAAGCTTTGATAGATTCCTCTCAAGTGATAGTTCTTCCTAATATTCTTTATACACCCTATTCCAAAAATTGGTGCCAAAATTTGTTTTGGCATATAAAAGAAAGGATATCATTCAACTTGAGTTCGCTAATCCAATTCCGTTTCTATGACCTAAAATAGTTCCAGCTCCTATTTCTTCCTTCTTCAAGTTTATCTTCAAACGAGTAAGACTCTCTAACAAGCTTTTGCATTATTGCTGCAAAAACTAGATATTTAAGTGGGAAGACGTACCTGTAATTGCCTCAGTATTTTTGTTCAAAATAAGCACTGATTGCTCAAGTTCTCCAATTTTACGATAATCTTCAAGTATCAGGACTTAATCTTTTCGAGTGATGATTTCGATTGACCTTTTCACTTTGTTGGCCTATTCGTAGTTGCTGTTTATCACCTCTAGATGACTGGTAAGGGCAGCAATGTTTTGCTTATTGATTTAGTCCAGCTATCGAATAAGTTCCTTTTCTTTGGAGGCAATAGCAGCTCTCAAAATATCGAACTATCTCGTGATTGAGTTTTTCTACCTCCAATGACGATCATTGGTTTACTTAATCATCCTCAAAAAGCCTTATTTGAGCTTGCCCATATTGCTCTGCGTCTCTCCAATTTTAGAAGTGATCTAGACATACTCACTCTTCACTTGCGTTATTGCTTTCTTTATTAGTTTCACTTCATGATCTTTGTGGGAGCCTAAATGAGGGTATGGGTACCGTGAATAGCACACTCAGGGCAGATATTTGCATAACACGTGAAACAATAGTAGCTGATTTCCTCCTAACTGTGTTGTTTGCAATAGTAGATTATTTTCTTGGATGAAGAGGGACCAACTGAAGTGCTGGGTAATTGCGTTTCTTTGCGTTTTTGTGCTGTGCTGGTCCCAGTATTCTTATGGAGATCTTTAGGTTTAGAGGGAGTCTTAGTTACATTAATTGCGAGAGCACTAAGTTCGGTGATAGTCGAGTTGTCCAGAAGGGTTTCCTAACCGCAAATTTCACAGACATAGACCTTCGTAAAAGATTTTGGTACTTATCTAGATCTTCCCTTGGTGAGTATCTGCTCTGCAAAAGCACTGGCTGCACAGTTAATGCAAGGGTCGTGGACACAGCTTAGCATGAGCATTTGGTCGTTGGGTTTATTACAAAGGCTGCAGTTTTCGCTGACTTCGTTGTTCATCACTTGACCTTTTAACAATAAAATATAAAATGAGATTCAAATTTTCAAGACCATTCTTTTGGTGGGGATTAAAAGAAAATTAACTAAGAAAGATAACAGTTTGTTATAAAAATCATTTCATTCTCGCTTAGTTCTCTTATTAGAGTCTTTTCATTCTCTCCATCATTAGCAAAAAGTTTCTCTATTCCTCTTCTTTTAGCTTCTTTTCTTCCAAAATCTTTTAAGAATCTACTAAATTCATGGCATATTTATTGAAGATGATGACCTTTTCTTCTACTTCCTATGGAGCATTTTATTAAAGCATGGTGAATTTACTTTGATTTTCTATGATGTCTTTCTAATTTGTAGGCTTGAGCTATCTTACTGGCTGAAAATCTATTGATTTGATTTAGTTTCTATGAAAATTTCTTATATCTGTAGACAATTTGGCATGTCTTTTACGCTGGATTTTCTTAAAATTGAGCTCTGCAAAAAAGTTGGAAAGAACTTAATCTACGTCTCTCTTTTTGTTGATTTGGTAATAGCAATTTCTCTTTTCAGCCTAAGTCAAAAAGTCATCCCAAACTTCATTGCTTCCCAAAGTATCACCATGCCCAATCACAACGAGCAGGTGTTTGGCACGTGTTAGAGTTACATTGATTCTCCTTTCGTCAGTTAAAAAGCCTACGTTGAACTCGGCATTGGCTCGGACCGTAGAAACAATGATTATGTCTTTTTCCTGACCTTGGAAAGAGTCGACTGTGTTTATCATTATTTCCCTTTGCAGAAACTATCTTTCGACTTGTTTCCCTCTCAGAATTTCCATACAGTCTTTGAAAATAGCTCTTTTTTGAGATTGATACGGAGTTATGAGCCCAAGCGTGGTCTTTGAATCCATTAAACAACTAATGAGTAGGCTTACGACGTAGGACTATGCATAATTACAAAAAGAATCGCCATTTCTTTCCTAAGTTCCGTATTGCAGATCGATAAAAAGTAGATTTCGGTTTTCAAAATTCTGCAAAATACTGGGAATGGGCCGTTGTATTACGTTTTCTGCGTCAATCAGACGATCATTGTAGAATCTTGAAGAGGGAAAGCCTCTGATGATCGGAGACATGCGATACTGAATATTGAGAAAGTAAGGTTTGATGTCAGCATCCAAAAAGCGTTCGAAAAGAGAACGATTGAAGAGAGTTACATTCGAATCGTTACTTTTGCACGTTGCTGGCAGTTGGTAAGGATCTCCAATCAACAAAACTTTCTCTACTCCAGTTTGTAGAGCAATCAGTAAATTAGGCTCAGTAGCCTGTGCAGCCTAATCTACAATCAAACATGCAATATCTCCCCTTATTTTATCAATCTTATCAGTTCCTGAACTGGCCAAAGTGGTCAAAACAATCTCAGCATCTTTGAAAAGTTTATTCTCTATGTTTTAGTATTTGACTCTGGAAGTGATGAACTTTTATTTTTTGAAATTGAAATTCATCTGCTCGTATTGAATTAGTTACTGCTTCTTAGCGGCAAGTAGCACTTGGTCGTCTTTGACCTAGGGTCTGCGCATTTATTTCTGGATTTAGATTATTTTTTCTTTAATCTGGGCTGATCCTATCATGATCAATTTGCTGGCTTCCTCTCTGTTTGCGATCATTTCTTTCTAGGATTGGTGATCTAGACTCACAGCTACCACACATGGATCAGTGTTATCTATGATGCCTGTTCGTAAGATTCTGGGGTGTATCCTATCGCCTTAGCTTGTAAATAGTCCCTAGTTTCTGATACGCCTAATGATGTGGTCTACTGCTGCATTGGAGGGAGCACAAATCATGATTTTCCTTGTGTCTTGGGTTTTTCGTAAATACTCATATTGAGCTGCGAGCAATCCCATGAGAGTTGAAGTTTTGCCTGTTCCTGGAGGCCCCTGCAAGAGTACAAATCCTCTTTTTCGAAGTACCATTTCTCTAATGGACTGCCATTGTGTTTAATTGTAGTGTTTCTTGAGAATAGTTAAAATGCCGTTCAGTACTTATTCGTTCTACACAAACCTTCCGACCTCTTCCTCTACTAATCTCGGATCAAGAATAGAAGAAGAGAGATTAGAACAAACAACGTTTGTAACTGCCAGATATTCTCTAAAAATGGTCGACAGTTTCTCCAAATCAAAAAAATACACAGTTTATTTCTGCCTCCTAGCCAGCAGCTATTCAAGATCGTTTGCTTTGATCTTAGCTTTGACTCTCACTAACCCCTCCAGTTCTTCTGTAGTCGTAGGAGTGGTGAGTAAGACCACAAAAGCAAACTATTTTATCTTTCTCCTGCGCACTCCGTAGTACTCTTTTTTGTATTATCTTGAAGAGCAAATCAGACCCAACCTGGATCGAGAAAAACTGAAATTTTTCAGCTGAATCGCTCCAGTTTAGTCCATTTCTTTATGAGACAGGAATATCTCAACTTAGCCGTTTGTATTAGTCTTAGGATATTTAATGCTGACTTTGAAGCACTACTGTTCCCCTTTTTAAATCGTTCTAAGTTTGTGACGAACTTCAGCAATACATTCGTGGGCGATTAGATAGTGAAAAGTCTTCCTGTAGGTTTATTTGTCTGGGAAAACGTCTGGTATTTTTTTTGTTTAAGATTTTATACTCTCCTTACCATAGTCATGCTAGAGGACCATATTTATAAGCGGATGAGCGGTAGTCTGATACTCTATGTTGTCCTTGGCTCCCACTCTCGCTTGGGATTTTCTAGCGACATCATTCACACAATCAGCATTTTATCGCTCCTCAGCCATAATCGTATTCAAGGCATCCTTATTTCCTAAGCCGCCATCCCCATTGCCTTATTCCTCATACTCTTCTCCCTTGTGTTTCTTCTTTGGCCCTTGATCAATAAGACATCCAAGCGTTTCTTCAATGTCAGCAATCCGTTTCTATTACATCTTCTTCTTTTCTTAAATTTACCGCTATATCCTCTTCTTGTTTTCTTCTTATCTCTTTTGCTTATTTTTTTAGAAGTTCTTTTACCGAACTTACTGAGACTTCTTCCATGCATTATCAGTTTTCTTGTTCATTGCAGAGAAATTATTATTGGAGCTGAATTCTAGGTATTCGCTGTATTCATAGGAATGTGTGTAGGAATTGGGGTATTTCTCTTGGTTGATGGCTTTTCTTCTCTATTTGTTTGACACCCATTAAGGCTTATTAAGCTCATTTATTGCTTGTAACTGCCTTTGAATTGCCGCGCTTGAAGTTTTTGACTCATAGGTATTACTAATAAATGATCTTTACGTTTTTTGAACTATGGTTATTGATTTTTATGATTACATAAGTATTTTCTTTTAAGATATTTTCTCGTTGTCTCTTTTTTCTTTTTGAGGGGTTATATTCAGAGGGGCTGAGACCCTTGTAGTTTTAGAATAAAAAGACACATTATTATGGAGAATTAATCCATTGGGCTAGTGGTCAAGATTTCTTATCTTTTCTTCACCTCTAGACATCCTTCTATTTTTGTATAAACTCTTTGAATCCTTTTCGCTCTCTTTTTACTTCTCAAACAGCTGAGACCCTGGGGGTCTGATCTCAAGTTCAAATTCATCACTGTCATCAAGGTGAATAATATCCTTAGTTATCATAGCAATTTCAGATTTCATTGTCTTGACCGCAGTAGCATTTTTTTGTTTGTTGGGAGCATTCATTTGGATTACTTAAACAAATAGATAGATTATATGGAGTTAATAAAGGAGCTGCCTATATTTATAAGAATCGAGCTAATTCCAAGTTATTAAACACCTTATTCTTTATCAGGATCTGTGGTTGATTACTGAACTTTTAAGAATAAAATATTAGATGGAATTCCAATTTTTAAGAACATTCTTTAGGAGTAGATTGTTGGTTTGAGGCGAGGGTAGAAGAAAGCAAGTAAAAAGATAACATCTTTTATAAAAATCAATACATATTCGTTTTGTTGACTTCTTATTTTTTTTTCATTCTCTCCATGATTAGTAATATATTTGGCTTCTGTAGACTATTTGGTATTCTTCTATTGCTTATGTTCTTCAAATTGAGCTTCCTATAGAACTTCTAAAGAATTTTATCTGTTGAATTATGAATTGAACTATCTTTCAACTTCTTTCCCTCTCAAAATTTCCATACAATCTCTGAAGATGGCTATTTTTTTGCTACTGATGCAGAATTATGAGCCGAAGAGTGATCTTCAAATGCATTCATCAATCTATGAGCAGACTTATGACGTACAACTATGTCTAGTTGCAAAAAAATGACCATTTCGTTCCTATCTTCAGTATTTCATGCTGATAAAAATCTAAAAAATGTCAGGAAAGAGAACGATTGAAGAGTTACATTCGAATGTTTACTTTTGCATGTTCTTGGCAGCTGGTTATTCATCTCCCGGCACTCAAACAAATATGGAGCGTTTCAAAATGCCGTTGTAAAGGCCACCAAGAGTGAGACTAAATCTCACTTGTTAGTACTAGGTTACTGAGAAAAACGTAAAATACCCCTTGGGACGCTCCAATAAATATGTAGGTTATATGGCTCTAGTAAAAGAGCTGTATATTGATTGGAATCAGGCTAGCTCCTCGCTTTTAATCAGTTTGTCCTTAATCAGTGTGAGGAATGAAGGTTTTTATAAGACTACCAACAGCTCATCGTCTTAGAATTGGGCGATATGCTCTGAATCTGGGCTTTTCGCCATCACATACATTAAAAACTGGGTGTTGAAGGCTACTCCTACCTTGTTTCGCAGCTGTTTAATGTAGTCTTTGAAAATAAGAGCTCCGATGCTGTTGGAAGGCTCAAGGACCATCACGTTTTTTTCCTTGAATATGGCGTCTTTGAACTCAATAAGGCTGGCAATGTTGATTGCGTAGTCTTCAGGCTAGACTTTATTGGAATGTCCGTCGACTCCAACACGTTTCATACCTTTCCAGGTTAAGAATCCCGACCAAGAAGGTTCTCTTTCATCTGACTTTTCTTTCGCCTTTTATTACTTTGCAGGGACTTCTTCAACTTTTTCTTGAGTAATTTTAGCCTCATTGCCCAAAAGTTTGCTAAGAATGTCTTATTAGTTCCCTATCTGTGCACTTTTGACTGGCTTTTTCTCATTACCTGCATCTTTGTCAACTGCCAGCACGTCTTTGAGGAAATCATGGAAGTTGTTGTCAGATTCAGGGATTTGGTCACCTTCTTGAGGGTTCTGATGGTACATTTCTCCTTCTTCTGGAGGTTTGTAATAGCCTGGTTCGTAAAAGTAAGGCTGTGGAGGTGGGTAGTATGAGGGATAAGGATGCATGGGGTACATCGGATTGGGGTACATGGGAGGAGGATAGCCCATATGCATGGGCATCATCCCATGCTTCATGTTCGGATCCACATTGTTATAGTTTATGAACTTCCTGTTTTTGTTTATCGCATCGTCACTTTGGAACATTTTTTCGGTATGCGATAAATCGCGGCCTTTCATTATTGCCTGCTCATCAATCAAAACCGCCACCTCTGCTCTCTTGTCTCCCAAGAGATCCTTTCGCTTGTTTAATTATTGTTTGACTCTGATCGAAGTTTTGACACTGTCGAAGGAGAATAAGAAATATGACCTATTTTGAGAATTGGTGTTCTTGCGCATATACTCAGCAGTAACAGGCGCTATCTTCTCGACAACAGGTTTGATTACCTCCATCTAAACAGTTGCAGAAGTGATTGGCGGGAAACCAATAAACACCACAGGTACGTGAATGCTTTGTTTTTCGTATTCGTAGTTGTTGCTGACGACGTAGGCTCGGCGGGAAGGGTCAGAGAAGAAGATTCTGAATCCTGGGGGGTTGCCTAATCTTTGGGCGATTTCTTAGGCTCTTTCGAAGGCATTTGTTGCTTCAGTTACCTGTTTGTATTTAATGAAAGCGAATTTGGGGAAAATTTAAATTTCTTCAATGATGCCATAGTAGGACATCAACTGAGCCATGGCAGTTTTATCGTAATGCTACGGAATGCCTCCCAGCCAAAGCTCCCTAACCAAAATATTACAAGGCTTCTTCCCCACCACCTTTTCCGAGCTAGTTGGGGGGTTATTCATAGGTACGTTGTTGTTCTGGACAGGCTGGTAGCTTTGATAGGGCGGTCTGGACATGGGTGGATAGTTTTGGTAGGGCATGTTGGGCCTTTGGTACTGCATTGGCTGGTTTGGGTAACCTTTATTCATGGGCATTCTTTTGCGATCTAGGTCAAATTTGACGTTCATTTTCCAGGAGGGAAACTGCTACTGCAGGCGCCTTATAATTTCGTGTCCAAATGACTCGTTTCCTCGCATGGTGACAAAGGCGTAGCAAAAGAGATCGAATTTGCCTCGAGTATTGTCGCCCTTAATGATTCTGAATGAATGAGTGGGTACTTAACTTCCTTTAGTTCAGCCATAGGCTCGAGTATTCTGATGAGCTGTTCCTCTTAAAAGTCGAGAGGCAACTGTCCAATATAAATTTTTATAAACTCAATGGGAGTGCTTAATAAGTAAGAAAGAAGTTGAAAGAAGAGAGAGTGCGAGAGTGCACTCTCTGCGTTAGAAATTAGTGTTACAAGTCAGTCATAGTATAAGGAAACCCTGTTGAAAAGCCCAAGAATATAAATATTGTAAAAGACAATCATCAAATCCGTATTTAATTTGATGAATATCAATACACCGCCCAAATCCACAATTTTATTTTATCGGCTAAACTTCAAAAACGTCCTTTGCATTTTTATGCACTCACTAGCTTTTTTGGGCCATCCAAATTAAATTTGCTCGCCCCGACAGGTTTTGAATCCGATAGAGCTGTTATATCAAAACTGGCGTAGCTTAGTTCTTGTACTCTTTAGATTCGTTGAGTATTGGGCTTTAACTAGCGGGATTGAGGTTCGCCTTCTTCCTGCAAATACTTGATTAGCTGATCCTTGGTATAGGCAGCTTTCTTTAACAACAAGCCACTAAATGTTGCATTTGCTTATTTTTGTTGGTCCCTATCGTATATCTTGAATTCATGACACAAATTTAAACTGATGATCCTGAGTAAAAGATAAAAAAGGAACCAATATTGCCGAATCGGGGTTGTTGCGTACTTTACCATGACTAGCCAATCTGCTCTTTGACTCGTTTAGATGCCTATTTCGAAGAAAGCAAGTAATCTATAGCAAAGTTGGATCCTGACTTCGCATCTTGCGAACCACGAATTGGTGTAATTGGACCATTACGCTGCTTACATATATTAGCAACTGCGATCCTATGCATCCATCTCTCTGCATTTCTTCGCCTCCAAACACACCCCGATCTCCAGCCCACCTCATCCTTACGCAAGTTGATAGGTACCCCAATTCCCCGTGGGCAGGTATCCTCCCCAGCTGTAATTATCAGACTCAGAATCGTTAATTTATAATACTATAGAAGAGCATGCATCCCAGAGCGCATCCGTAGCCCTAGCTCAGCTCCGATTTCGCAATAACCCGGTGGGAGGACTCCATCCTCGGCCCCAAAAACCAGAACCTCCTCTAGGAAGGCCTGCTCCCCCTGCCCAACAAACTCTACCACCGCAAGCAAATCTTCGCGGGCAAGCGCAAACTGAGTGGCAAGAACGAGGGGCAGAACCAGGGCGAAGATGCCAGGGACAAGGAGAATGAGAAACTGTGGGCCAAGTTGGAGCAATGTGAGCTCAGCAATTTCGATAAGTACAAGCAGAAGATGGAAAACATCGACCGCGAGATAGTCAGGTGGGAGGAGGTCTCTCACAAGAGGATAGACAAGATTGGACTCTATAACAACCAGTTTCATAAGGTCAGGTCGGGGTTGCTCAAGGCTTTTACGGAGGCTGAGGAGGGGTTGGCCAAACAGCTGGGCAGGGGCAAGTTTTTGAGCAAATCTATTGACTACAACCGCAAGGATACCGCCAGGAGTAGACCTATGAGTTGCAACCAAGATAGGATACAGAAATAGAGTCTGCTCAGGGACAAATTCGCAGAGAGGTCCAAGACCATCCACAGCAAGACGCGGCTGAAGAGATCCTTCTCTAAAAAGAAGCAAAATAACGAAGGGTAATTCGCATCGCTGACTATAAACCAGCTGGACTCCGGGAAGGTAAAGCACATCCTGAAGTGTCTATCGCAGAGGCATTGAACAGGTCGTGATGATTGTGTGCTTATGGTTTATAACAGCCATTGCCGGATCAGCGTATTATGAGGGGATTGGACTGGTATGAAGATATCATTCAAGGTTTGGATTGATATTATTTGTGGCCTAGACTGATATTATTGGGGGTTGGAAGATACTATTCGAAGGTTGGGGTGATATTATTCGAGTTGGATTGGCAGATTGTTTTAAGATAGGGAATTGCATAATGTATGCCATGTGCTATCATGGTGCTGGCTACCATTTATTCCCAAGGCTAAATGGTCATAACCATGAATTATCATCAATATCATCAATGCTCCATCCAGTTATGTTTGATATCACTCTCAAGTATGGATTGCCGCATCAAGCCCAAAGTATGGCAGGAGACTATCGTCTGCCATACTGCTTATCTCTAAATTGAATACAAACTGCTATATAGCGATGTCAAGCATAGTCAGATCAAGGGTTGATTAGTATAGGACTGTGCTATCATTATCAAGCTGACAGCCCAGCACAATCAGCATATTTCAGATATCCACTCTTGCAATAATTAAGAATGCTTATCTTTGTTAACAAGTATGGAACTGCAAAAAAAAGTATTTTTGATAGACTTTTACGCAGACATAGTATTAAAGATATAATACTTAAATCAGCAGTCTCATGAGCCATACCTTTGACAGTCCTACGCCATTAATCAAAAAGTTTAACGCCTAGAAATGCATCAAGAATGGAGTGAAATAGGAGCATAAATTTTATAGCACCAAAATCGGACATCTCAAAGATCCATCAAAGCTAGCCCGGTATGATATTTCCGATCCGGAAAGCTAGAAACTGCTTAGCGAGGCCATCTTCTAAGAGAAGGATAGCTTAGTGTGTTTCCGTGAGAAATCTATTCGCGTCTTCTTCTAGGTAGAATACACGCCTAAGGATCTCTAGACTGCTATCAAAAATTTTACTGAAGAAGGCAAAACATACATCAATCATTACATCGAGCGCGCCCATGAACTCAAACACCACTTCGCGCAGAAGTTCAAAAAGCCCGAAGAATATGCTTATGGGTGCTGACTGGCGCTGTGCCTCTACACAGGCATCAAGATGCAGAGGGTATACTAGTGCTAGAGGGTGAGCAGAGTAGCGTGCGAGGCCATCAAACTCTACGCGATGTAGAAGATATCCAAGATTGAAAATAACTAGAATTTCCAGCAGTATATGTGTATTGGGCAGTGGCTCATAAATGCGCTGAATTGCATTAATTTGTACTGGGGGAAGGTGACCCGCTGTGTGGATCTCAGGCAGGATGAGTATGATCTCTATGAACCTGGAAATATCGTCACTTGGTTGCAATTCAGCAGCAGCTCCTCGGGCAAAGTAGAGGATTACTTTGCCGACCGCAACACCAGGTTCATCATCTACTCCATCAGTGGCCGCCCCATCGTGGATTTCTCCGAGTTCAAGGAGGAGACCGAGGTGTTGTTCAAGCCTTTCTCACACTTCATGGTGTACAAGAAGTAGAAGATCCTGGAGAGAGGGGACTAGAAGACTGTATTCTACATGCGTGAGATCTTCCTCGGGCAGTCGAACTACAATTTGCTATGGGTGGATGATTTTATATTCGATCAGACTTGGGAGAACAAACAGATTATGGAGGCTGCCATTGTCCGTCAGCCCTTCCTCAATATCATCCCCAAAGTCAGCACCGAATGTGCCATCGCCTTCTTGAAGTCTGAGCTGGGCAAAAATAGGAGCAAAGGGGATTTCAGAATCATCACCGATATGAATCGCTTCAACGAAGAACCTTTCCACAACGCTGGGGCCAGGTTCGTGAAGGAGGCACGGTCTCTCAAGGTTCAGAACGATATTATGATCTTTACATCGACTGCGAGTAAGGCCGTGTAAAGTCTATAAGAGATTGGGGTAGACCCTAATGTGGTCAAAATCACAGTGTACTAGCATGAAGCTCTGAAGTTCATCAGCTTCGCATGATCGTTCATCCGCTCACGATATTTCAATAGACTTCCCAATACATTTGAAACACTCACTATATTAAGACGTATAACATTTCTTGCAGC
>Ga0316217_10006034_pt1 | contig 12222 bp, 9 predicted proteins | sample 1anoAmetaG_FD_203633 | JGI IMG/M metagenome (GOLD analysis project Ga0316217, IMG submission 203633) | Freshwater microbial communities from Trout Bog Lake, Wisconsin, USA - 1anoA | ecosystem: Environmental > Aquatic > Freshwater > Lake > Hypolimnion/Profundal zone | place: USA: Wisconsin... | reverse complement strand
ACCGACGGCGCGGCCATGTACGGCACCGAGCGCGACAAGGCCGTCGCGAAGCACTTCCCGCGCGGCTTCGACGCCGTGTCGGCGGGCGAGACGTTCGGGCGTCACATGCTCGGGCAGAGCACCGACGATCTCCTCGAGCTCGGCCAGCGCGACCGCGAGCGGATCTTCAACCTCGGCTACTTCACCTGGGTCGAGCAGCAGGGCGTGTCGCTCAAGGAGTTCGACGCGCGCAAGAGCCAGGCGTTCTGGCGCGAGCTCCGGCCCCTCTTCACGGCGTGGGACGGGATGATCGGCGAGTTCAACGCGCGGGTGCGCGCCACGCCAGGGCGATGAGCTCCCTCGCCTGTCGCGGCTGCGGCGAAGTGCTCGCCGACGAGACGGCGACGCCCTACGTCTGCCCGAACGCGGGGAAGGATGGCGGCGACCACGTCGTCGGTCGGACGCTCGAGGCCTCGGTCGCGGGCTTTCCGGCGAGCGGCGGGGAGGATCCGTTCCTCCGCTTCCGCGCGCTGACCCACGCCTACTCGCTGGCGATGGCGCGCGGTATGGGCGACGACGCCTTCTGTCACCTGGTCCGCGACCTCGACGCTCGCGTCGAGCGCGTGTGCGGCGCCCGGTTCGTGACGACGCCGTTCGCCGAGAGCCGTGCCCTCTCGGAGGCGCTCGGCTACTCGCTCCCCGGTGGCGTCTGGGTCAAGGACGAGACGCGCAACGTGGCGGGCTCTCACAAGGGGCGCCACCTCATGGGGCTCGCCATCCTCGGCGAGGTGCGGGCGAGGGTCGGCATCGTGTCGCCCGAGGAGGCCGCCCGGACCCGCCTGGCCATCGCGAGCTGCGGCAACGCGGCGCTGGCGGCGGCGGTCGTGGCGCGCGCGTGGGGCAAGCCGCTCGACGTGTTCATCCCGACCGACGCGAGCCCGAACGTCGTCCGGGAGCTCGAGCGCCACGGCGCGGTGATCCACGTCTGCGCCCGCACCCCCGGGGTGGCCGGCGACCCTTGCTACCTCGCCTTCCGCGAGGCGGTGCGCGGGGGGGCGGTGCCGTTCTGCTGCCAGGGGTCCGACAACGGCCTCACGATCGAGGGGGGGGAGACGCTCGGCTGGGAGATGATCGCCGAGCTCGGGGCGTCGGGGCGGTCGCTCGACCGGCTCTTCGTGCAGGTCGGCGGCGGCGCCCTCGCCAGCGCGTGCATCGAGGCGTTCCACGACGCGGCGCGCCTCGGCGTCGGCGTGTCGCTCCCGCGCATCCACGCCGTGCAGACGACGGGGGCGTTCCCGCTGCGGCGGGCGTGGGAGCGCGTGGTGGCCCGCATCGAGCGCCGCCTCGGCCTCGACGCGAACCGCCCCGTCGCCGTGATCGCCGAGTCGATCCGCGGCCACCTCCATACGCGGTGCGTCGACGAGGAGCTCGACTACGCGGCCAGGCACCGTTCGGAGTTCATGTGGCCGTGGGAGAGCGCGCCGCACAGCGTCGCCCACGGCATCCTGGACGACGAGACCTACGACTGGCTCTCCATCGTCCGCGGGATGCTCGAGAGCGGCGGGTGGCCGGTCGTCGTGACCGAGGAGCAGCTCATGAAGGCCAGCGCGCTCGGACGGTCGTGCACGGGGATCGACGTCGACGAGACCGGCTCGTCCGGCCTGGCCGGGCTGCTCGCGCTCGAGGGGCTGCCGCGGGACGAGACGGTCGGCGTCATCTTCTCCGGCGTACGGAGGTAGCGATCCGCGCGACGCGAGCCGCGCCTCGCGGAAGGCGAACGGTTCGGCATGAACCGCGACCTGTTCGCGATGGAGGCGAGTCTTCCGCTCAGGCCCCCGCCCGACGCGCGCGTACGGCCTGAAAGATCGCCTCGTGCGTCGCCGGGCACGGCAGCTCGACCGGCCCGGCCCCTCCGAAGGCGGCGATGGCGTCGCGGATCGCCTCGCGCACCGAGATGGCCAGCATGAGGGGTGGCTCGCCTACGGCCTTGCTCCCGTGGACGACGCCCGCCTGCGCGGCGCCGTCGAGCAGGGTGACGCGGAGGTCGGCAGGGGCATCGCCGATGGACGGGATCATGTACGTGCTCGCCGAGTGCGTGAGCAGCCGCCCGGCCGCGTCCCACTTCAGCTCCTCGCCGGTCAGCCACCCCATCCCCTGCACGAACGCCCCCTCGATCTGCCCGCGGTCGATGGCCGGGTTGAGCGAGTCGCCGACGTCGTGGAGGATGTCGACGCGGCGGGTGCGCTTCATCCCGGAGAGGCCGTCGATCTCGACCTCGCTCACCGCCGCGCCGTACGAGAAGTAGTGGAAGGGGCGCCCGCGCCCCGCCTTCTTGTCGTACGAGAGCCCCGGCGTCCGGTAGTAGCCGACCGCCGAGAGGTTGATCTGCCCGAGGTACCCCTGGAGGACGACCTCCTCGAAGGGGAGCCGGAGCGACGGCGCCTCGGTCGACATGACGCAGGCGTCCTCGAAGCGGATCGTCCGCGAGTGGACGGCCGTGCCGAGCCGGTCGTTGATCATCGTCGCCGCGACCGGGGCGAGGCGCTCCTTGATCTGGTCGCACGCCGCGAGCACCGCCGCCCCGTTGAGGTCCGCCCCGCTCGAGGCCGCCGTCGCCGAGGCGTTGGGGACCTTGTCGGTCTGCGTCTTCATGACCCGGACCCGCGCGCCCGGCAGCCCGAACGCGCGCATCGCGACGCCCTGCATCTTGGTCGCCAGCCCCTGCCCCATCTCGGTGCCGCCGTGGTTCACCTGCACCGTCCCGTCCCGGTAGGCGAGCACGAGCGCGCCGGCCTGGTTCAGGAACGACGCCGTGAACGAGATACCGAACTTGACCGGCGTGATGGCGAGGCCGCGCTTGGCGTGGGCGTGCGCCCGGTTCCACGTGTCGACCTCGGCGCGGCGCTCGGCGAGCCCCGAGGAGGCGATGAGCGTCGACCAGACGCGCGCGGTCCGGTCGTCGCCGAGCTCCTGCCCGTAGTGCGTCGTGCTCGTCCCGCTCCCGGGGGGGCCTTGCCGGTAGAGGTTTCGCTCGCGGACCGTCTCGGGCGGGAGGCCGAGCGCGCGCGCCACGCGGTCCATCACCTCCTCGATGACGAGCATCCCCTGCGGCCCGCCGAAGCCACGGAAGGCGGTGTGCGAGACGGCGTTCGTCCTCGCGACGCGCCCCTCGAAGCGGACAGCGGGGAGGTAGTACGCGTTGTCGAGGTGGAATAGGGCCCGGTCGAGGATCGATTCGCTGAGGTCGAGCGCGTAGCCCGCGTCGTTGACGATGGTGACCTTCACGCCGAGCACCCGCCCGTCGTCGCCGAAGCCGGCCTCGAAGCGCCCGCGGAACGGGTGACGCTTGCCGGTGATCTGCATGTCCACGTCGCGATCGAGCTGCACCCGCACCGGCCGGCCGCTCCGCCACGCCGCCAGCGCCACGAGCGCCGCGAAGGCGTTCCCCTGCGTCTCCTTCCCGCCGAAGCCCCCGCCCATCCGCGGCGTCTGCACGACGACCCGGCTCTCCTCGAGGTGGAGGACGTGCGCGACGACCGCCTGGATCTCGGACGGGTGCTGGCTCGACGAGCAGACGAAGACGTCGCCGTCGTCACCCCGCTCCGCCCAGGAGGCCTGCGCCTCGAGGTAGAAGTGCTCCTGCCCGCCGATGTCGAGCGCCCCGGCGACCCGGTGGGGGCTCGCCAGAATGGCGGCGTCGGCGTCGCCCCGCGCGATGACGTGGGGCTCGGTGTGGAAGCTCCCGGCCGCCTCCGCGGCGTCGAGCCCGAGGATCGCGGGGAGCGGCTCCACGTCGACCGTCACCTTCGCGGCGGCCCGGCGGCAGGCGTCGAGCGACTCGCCGATCACGACCGCGACCATCTGCCCGTGGAACGAGACGATGTCCTTCGCCAGGAGCGGCTCGTCGCGGCGGATCGCCCCGATGTCGTTCCTGCCAGGGATGTCCGTGGCCGTGATCACGTCGACGACCCCCGGCATGGCCCGGGCGGCGCTCACGTCGAGGCGGGTGATCTTCGCGTGCGCGTGGGGGACCGAGACCGGCCAGAGCTCGAGGAACCCGCGGCGGCGCGAGGCCTCGTCGTCGACGTAGACGGCGCCCCCCGTGACGTGTCCCCAGGCGCTCTCGTGCCGCAGCGACGTGGCCGGGGCGGCGTCCTCCGTCGGGTGCCCGGGGGTGAAGTCGAGCGGCGCGTCCTGCACGTCGGTCCGCTCGTCCTTCCAGAACTTCTCGAAGAGGCTGCCGACCAGCTCGGCGCGGAAGGCGCGCCCCGAGCGGGCGTCGTCGATGGGCGTGAAGGTGCGCTCCAGGATCCTGAGCGCCCCCTCCAGCGTCGCATCGTCCCACGCGCGACCGACCAGGAAGGCCTCGGCCTCGCGCGCGCGGACCGGCGTCGCGGCGACGCCGCCGTAGGCGAGCCGCGCCTGCCGGATGACCCCGGCCTGGTCCACGTCCACGGCGAAGGCGGCGGCGACGATGCTGATGTCGAGCTCGCGGCGCTTGCTCACCTTGAAGGAGCGCGCCCGGCGCCGGAGGCCGGCCGGCGGCTCGACGGGGACGACGGCCGCCCGGACGATCTCGTCCTTCGCGAGGACGGTCTTGCGGTAGCCGACGAAGAAGTCGGCCAGCGGGACCGTCCGCTCCCCGCGCACCGAGGCGAGCACGAGGGAGGCGTCGAGCGAGAGGAGGACGGGGGCGAGGTCGCCGATGGGGGAGGCGGTGACGAGGTTGCCGGCCAGCGTGGCGCGGTTGCGGACCTGGCGCGCGGCGAAGACTGTCAGCATCTGGTCGAGCGACGGGAGCGCTCCGGCGGTCGCCTCGCCGATCTGCGTCAGCGTCGCGGCGCCGCCGATCCAGAACGCCCCCCCGTCACGTCGCACGGCGCGGAGCTCGGCGACCCCCTCGGTCGAGATCAGGAGCGGGAGCTCGCGCCCCTTTTTATTCCTGTCGACGCCGACCTCGGTCGACCCGGCCACGAGCACGGCCCCCGGGTGCTCGGCGCGGAGACGGAGCAGATCGTCCAGGCGCGACGGGCGGATGAACCGCTCGCCGCACGCCTCGTAGTCGAGGGGAGGGAGCTCGCTCGAGGCGCGCTCGAGGCGGATCTGGAAGAGATCGGGCCCCTCGCCGCGCTCCTCGCGGGCGCACCGCTCGCCGCGCGCCCGCATCATGGCGTCGCGGATGGGGCGGTAGCCGGTGCAGCGGCAGAGGTTGCCGGCGAGCTGGTCGGCCAGCTCGGTGCGCGCGGCGGCGGCGTCCTCCTTGCCGCTCGCGTCGCGCGGGAGATCGTCGCGGTAGTACCCCTCGAACATCGAGGCGATGAAGCCCGGCGTGCAGAAGCCGCACTGCGAGCCGTACTCGCGGACCATCGCGGACTGCACCGGGTGCGGCGCCTCGCGCGACCCGACCCCCTCGACCGTCACGACCTCGCGGTCGGCGAACATCGGCAGCAGCGTGATGCAGGCGTGCGCGGCGCGGTAGGTCCGCTTCCCGTGGCCGTCGACGTCGATCATCGCGACCGTGCAGGCCCCGCAGTCCCCCTCCGCGCACCCCTCCTTCGTGCCGGTCAGGCCGAGGCCGCGCAGGTACTCGAGGAGGGTGGTCGTGGGGGCGACGTCGCGGACCGTGCGTCGCTCGCCGTTGAGCGTGAATTCGAACGAGGAGGACATGTTTCAGCCGTGCTGCCGGAGGGTCGGGGCCACGAAGGCGAGTCTAGTGCCGCTGGACGGAGTTTTCTTCCCGTCCGCTGTGACGGTACGAAGGGAGGGGACGTCGACCTCGGATCGACCGCAAGTCGACGGGAGTCGACCCGAAGTCGACACGCGTCGACTCGGGATGCACAGGTGTCGACCCGGGATGCACAGGCGTCGACCCGGCATCGACACGCGTCGACCCGGGATGCACAGGTGTCGACCCGGCATCGACACGAGTCGACTCTGGATGCAGAGTCGTCGAACCCGCGCGCAGAGGTGCCGGTCCCGGTCTCCACGCACGCCGTCGCGCCCGGCCATGGGCGACGCCCGCACGCGAGCGGCGCGGCGTGCCCGGGTCGGCCGGCTACCCGTGCGCGTGGCCTTCGTCGTGCCGGTGCTCGTCGCCGCACCGCGCGTCCGCCCAGCCGACCCAGTACGGCCCATCCGGCCCGTGCTCGCGCTTCCAGATCGGCAGGCGCGCCTTGATGCGGTCGATGAGGAGCCGGCAGGCCCGGAACGCCTCGTCACGATGCGGCGCGCTCGCGGCGCAGACGACGGCTGCGTCCCCCACGCCGAGCGCCCCTACCCGGTGTGTCGCGAAGACGCGCACGCCAGGCAGCTCCGCCGCGATCTCGGCCTCGACCCGCGCGAGCTCCGACTCGGCCATGGTGCCGTAGGCCTCGTACTCGAGGAGGGTCACGGGCCGCCCCTCGCTGTGATCGCGGACGACGCCGAGGAACGTCGCGACCGCTCCGGCGCCGTCGTGGCTGACCGCGTGGACGGCCTCGTCGAGCGAGAGGGGCTCGTGGCGGATGCGCCCGCCCATCAGCCGCCGATCGCGCGGATGGAGAGGCTCTTGGCCGTCTCCTCCGTGCACCCCTTCCAGACCTCGCCGTCGGGCTTGAGCGTCCAGGCCTCGGCGACCTTGGCCGCGATGGCGTCGGCGTCCCCGGCCGAGGCGTCGGCCCCCGCCGCCACGCCGTCGTCGGTCGCGAGGCACGGCCGGAGGACGCCGGTCGACGAGACCCGCAGCCGGTCGCAGGTGCCGCAGAACGTGTCGCTCGTCCCCGAGATGAACCCCACGCGGAGCCCCGGGTCATGCCGCGCGGCGACGTACTTGGCGGGCCCCTTCCCGGGCTCCGGGGCCCCGTCCTCGGCCAGCAGCAGGTGGGCGAGGCGGGCCTTCATCTCTGCGGCCGTCACGAGGTGCGCGCCGACGAGCTTCGCCCCCTCGGCGATCGGCATCACCTCGAGGAAGCGGGGGACCATGCGTCGCTCCCACGCCCAGCGGACGATGGCCTCGAGCTCATCGTCGTTCACGCCGCGCAGCACCACCGTGTTGAGCTTGATGGGCGAGAGGCCCGCCGCCAGGGCCGCGTCGAGCCCTTCGAGCACCTGGGCGAGCTCGCCCCCCCGCGTGATCGCGCGGAAGCGCGCGGCGTCGAGCGTGTCGATGGAGATGTTGACCCGCTCGAGCCCCGCGTCCTTCAGCGGGCGCGCGAGCCGGGCCAGCTGCGAGGCGTTGGTCGTGAGCGACAGGTCGCCCATGCCGAGCGAGGCGAGGTGGGCGACGATGCTCACGATCTCGGGGTGCAGGAGCGGCTCTCCCCCCGTGAGGCGGACGCGCGTCACGCCGGCGCGACGGAGCCCCTCGAGCATCGTCTCCCACGCCGGGGTCAAGAGCCGCCCCTCGGCGTACCCCTCGTGGTGCGAGGGGCGACAGTAGGTGCAGGCGAAGTCGCAGCGGTCGGTGACCGAGATGCGGACGCTCCTCGGCGGCGGCGCGGCCGGCAGGAGGGCGAGCGAGCGACGCGGGACGCGGACGTCGGGGACGAGGAGGCTCACGCGCTCACCCGCCCGCGACGGGGGGGATCAGCGCGACCTCGTCCCCGGCGACGATGCGGTCACCCCCCTCGGCGTACGTCCCGTTCACCGCCACGCGCAGCGAGGCGCGGTACGGCACCAGTCCCGGGAAGCGCTCGCAGACGTCGGCGAGGAGCTCCGCGGCCGTGCACGGCGCCGGCAAAGGGAGCTCGAGCTCGCTCGCACCGACGACGTCGCGCACCCCCGCGAACGCCAGCATCCTGACCGTGGACGGCATGAAGCGGCGAGCATAGCGCACCGCGCGGGGCCCGGGTCGCCTCGCCGCGACGCGCGAGCCTGCGCGGCGCTACTTTCTGGGGGCCTTCTTCCTGGCGGCCGTCCTGGCCGGCTTCTTCGCGGGGGCCTTCGCGGCCGGCTTCCTCGCAGCCTTCTTCGGCGCCTTCCCGGCAGGCTTCTTCGCCGCGGTCTTCGGCGCCTTGGCGGCAGGCTTCTTCGCGACGGCCTTCCTGGCGGCGGCGTTCTTCGCCGGCTTCGGTGCGACCTTCGGCGCCGGCCTGGGCGCCGCCGCCCCGACGTCGCGGAAGTAAGCGCGCATCGGCTCGAAATAGTGCTCCCCCCACCCGTCCTTGTACTGCGCCCCTTGCCCCACCGGGATCTCGGTGTGAATCAGCGTCAGGGTGGTCTCGGCGCCGCTCGCCCCCCGCCGCTCGAAGAGGAGCTCGAGCCGCGAGTCCTTCGCGTCCTGGGGGAACTCGCTCGTGCGCCACGTCTGCACGATCTTCCTGCCGGGGATCAGCTCGACCTGGCGGCCCCAGATGTACCCGTCCCACGCGGTGTGTTGCCCGCCGACGCGGGCCTCGATCGTCGCGCCGCCGCCTGTGAATTCGGTGTGCTCTTTGGAGTCGAGCCACGCGGTGTAGACCCGCTCGGGAGAGGCCGGAATGATCGCCGTGAGTCGGATGGAGTCGAGTGCCATACGGAACCCCCTTTCGGACCCAGTCTACATCGAACCGCGCGGGCCGCGAGAGCGCGCGGTGTCGCCCTTTACGGGGTCGCCTGGCTCGAATAGCGTCCGGCCCAATCAGGTGCCCCGATGAGGACCGTCCGAGATTTCGTCGCCGCCGGGCTCGCCGTGCTGAGCCTCCTTGCCGGCTGTTCGTCCCAGTCGTCCACGGCCGCAGGGAGCGACGCCGGCGACGGAGGCCGCTGCGCCGCGGGCGAGTCGCTGTGCGGCTCCACGTGCGTGGATGAGGCGACCGACCCTCACAACTGCGGCGCGTGCGGCAAGACGTGCGGGTTCGCCTGCGCCGAGAGCACCTGCCAGACGCCCACCGAGATCACCGCCGGCGTCGCCTACACGTGCGCGCGCCTCTCGGGGGGTGCGGTGGAGTGCTGGGGGTACAACGCTCGCGGACAGCTCGGGAGCGGGTCGGTCACCAAGGGGGTGCTGACGAGCTCATCCTCGCCCGTCCTCGTGCCGACCCTGACCGGCGTCACCGCCATCGCCGCCGGCGACGCCCACACCTGCGCGCGCCTCTCGGACGGCGTGGCGGAGTGCTGGGGGTTCGACGCGCACGGCGAGCTAGGGAACGGCGCGGCCGGGGTCTCGTTCTCTCCCGTGACCGTCAAGGGGCTGGGGGGGGTTACCGCCCTCGCGGGGGGGGCCTTCTACAGCTGCGCCCTGCTCACCAGCGGGCAGGTCGAGTGCTGGGGGTTCAACGCCGACGGCGAGCTGGGTAACGGCGCGACGACCGACTCCGCCACCCCCGTCGGCGTCACCGGGATCAGCGGCGCGAAGGCGATCGCGGCCGGGAGCGCCCACGCCTGCGCCCTCCTCCCGGACGGCTCGGTGCGCTGCTGGGGCTACAACACGTACGGCGAGCTGGGAAACGGCGCGACCTCCAGCTCGTCGACCCCGGTCACCGTCGCGGGGGTGACCGGCGTCACGGCCCTCGCCGCCGGGACGTCGTTCACGTGCGCGCTGCTCTCGGACGGTACAGTCCAGTGCTGGGGCTATGACGGCGACGGCGAGCTGGGGAACGGCGCGACCATCAACTCGCTGACCCCGGTCGCTGTCTCAGGCGTGGCCGGCGCCACGGCCATCACGGCGAACACCCACCACGCCTGCGCGCTGCTCGCGGGCGGGGCGGTGAAGTGCTGGGGCGACAACCCGAACGGCGGGCTCGGAAACGGCGCCACCGCCGCCGCCTCGACCCCGGTCACCGTGGCGGGGCTCAAGGGGGCCACGGCGATCGCGGCGGGGGACGAGCACACCTGCGCGCTCCTGCCGGGCGGCCTCGTCGAGTGTTGGGGGTCGAACTCCGGGGGGCAGCTCGGGGACGGCACGACGAGCGACTCCGCCACGCCGGTGGCCGTCGTCTGGTGAGCCTCGGGGCGGCCGCCGGCGCGGCGTCGTCCGTCACTTCGACGTGAACAGCTTCACGAACTCCCGCGGCGCCCGGCGCTTCCGCTGGCACTTCGTCCGCGCATCCATGTAGCAGACCGTCAGCGCCCGCCTCGGCCGGCCCGTCCGGTTCTTTCCGGACCGGTGCCAGACGTGGTTGTGGATGAGGAGCACCTCACCCGCCGTCGCCGGGAGCGGCATCGCGGCCGCCTCGGCCCCGTATTTCGCGAGGAGGTTGTCCGGGACGACGCCGCCGAGCGGGGTCGCGAGGCCGCGGGCGTGGGTCCCGTCGACGACCTCCACCGCGCCGCTCTCGAGCGGGACGTCGTCGAGGGCCGTCCAGATCTGGAGGTGCGGGTCGCGGTCGAGGCCCCAGAACGCCCCCGCGTCCTGGTGCCAGGGGAGGTTCGACCCGCCGGTCGCCCCCTTCGAGAAGAGCACGGCGCGGTAGAGCGCGATGCCATGCTCTCCGATGACCGCGCGGGCCACCCGACCGAAGAGCGGGTTCTCGAGCCAGGCGCGGTAGAGCGGATCGAGCTCGAGCTTCTCGACCTTCCGGTAGTCGAGCGATGGCCCCTCGTACCCCTTGCCGTAGGTCAGGTCGTCGTAGTCGCCGGTGGGCGCGTCGATCTGGAAGAAGAGGCCGGGGTAGGTGACCTCGCCGAGCATGATGGCGTCGGCGCGCGCCCGCAGCTGGCCCAGGACGTCATCCGTCGCCACGCGGCCGAGCCGTGCCCACCCGTGCTCGGCGTAGTGTGCGAGCACCTCCGTGAGGTCCATCGTCTCGGCGCCGAGGAGCAGCATCTAGCGCGCGTACCTCGCGTCGGTCCCGGCGAAAGCGACGTGGAGCTCGTCCAGCTTCCGGAGCGCCTCAGGAGAGAGCCGCTTCGAGGCACCCTCGATCCCGGCGTCGAGCTGCGTCACGTCGCCCGGCCCCAGCAGGATCGAGTCGACCCCCGGGCGCCCGGAGACCCACGCGTACGCGAGCTCGACCATGGTCATCCCTTCCTCCGCGGCGATCGCCCGCATGGCGTCCACCCGCTCGAAGAACCGGGTCGACCAGTAGCGCCGGACGTACAGCGCGTTCTTGTCGAAGCGGGAGCCTCGCGGCACCTCGGCCTCGCGGTGCTTGCCCGCGAGGAGGCCCCCCGCCAGCGGGTTGTAGACGGTCGTGTGGACCGGGTACCTCCGCGCGAAGGCGAAGTACTCGATCTCGAGCTGGCGAATGAGCGCGTTGTAGAGCAACTGGGCGATGGCGGGCCTCGGCATCCCGTGGGCGTCGGCGAGCCGGTCGATCTCGAGCAGCTGCCACGACGCATAGTTGGAGACCCCCCAAGCCCGAGCCTTGCCGGAGTCGAGGACGCGCTTCATCGCCAGCACGGTCTCCTCGATGGGGACGGACGGGTCGGGGGCGTGGAGGTAGTAGACGTCGACGTGGTCGGTGCCGAGGCGGGCGAGGCTCTCGTCGATCGCCCTCGCGATGACCGGACCGGAGAGCCCCTCCGGGCGACCGGGGACGCCCGCGAGGCCGACCTTTGTGGCGATGAAGCAGTCCTCCCGCTCCTTGCCGAGCGCCCGGCCGAGGATCCGCTCCGAGTCGCCGTTCGTGTAGACGTTGGCGGTGTCGAAGTAGCGGAGGCCGCGCTCGATCGCCCGCCGGACGACCCTCTTCGCCTCGGCCTCCGGCGTCCGTTTGCCGAAGTTCATCGTCCCCACGGCGAGCGGGACCGGGAGGGCCGGGTCGGTGCGGCGGGCGAGCCAGGGGGCAATCGGGGATTCGGTGCTCATGGCTCGGCGGAGCTTACTCCGTGCAGAGCGGAGCGCACCCGTGGCACAATCCGCGGCCGCCATGACCCAGATCCAGCCTTCCGCCAAGAAACTCGCCATCGCCTGCGCCGGCGGCCCTGCCCCGGGCATCAACGCCGTCATCGCCGCCGTCACCGCGGCCGCCTGCGCCGCCAACGTCGAGGTCGTCGGCCTGCAGGACGGGTTCCGGTGGGTCATGGAGGGGAGCACCGACCACGTGCTGCCTCTCACGGCCGAAAACACGAGCACGATCCACTTCCGTGGCGGCTCTCACCTCGGCATCTCGCGCGCGAACCCGACGAAGGACCCGAAGCTGATGGAGGCGACGCTGGCCACGCTGGCGAAGCTCGGCGTCGGCATGCTCGTGACCATCGGCGGCGACGACACCGCAACCACCGCGTCGAAGCTCGCCGCGGCGTCGAAGGGGGCGCTCCGCGTCGTCCACGTCCCCAAGACCATCGACAACGACCTCGACCTCCCCCCGCACATCAGCACCTTCGGCTTCCAGACGGCCCGCC
>Ga0316217_10006033_pt1 | contig 12222 bp, 8 predicted proteins | sample 1anoAmetaG_FD_203633 | JGI IMG/M metagenome (GOLD analysis project Ga0316217, IMG submission 203633) | Freshwater microbial communities from Trout Bog Lake, Wisconsin, USA - 1anoA | ecosystem: Environmental > Aquatic > Freshwater > Lake > Hypolimnion/Profundal zone | place: USA: Wisconsin... | reverse complement strand
GAAGCCCCGGTTCTGGCGGACGATGCCGTAGACCGTGGCCAGGCCCAGGCCGGTGCCCTGGCCCACCGCCTTGGTGGTGAAGAACGGCTCGAAGATCCGCGCCTGCACCTCCGGGCTCATGCCCTTGCCGGTGTCCGACACCACCAGCACCACGAACGGGCCGGGGTAGGCGTCCGGGTGGAAGCGGGCGTAGGTCTCGTCCACCTCCACGTTGGCGGTCTCGAGGGTGATGCCCTGGCCGGGGTCCAGGGCGTCCCGGGCGTTGACCACCAGGTTGGCGAGGACCTGCTCGACCTGGGACGGGTCGGCCTTGGCCAGCCAGAGCCCGGAGGCGGGCTTCCAGGCCATGGCGTACTGCTCGCCCACCAGGCGCCGGAGCATCTTCAGGGTGAGCTCGATCTGGATGTTCAGGTCCAGCACCAGCGGCTGGATCGGCTGCCGGCGGGCGAAGGCCAGCAGCTGCCGGATCAGGGCGGCGGAACTGAGCGAGGCCTTGCGGATCTGCTCCAGGTCCTGGCGCAGCCGGCCGCCCTCCGGGGCCTCCTCCAGCAGCAGCTCGGCGTAGCCCAGGATCACCCCCAGCATGTTGTTGGTGTCGTGGGCCACGCCGCCGGCCAGCTGGCCCAGGGACTCCAGCTTCTGCGACTCGTGCAGCAGGGCCTCGAACCGCTTGCGCTCGGAGATGTCGCGAACCACGGCCACCACCGCGTCCTGGTCGAACCAGCGGGCCCGCTTGAGCGAGACCTCCACCTCGAACTCCTGCCCGGGGCTGAGCGGCCGCCGGGCCCGCCACTGGAACACCGTGTGGCCGTCCCGGCCCAGCTGCTCCAGGTGGCCGGCGATCTGGCCGGCCAGGGCCGCCGGGGCGCCGTCCGGGGCGGAGTAGTCGAGGATCGAGAAGGTCCGGAAGGACTCCCGGTCGACCCCGTACATGGCCAGCATGGCCTCGTTGACCTCCAGCACCCGGCCGTCCAGGTCGTGGATGATCACCCCGTCGTGCAGGCTGTCGAACAGGACCCGCAGGTTCGCCTCGGACCGGCGCAGCCCGGCCTCGGCCCGCTCCAGTTCCGCCACCCGGGCCAGCAGCTCGGGATAGTAGCTGCGCCGGGAGGATTCCGCCCCCAGCCCGATGATGCCTTCCCGCATCTGGTTCCAGTCCTGGCCCGGCTTCACATGGCTTCCGAATAGAGGGCGCGGAGGTCGTCCCGGCTGGGCGGCCGGGGGTTGGTGGCGTTGCAGGGGTCCTCGATGGCCTTGGCGGCCAGCCGGGACAGGTCGGCGCCGCGCACGCCGCGCCGGCCCAGCCCGGGCTGGATGCCGCAATCCCGGCCCAGCTCCCGCGCCTGCAGCACCAGCCGCCGCCGGCATTCCGGGTCGGTCAGCCCGGCCATGCAGGGGGAACCGGCCAGGGCCTCGCCGATCCGGCGGAACCGCTCGGGCGCCACCGGGAAGTTGAAGTCCAGCACGTGGGCCAGCAGCAGGGCGTTGCACTCCCCGTGGGCCAGGTCCAGGAACCCGCCCAGGCTGTGGGCCATGGCGTGGACGCTGCCCAGGCTGGCGTTGGAAAACGCCAGGCCGGCGTGCAGGCTGGCCTGCATGATCCGGGTGCGCTGCTCCAGGTTGCCGGGCTCGCCGACCGATTCCCGCAGGTTGCCGCCGACCAGGCGGATGGCCTCCAGCGCATGCAGGTCGGTGACCGGCGAGTGGGCGTTGGAGACGAACGCCTCGATGGCGTGCACCAGGGCGTCCATGCCGGTGCAGGCGGTCAGGTGCGGGTCCATGGTGAGCAGGGTCTTCGGGTCGATCAGGGCCACGTCCGGCACCACCGCCTTGCTGATGATGGCGATCTTCACCCGTTCCGCGGTGTCGTTGATGATGGCGAACTGGGAGACGTCGGCCGAGCTGCCGCCGGTGGTGGGGATGCAGATCAGCGGCGGCATGGGCGCCGGCACCTGGTCCACCCCCTGGTAGTCCAGGATGGAGCCGCCGTTGGCCGCCACGATGCCGATGCCCTTGGCGCAGTCCATGGCGCTGCCGCCGCCCACCGCCACGATCAGGTCGCAGGCCGAGGCCCGGAACGCCGCGGCCCCGGCCATGACCTCGGTGTCCCGGGGATTGGGCGAGACCTCCAGGAACCGGGTCACCTCCAGCCCGGCGGCCTCCAGCTGGGCGGCGGTGTCCTCGGTCCAGCCGGCGGCGGCCACCCCGGGATCCGAGACCAGGAACACCCGGCGCCCGCCCAGCTTGCGGGCGTAGCGGCCAACAAGCAGGCGGGCGTCGGGACCGAAAATGAACTCCGGCGCGACGAATTTCCGGAGTTCAGCCATTGCGGAGTCTGACATCGGGCATCCCTGGCCGGAGGGATCCGGCTTCCACCCAGTTTATCGGCTTGCCTGCGGGTCGGGCTGAGCTTTCGGTTCGAGCACCGGCTGGATCCCGCGAGCCGGGGCCGGCTGGGCCCGGCCGCGCAGCCAGGCCCAGGCGGCGCGCCAGCTGAACTCGTCCAGCAGGTCGAAGAACACCGGGATCACCACCAGGGTCAGCACGGTGGAGGTGATGATGCCGCCGACCACCGCCCGGGCCATGGGCGCCCGCATCTGGGCGCCGGCGCCCAGGGCGAAGAACAGGGGCAGCATGCCGCCGATCATGGCCATGCTGGTCATGAGGATCGGCCGCAGCCGGGTCATGCCGGCCTTGACCAGGGCGTCGTGCCGGCTCATGCCGTGGTCGCGCATGTTCTGGACCGCGTTGTCCACCAGCAGGATGGCGTTCTTGGTGACCAGGCCCATGAGCAGGATCAGGCCGATGCCGGTCATCATGCTCTGGGCGTCGCCGGTCACCAGCAGCATGCCGACCATGCCGACCATGGACAGCGGCAGCGAGACCATGATGGTGATCGGGATCTTGAAGCTCTCGAACTGGCTGGCCAGCACGAAGTAGATGAAGCAGATCGCCAGCAGCATGGTGGTGCCCATGTAGGCGGCGGTCTCGGCGTTGTGCTTGGCGGTGCCGGTGGGGGCGATGCTGACCCCGGGGGGCAGGGCGCCGCTGCGGCTGAGCTGGTCCACCCGGGCGGTGACGGCGTCGGAGACCTCCTGCAGGCTGCGGCCCTCCTTGTTGGCCGAGATCAGGAACTGCGGCTGCAGGCCGCGGCGCTCGAGCTTGGCCGGGGCCAGGGTGTCCTCGAAGCGGGCGACGTTGCCCAGCTTGACCTGCAGGTTCTTCTCGGCCTTGTCCTTCTTGCTGGAGGTGACGGTGAGCGCCTCCAGCTGGTCGCCGCGGGAGCGGCCGGCGTCGGCCAGGCGCACGGTCACGTCGTACTGCTCGCCGCTGGCCGGGTCCTCGTACTTGGCCACGTCCAGGCCGTCCACCAGGGGCCGCACCAGGTTGGCCACCCCCATGGGCGAGACGCCCAGGTCGGAGGCGCGCATGCGGTCCACGGTCAGCCGCAGTTCGGGCTTGCCCTGGTCGCGGCTGCTGCTGATGTCCACCGCGCCCGGCACCTCGGCGAGGGCCTTGCGGATGATCGGCTCGGCCTGCTCGACCGAGCGCCGGTCGGGGCCCACCACCGCCAGGCTGAACGCCTTGGCCTCGCCCAGGTCGGCCACCTGGCTGACGTCGGTCTCCACCCCCGGCACGGCGCGGAAGCGCTCGCGCAGCTCCCGGCGGATGGCGGTGACGTCGCGCCGCCGGCCGTCGCCCAGCTTGACGTAGATGGTGCCGTTGGTGATGCTGCCGGTGAGGCCGGTGCCGATGGTGGTGTAGGTGTGCAGCACCTCGGGGCTTTCGCCGCCGCCGGGCCGGGTGCGGATGATCCGCTCGAGTTCGGCGGCCTTCCGGCGGGTGGCCTCCAGGCTGGCGCCGGCCTCCACCTTGAAGCCCACCTGCAGGTCGCCGCGGTCGTAGTCGGGCATGAAGTCGCTGCCCAGCAGGTGGATCAGGCTCATGGCCAGGACGAAGCTGCCCAGGCCGATGGCCAGCACGCTCTTGCGGTGGCCCAGGGCCCAGAGGATGGTCCGGTGGTAGAAGGCTTCCCATTTGTCCAGCTGGTCGTTGAACCAGTCCACCGACTTCATGATGAACCGGCGGTGGCCGTGGTGGGATTCCTGGAAGCCCTTCTCGTGCTCGGGATCCGGCCAGACCGCGCTGAGCATGGGGTCGAGGGTGAAGCTGACGAACAGCGAGACGGTCACCGCGAAGGCCACCACGATGCCGAAGCTGAAGAAGAACCGGCCGACGATGCCGCCCATGAAGGCCACCGGGATGAACACGGCCAGGATCGACAGGGTGGTGGCGATGACCGCCGGGCCGATCTCGGCCGTGCCCTCCCGGGCGGCGGTGACGTGGTCCTTGCCCATCTCGGCGTGGCGGGTGATGTTCTCCCGCACCACGATGGCGTCGTCGATCAGGATGCCGATGGCCAGCGAGAGCGCCATCAGGGTCATGGTGTTGAGGGTGAAGTCGAGCGCCTTCATGACGATGAAGGTGCTGATCACGGACACCGGCAGGGTCAGCCCGGTGATGATGGTGGAGCGCCAGCTCTTCAGGAAGTAGAACACCACCAGCACCGCCAGCAGGCCGCCGAGGATGATCGAGACCTCCACGTCGTCCACCGAGTCGTTGATGAACTTGGAGGTGTCCTTGGCCTTGACCGTGACCACGCCCAGCGCCTTGAGCTCGGGGCCCATGGCCAGGACCGCGGCGTCCACCGCCCGGACCATGGCCACCGTGTTGCCGCCGATCTGCTTCTGGATCTCCAGTGCCACCGCCTCCTGGCCGTCGAGCCGGGCCAGGGTCCGCCGCTCCTTGGCGCTGTCCAGCACCGTGGCCACTTCCCGCAGCTCGATCGGGCGGCCCTGGCGGTTGCCCACCACCACCTGCTCGAAGTCGGCCACCCGCCGGGCCTTGGCGTCCACCCGCACGCTGACCTCGCGGGTGTCGGTGAGCAGGTTGCCGCTGGGCACCGCCTGGGTGTCCTGGCCCAGGGCGCCGGTGACCTGCTGCAGGGTCAGGCCGAGCGCCTCGAGCTTCTGCGGGTCCACCTGCACCAGGATGTCGCGGGTGCTGCCGCCCACCACCTCGGCCTTGCCGACCCCGGCGATGTTCTCCACCCGGCGCCGGATCACCTCGTCGGCGATGGTGGTGAGCTGGCGGTCGGTCATGTCCTTGTGCTGGTCGTCCGGGCGCACCACCAGCGAGAGCACCGGCAGCTGGGCCGAGTCGAACTTCTGGATGATCGGCTCCTTGATGGTGGTGGGCAGGTTCATGCGCACCTGGCCGATCTTGGAGCGGACGTCCTCGAGCGCCTTGTCGACGTCGCGGTCCAGCTCGAACTCGATGGCCATGACCGCGTAGCCGTCCTTGGAGGTGGAGTAGATCTCGCGCACCTTCTCGATGCCGTTGACCGCCTCCTCCACCTTGCGGACCACGTCCTGCTCCACCGCGTCGGGGCTGGCCCCGGGGTAGGCGATGGAGACGGTGATGGTGGGGATGTCGACCTTGGGGAACTGGTCGATGCCCAGGCCCTTGAGCGAGAACAGGCCGAGCACCAGCATCGCCAGCATCACGCAGGTGACCAGCACCGGCCGCTTGATGGAAAGGTCAGAGAGGAACATGGGTCACTTCCCTTCGGTGCCGGCGGCCGGCTCGAGGATCCGCAGCCGGCTGCCGTCGGCCACCAGGTCGCGGCCCTGGGCGATGATCCGGGTGCCCACCGGCAGCCCCTCCAGCGGCCGCCAGCCGCCCTGGTCCTGGCCCACCGTCACCTTCTGGCTCCGGGCCACGCCGCCGTCCACCACGAACACCTGGGCCTGGCCGCCGACGGCGGTCATCAGGGCCGCGGGCAGGGCCGGCCGGGTCGCCTCCTGGGTGGCCAGCAGCTCGCCCTGGGCGAACAGGCCGCTCTTCAGGGCGTTGTCCCGGTTGGCCACCTCCAGCCGCACCCGCAGGGTGCGGCCGTCGGCCTGGACCGCGGGGCTGATCTGGGTGAGGCTGGCCTCGAACGGGCGCTCGAAGCCGGCCACCCGGAAGGACGCCTTCATGCCGACCTTGACCAGGGCCACGCTCTCGGTGGGGAGTTCCGCCTGGATCTCCAGCCGGCGGTTGTCGACGATGGCGAAGGCCTGCTGGCCCGGCGAGAGCAGTTCGCCCGGCTGGATGAGCCGCTGGGCCACCTGGCCGGCGAAGGGCGCGGTGATGCGCGATTTCTTCAGCCGGCTCTTGGCCAGGCCCAGGTTGCTCTGGGCGGCCCGGACGTTGGTCATGGCCACGTCGTAGCTGGTCTCGGCCTGCTGCGCGGCCTGCTTGGTGACGCTGTGCTTGGCCAGCAGGGTCTGGGCGCGGTCGTTGTCCCGGCCGGCCTGGTCGGCCTGGGACTGGGCCTGGGCCAGCTGGGCCTCGGCCGACTGCACCCCCAGCAGCAGGTCGTCCTCGTCCTGGGTGGACAGCAGGGTGCCGGCCTGGACCGGGTCGCCCTCCTGCAGGGTGACCCGGGTGACCCGGCCGGACACCTCGGCCCGGAGGTCGGCGCGGTTCACCGCCAGCAGCGAGCCGGTGAACGGGATGCTGGTGCGGAACGGGCGCGCCTCCACCGCGGCCACGGTGACCGCCACGCTGGCTTCGGCCTTGACCGCCGCCTGGCGGCCGAGTTCCTGGCGCTTGCGGGCCTGGTGGTAGCTGGCCGACCCGCCGATGATCAGCAGGATGAGGCCGGTATAGGAGATCAGCTTGATGCGGTTCATGGGTTCACCTGGGATCAGAGGGGGGACAGGCCAAGGGAGCGGCGGTAGTCGAGCACGGCGCTCCAGACGCCGAGGGCGGCGCGCCGGCGCTGGCTCTCCAGCTGGCGTTCGGTGCGCTCCTGCTGGAGCAGGTCGAGCGAGGTGATCAGGCCCTGGTCGAACGCCTCGCGGCTGACCCGGAGGGCCTCCAGTCCGGCGTCGTGGGCCTTGCCTGCGGCTTCCCGGTAGGCGATGGACTTGGCCAGCTCGCGCTCGGCGCTGCTCTGCTCCACCGCGATGGCGCGCTCCTTGTCCAGCCGCTGCTGGCGCACCTGCTCGAGCTGGGCGGTGTTCTGGGCCCGCTTGCCCGAGCTGCGCAGCCCGTCGAACAAAGGCACCTTCAGGGTGACGCCGACCCTCCAGGTGTCGTAGGGCTCGTGGAACTGGTCGCCCGAGGCGCTGGTCAGGTAGCCGTAGCTGGCGGTGAAATCCAGCTTGGGCCGCAGGTCGGAGGCGAGGATCCGGTCGTTGGTCCGGTACATCTCCTCCTGCTGCCGGAAGTCGGCGAGCTCGCTGCGCAGGGCGGCGGCGACCGGCCGCTCCAGGTCGGGCGCGCCCAGCTCGGCCAGCCGCAGCGGGGTCTTGGGATCCAGGCCCAGCTGGCCGTTGAGCACTTCCAGCGCGCGCTGGTGGTTGGCTTCGGCCTGCAGGTTGTCCGGCAGCACGCCCAGGTACTCGCTCTCGGCCCGCAGCCGGTCCAGCTCGGTGGCGGTCTGGGCTTCCAGCTTGCCCTTGACGTCCTCCAGGAACTGCTCGGCGGTCTTGAGCCGGGAGGCCACCACCTCCAGTTCGGCCCGGGTGCTCAGGACGTTGATGTAGGCCTTGGCGACCCCGTGCAGGACGTCCAGCTCGGCGGTGGTGTAGGCCAGCCCGGCCTCCTGCTCGCCCATCTTGGCGATCTGGATGGCGGTGCCCAGCTTGCCCCAGTAGAACAGCGGCTGGTTGAGGCTGACCTGGGACAGGTAGACGTTCTGGGGCGCCGCCAGGGCTTCCGGGGGGACCCCCAGCAGCGGGGCCAGGGCCAGGGTGGAGACGTCGCGGGTCCGGTGCAGGTCGGCGGTGACGTTGACCTGGGGCAGGGCGTCGGCCCGGGCGGTGGTGATCAGGCCCTGGCGTTCCGCCACCCGGGCCTTGGCCCCGCGCAGGAGCGGGTTCTCGGCCCGGGCCTGGTCCAGGGCGGCGGCCAGGTCCAGCGCCAGGGGCGCCTTGGCGGCCTGGGGGGCCTGGAGGGCCTGGAGGGCCTGCGGGGCCTCCTGGATCTGGGCGGGCGGGAAGATCAACGGCATGTCGGGGCTCCTTGCCTGGGACCGGCTTCCGGGAGGCCGAGCCCCCCGAGGGCGAACTGGTAGAAGTGGGCCGCCAGGGATTCCAGGTCGGCTTCGGTGTAGGCGGCGCCGCGCAGGATCCGGGTCAGGCCGATATGGCTGTGCACCCACATGGCCTGGGCCTGGATGCTGATGCTCATGCGGATCAGGCCCTCGGCGTCCAGGTCGGGCCGCAGCACCCGCAGGCAGGCGTTCAGGTAGTCGCTGAACGGGCGGATCGACTGCTCGATGAAGGGCTCAATGTGCTCCCGGGGATACTGCATCTCGCGGTTCCAGAGGATGTTGGCCGCCCGGTCGACCTCCGTGCCGAGCTGACAGCCCCCCTGGCAACCCAGGAGGTCGGCGAGGAAATTGAACATGTATTCCTTGAGCCGCTCCAGCGCCTGGGCCCGGGCGTCCGGCGCCTCCGGCCGGGGCGGCGGGCCCAGGGTGTGGATCCAGGTCGGGCCGTGCTCGAAGGTGAACCGCATCATTTCCAGATAGAGCCCTTCCTTGCCGCCGAAGTGGTACTGGACCATGGCGCTGTTGGCCTTGGCCCGGGCCGCGATCTCGCGGATGCCGGTGCCGTCGAAGCCCTTTTCGGCGAACAGCACGATCGCCGCTTCCAGCAGGCGGCGCCGGGTGTCCTGGGCGGAATCATCGGAGATGGGGCTCATGGCGGTTCCCTCGGATGGCAATCAATCGATTGATTGACGTCTCTTCCATCTTAATCAATCGATTGATTGCGTCAAATGAAAATTTAAATATTCATGCAATTGGGGTTGGGCGGCCCGCGGCGGCGGGTTCCGCTCCCTCGCCGGGACCGTTAAGATGGAGACCGCTGGTGCCGGTTTTTGCCAGCCTGGAGCCGCCCGTGACCCTAGCCTCCCGTTCCCCACGCATGACCGCCCCCTGGACCGGCCCCTTCGGCGGGGTGCCGCCCTGGGACCAGGTGGAGCCGGCGGCGTTCCCGGCGGCCTTCGAGGCGGCCATGGCGGCCCAGCGGGAGCAGATCGGGCGGATCCTGGCGGAGCCCGGGCCGGCCAGCTTCGACAACACCCTGGCGGCGCTGGAGCGCTCGGGCCGGGAACTGTCCCGGGTGCGCACCCTGTTCGAGGTCCACGCCAGCACCCTGAAGCTGGGGGTCATGCCCGCCCTGGAGGCGGAGCTGATGCCGCGGCTGGCGGCCTTCCAGGACGAGATCATCCAGAACGGGCCGCTGTTCCGGCGGATCGAGGCGGTCTACCTGGCCCGGGAGCAGGCCGGGCTGGACGCCGAGCAGCAGCGCCTGGCCTGGCTGCTATACACCCACTTCGTCCGCGCCGGGGCCCGGCTCGACGCCGGCGGCAAGGCGCGGATCCAGGCCATCAACCAGCGGCTGGCGGCGCTGTTCACCACCTTCAGCCAGAATGTCCTGGCCGACGAGACCCGGCTCTATGCGGTGATCGAGCGGGAAGCCGACCTGGAGGGGCTGGCCCCGGACTTCCGGGCCGCCGCCGCCCGGGCCGCCGAGGAGTTGGACCTGCCGGGCCGCTGGGTGATCGCCAACACCCGCTCGGCGGTGGAGCCGTTCCTCTGCTACGCCGCCCACCGGGGCCTGCGCGAACAGGTCTGGCGGGCCTTCGTCGACCGCGGCGACCTGGGCGGGGCGACCGACAACAAGGCGGTCCTGGCCGAGATCCTCCGGCTCCGCTGGGAGCGGGCCCGGCTGCTGGGCTACCCCACCCACGCCCACTGGGCGGTGGAGCAGGAGATGGCCGGCAGCCCGGAAGCGGCGGTGGCGCTGCTGGAGGCGGTGTGGCGGCCGGCCGCGGCCCAGGTGCGGGCCGACGTGGCCGAGCTGCAGGCGATCGCCGACCGGGAGGGCGGCGGCTTCGCCATCGCCCCCTGGGACTACCGCTACTACGTCGAAAAGCTGCGCAAGGCCAAGCTGGACCTGGACCTGCAGGAGGTCCAGCCGTACCTGCAGCTGGACCTGCTGCGCGAGGCCATGTTCTGGGCCGCCGGCCGGCTCTACGGGCTGGGCTTCGCGCCGGTCGAGGGGCTGCCGCTGCAGCACCCGGAGGTGCGGGTCTGGGCGGTGGCGGACGCCCAGGGCCGGCACGTGGGCCTCTGGTACCTGGATCCGTTCGCCCGGGCCGGCAAGAGCTCCGGCGCCTGGATGAACAACTACCGGGACCAGGAGACCCTGGACGGCCCGGTCAGCCCGATCGTCTCCAACAATTCCAACTTCCTCCCGAGCGGGCCCGGGGAGCCGGTGCTGATCTCCTGGGACGACGCGGTGACCCTGTTCCACGAGTTCGGCCACGCGCTGCACGGGCTGCTCTCGGCGGTGACCTATCCGTCCCTGTCGGGCACCGCGGTGGCCCGGGACTTCGTGGAGTTCCCCTCCCAGCTGAACGAGCACTGGCTGCACGATCCGGAACTGCTGGGCCGGTTTGCCCGCCACCACCGGACCGGGGCGCCGCTGCCGGCGCCCCTGCTGGACAAGCTGGTGCGGGCGGCCACCTTCAACCAGGGGTTCACGACGATGGAGTACCTGGCCTCGGCCCTGTTCGACCTGCGCTGCCACCTGGCCGGGGACGGGCCCTTCGATCCGGCCCGGTTCGAGGCCGAGGAGCTGGGCCGGCTGGGCCTGCCGGCGGCCCTGGTGATGCGCCACCGGCCCACCCAGTTCAACCACATCTTCTCCGGCGACGAGTACGCCAGCGGCTACTACGCCTACCTCTGGGCCGACGCCCTGACCGCCGACGCCTGGGAGGCCTTCCTGGAGGGGGCCGGGCCCTGGGATCCGGCGGTGGCCGCGCGGCTGCGCGAGCAGGTGCTGAGCGTGGGCAACACCCGGGACCCCAAGGCGGCGTTCCGGGCTTTCCGCGGCCGGGACGTCTCGGTGGCCGCGCTCATGCGCAAGCGGGGGTTCCCGGTGGATTAGCGGCCAGGCGGCCGCCCAGTTCGAAGGCCCGCTGGCAGTCCTGGGGAAACACCTCCTGCCGGCGGGCGGCCTTTTGCGCCACGTCGAACCGGTCCTGGTCGATCCGGGCATAGTCGTCGAACTGGTAGGTGTCGCAGCTGACCATGGCTTCCGAAGGGCCGAACACCCGGGTCAGGAACGTCTGGTTCAGCTCGATGGCCCGGTCGTAGCCGCACTCCCGCAGTCGCGCCTCGGGCGCGCCCAGGGTGTAGATGAAGCCGGTGCGGATGCGCCGCGGGAACAGGGTCTGGACCGGGTTGGCCTCGGTCACGTAGCGGTAGTACGGGAACAGCAGGCGTTCCAGGAACGACTTCATCTCGCCGGTGACCGCCCAGAAGTAGACCGGCGAGCCCAGCAGCAGGGCGTCGGCCTGCAGGACCTGGTCGAGCACCGGGGTGAGCTCGTCCTTGAGCGCGCACCGGCCGTAGGCCTTGCCGCCCAGGGTCTTGCAGCCGAAGCAGCTCCTGCAGCCCTGGTAGTCGAGGTCGTAGAGCTGCACCAGGGTGGTCTCCGCGCCCCGGGCGGCGGCCCCCTCCAGCGCCCGCTCCAGCAGCATCCCGGTATTCCAGTTCCTGCGTGGACTGCCGTTGAACGCCATCACGCGCATGCTATCCTCCCGGGGGCTTCGGCTTATTATGAACTCAATGGCTCACCCCAGCGCCTACCGCCCGCCACAGGAGTTCTCCCCGTGATCCACTTCCTCTCCATCGTCGTCGAGGTCCTGGCCCTCATCGGCCTGCTGTACGGCTACGGAAAAAAGGGCCGCAACATCATGCTGATCTCGGGACTGCTGCTGCTGATGGGCGGACCCATCCACAACCTGGCGCGCGGATTCGTCCTGGGCGGGATCGCGGGGATGCGGGGGCGCTGACTGCGGGTTTGCCGGCCAGCTCTCGACCACGTTGATGCCGTAGAAGGCGGCCTGGACCGCGGCCACCTCCGGGCCGTCCTTGCCGTCGATGCCGTCGCGGCCGAGGATGTGCTTGTGGAAGTCCCAGGTGGCCCTGGCGGAAGTCAGGGATCCGGATGCTAGCACTACTTTGTCAAAAATTAGGCACACTGGTTCCTCCCACACGTTGGGCAGAAGGTCAGGGAGCGCACCAGGATTCGCTCCAGACGCTGGCGTAGCGTGGTGATGGAATTGGGTGTGTGCCGTTCAGGCCGGAAG
>Ga0316217_10006032_pt1 | contig 12223 bp, 7 predicted proteins | sample 1anoAmetaG_FD_203633 | JGI IMG/M metagenome (GOLD analysis project Ga0316217, IMG submission 203633) | Freshwater microbial communities from Trout Bog Lake, Wisconsin, USA - 1anoA | ecosystem: Environmental > Aquatic > Freshwater > Lake > Hypolimnion/Profundal zone | place: USA: Wisconsin... | reverse complement strand
TAGAGATAGCTCTTTGACTTCCTGCTATTCTTTCCTTTTGTTTTAGAGGTGAAGCTGATTGTACCAATCATAGTCCTTGGCAACTCCTTCAGGCAACCTTTAAAGGAACTCAGATAGCTCATTGTATAGTTGAGTGCTTTCTTCTTTGGGCAATGATTTGAACAACTCTAGTTTTTCGTTGAAATACTAACGCATCTTCTTCTTAAGTTTCTGCTTGTTAGCTACAGTCTAAGAAGTGTAGATATGAGTGATTTTGCTGGCATTTTCTTCGTTTTTGAATGGATTCTCGAGGTAGTATTCCCTATTTTTTTATTAGATTTGCAGCTTCTGTTGTAACCTTTTGATATCTTGGGCTAAGTTAGATTTAATCGCGATGAATTACACTTACTATTGGCCACTTAGTATTATGCTCTCTTCGATTTAACCAACCTTTGCTATCAAATCCTTCTGGCTTTATAGAATGATGATCATCTTTCTGGCTTTCGAAAAATCCCTTTCTTCAATCAGCTTCTAAATTGCTGATGTTGTAGAAGACCATGAGAAATCAATATTCTTGAGTATGTGGTCTATTGTATTTTTTACTTACTCAATGAAGCTTATTTTGTATTACTTTATATCATTAAATAAAATATTACTTTGCAAAACTTCGTAAAGCTATATCTGCTGCTCAAAGAGGCTAACAATCTCATAAGACATTTCATTGCAGTCATGGTGAAGCAGTTTGACTTTGATGGATTTGCTTTGGTAAGTAATGCAACTTTGCAGCTTCTACAAAAAGAGCTACAATGTTTCTTAGCTACCTTTGGATATTTTACTTTTGATATTGGCTTTTAGTTCATTGTAGATTTTGCCGATTTCGAGTATATTGTGAATGGTGTGAGTCTCCATATCAATGATTTTTTATATTTTGCTGAGCTGCTTCTCCTAAATCCTAGCAATATGATTCATCAAAATATCAACAAACTCCCGGAAGTGATCGATGCTTTATTTATACAAAGCGTTATTCTATCTTTTAATTACATCTTCCAGATCCATCCAAACATAACATTAGGTCTTCAACACACCGAATATTTTCAGGTTTGAAGCGATGAGAGAACACATCGTTATTTGCTATCTCACTTATTTCATTTTGTTTATGTACTTTTCTTCGACTGCTCTCTAGATTTACTTAAGGGAAAAGGAAAATTAGGTCATTTAAAGGTTTCCGAGGGGGTTTAGCAAATATTGACTGATTAGTCCATCAGAGTTTGCCTATTTCTTCAGCAAAGCATATATATACCGTAGGCATTTGACATAGTTCTGTGAAATATCTTTGAAATCAACCCTTTTAGCTTTCTCTTAAGCAGAGACAAACACTTTCTAGTCGTTCACGAATGTCTATAATTTCTCAAAAATCTATTTTACGGAGTCGTAGACTGACAGCATGCCCTCCTCAAGAGTACTCGACTTTGTTTTGGTTATAGTAGTTGTAGGTATCAAGAAATTATAGATAAAGGATCTAAGCTAGCTGATTAATTTTGGATTGACCTTCTGCTCCAAAGTTTAGAAGTTACTAAACTTCTTCTTGATGTAGTATTTTTTAAGCTTGTCCAGCTCCTTCCCTACAACTTCATGCAAATACTCGTTAGTTTTGCTCCAAGATGAGTAATCTTTACTATCCGATTTCGCATAGCCTTCAAGCACCTTCATTGCTTAGATCAGCTACACATACTTTGCCTGCTCTATATTGGACTCTTACATCTGCTGAATTTGGTATGCCAGCTATTTCTGGAACATCACAAAGCCCTTTTTGTATTAGTCATAAAGTTGAACCATCTTTGGAACGAGCTCATAGTTTGAGAGGGGGCTAAGCGTCTGAAAAACCTCGACTTGTTTGCCCATTTCAAACCCTTTAATTGAGTTACTAAATCTCTGCCTACTCTTTAAGATCTTATTTATATATTTTAGCACCTAGATGAAAGCAGTTATTTTTTAGGAGTGTATCTTTTCAAGGTTTTACAAGAGGTGCTTGATTTCACTTTTAAGGACTCTAACCCGTACCTAATCCTTTAGTTTGATCAACTTGTTGACCCGACAGCTTTGGCTGGCAAACTTCTGATAGAACCCTTCTGAAAATTCCATAAACACTTCGAACTAATTCAGGATCTGGGCGAAGCATTTCGATGTGAGAAGAGTGATCTGACTTTTCAGCTACTATCTTTCTGAAGCTTTGGAGAGAATCTGCAGCTGCTGGTAGAGTTCGTAACTTTAGTAGGACTAGTTCAGCTATTGTATTTAGAAGTTGGGATTACTGTCATCTATCAGCCACCTGCTGATCTCGCCAACCCTCGCCAACACCCTATCCTTGATCGTCTTCACAGTTTCCAGAAGTGTAGCCACTATCTAGCTCCTGCGTGTCAGCGCCTTCATATTTTCTACCCTGTTGAAATGCTAATAGAAAACATCATAAATGCCCTCGTATCTTTCATACTCAGCCATGGCCTCATCATATCTATTTGGATTGCCATCGCTGACAGCTTGGTAGCATTGGTCTTTGAGCTACTGCAGCTGGCTGAAGAGGTGTTACTTTATTCTGGGCAGTAGCTGTGGGCAGTACTACTTGTATTTGAGGCCATCCTCGTATCTGTAAAACTGGGTGATGAAGCTAAAGCAAGGCTAAAGCTGAGTGCTGTCGAAGGACTACTGGATTCCGGCGAGGAGGTCGCGCTCTAGTGTTTGGAAGAGGTGCTTGATTTCTTATTTGGATTTGATGTTGGAATTGAATTTGACTAGGATGTGTAGTTGTTCCAGTTGTTTGATGTGGGTTGTGAAGTCGGTAAACTCAGCTTGCTAGAACAGATCTGATATGAGTATCTATTTCAGGTAGGTGCTGATGCGCTAGTAGATGCTATCCGCGTGATTCTCCATCGTCTGGTCCACCTCGCGCTTCTCGCTTTTGGTAGACGGCAGCAGATTCTACATCTTGCATAGTATCTCATAGTAGAATGGCTTCTTATCTATCTAGACCTACTTCGATTTGAGGGTAGCTTTGAGCAGCTTCCCCATCTCGCCGATGGCTAATTTAGCCTGATTCTCAAAGTTAGTGCTAAGTTTTCGGTTGCCGTTGAATTTGAGACTAGCAATTAATGCTCTGATTTGAGTGAGGTTGTTGTTCGTCGGCTAGGTGCCAAAGAAGTGCTAATTCTTCTTCAAAGACTGGACCACAAAATCCAGAGCAATGCCATTCTTGCGCTCGAGGAAGGCATAGTCCTTGTAGAACTGCGTACTCTCCTTGCGCAGGTTCTAGATTTCCCTGCGGCCGGTCTCGTTGAACTTGTTGTTGAAGACCAGCAGCACAAACTATCCGAGCTCTTAGAGAGTTTAGTACTAGAAGCGGGAACTGATGTTGAGGGCCAGCCTCATCACCCCCTGGTACCGGTCCAGCTCCAGCTATTTCAGCTCGCTCAGAATTATGTAGGCGCTATTTACACACTTCTCGTATGCTCTTGCCAGCATTATCTGGTTGGCGATATCTGTCAGAGCTCCCCGCGTGTCCTCGAACCCCGGCGTGTCAATCAGTGTAACCGTCCTATTGTCACTGGTAAAGGCAACAGAAGTGAGGTGCGTAGTAATCGACTCTGAAGACCTGCCGGCTTCCAGCAGCCGATGCTATTACTTGACCTGCCCATCGATGATAAGGTTGATATTGCCGTAGCTATCCTTCTTCTTGGCATGCGTATAGCCGAGCAAACTCTGGATGAAGGTGGTCTTGCCAACCCCCGTGTTGCCTACCACGAACACCGCATGGTCCAGGGTGGCCGGCAACTCTGACAGCTGGCAGCGCTACTCCAGCTCGAAGATGTTGAGGGGGAGCAGGAGGTCAAAGATGCGCCTGAGTTTGAGGTAGCCGATTGAGCCGTCCAGCACCACTACCAACTACTGGTCGGTTCCTCGTTCGGATTTGATGAATTCTTCCAGCTTACTATTCCATCGATTGGGCTCCTTCTTGATGGTGGCCTCGATCTGGGCCAGCTTCACTTCCTACCCCTTCGCCAGCACTCGATGCATAATACGCAGTAATTGGTACTACAACAACCGATCGTATGCGTCAGGGTTGGCCTATTCGATGCGAGCTAGCCATTTGCTGATCTTGGACTGCTAATGCTCGACCCTCACCGACTACCCTACCATCCTCTTATAGTCTTCTTTCTAATGCTGCTATTTCTTCCCGGATAATGTACCGCCCTTGGTCGCAGCCGCCACTTGTTGAATCTGTCTCCACTCGCCGAACTATGCACTCTTGATGATGTTCTAAATGGCTTTAGTAGTTTGCTGCTCGTAGCCCAAGGCCCTGATTTCTTCATAGCCCACTTGTCCATTCTTGTCGATGAGGAGGGCGACCAGCCGGTCGTAGGCTACAGGGTTCTGCATGAGCTGGAGTTGGGTGGTCCTAGCTTACAACAACAGTTCTAGCTAGATAAGTTTGTTGTCTGACTAGTAGTCGACATAACGGAGCTATTCGATCTCGCAGAAGGAGTTGATTACTCTTTCCTGCTCCTACAGTGTGCGATAATTAGTCCAGCCCAATGCCTACCCGACACAGGTTATTCCTCTTCGCATCTACTCGTACCTGGGGTTGTTCAAGTAAGGCTTGAATGCTTGCCTGACCTTGATCGCTTTGTATCGCTATAGGGATAGTTGCCTGTCCATCTCAATAACTAATTATTATCATCCTTAAAGTAACCCGCTATATAGCTCAATAAGACTTCGCAGATAATCCATGGCAATGCTCCAAACTGACATTACTCCCTATCAAATTTAATCCTCTGCGTAATTTAGGTACTAAGGTCGATATTTATCCAGAATAGCAAGCCGAGTTTGCCTCTAAGTATATTGAGTTTCAGTCTATGGTTTTGGCGGCATATTGTTTTCAGCCAGCTTGGATAAAATCAGGCTCAACCCACTCAAGTCAATATAAGTTGGATGGATGGTGGAGTTAAAAGGATGGCAAATAAGACTCCTATAAATTTTATGTTGTAATAAGTAGAGCTAGAAACATCGGTGGCTACCCTGATAACCAAAATCAAACACAAAATCATGCTAGAGGTCGCATATTTGGAGCCAGATCACAAAAAGCAGCAGCAATTAGCAGATCAAATCAGATAGTTCGATGGCATTCGACCTTTGGAACTACCACACCTAGACTAAAAGATACATAGCGTCATGCAAAGACATTTCAGCACCCTAGCTAGTGTTTGTAATAATCAGATCGTAGTGGGTTGCGACAGTGTGAGCATTGACGGAGAGCTCGATCTGCTAGAATATTATCGTAAAATATCAGCATATCAACATCTGGTTGACAAGAAGCTCATAGAGGCCATATTCTGGCCCGAAATATATCCCTTGGCTTGGCAGGATATACTAAAGTTGACCCTTTTCGCCAAGCACAGGTTCAAGGACAACCCTAAATACCAATAACCCACTGTTTAACCGCCCACCCCCAAATAACTTCAACAGATCTATGACAAACTCAAATAACCCATCAGCCCCTAAAAGATTTGGCTCTACCTCCATAATAAATAGCTGGCACATCCAAAAATATAGAAAGCCATTCTTGTAATCGGGAGAACCGGGGCTGGCAAAACCACCCTCATCCAAACTCTGCTCGGCTACACGCATAGAATAGAATTCTGCCCCCAGAGCAAACTCTGGAGCCTAGCCACAACCAAGCCACTCACTGAAAGGCATAAGTTTCTGATCGCCAAGAAAGGGGCAGTCTCAGTCACATCCGCATTAGATGTGGTTAGGGTGGGCTAAACAGCTGAAGAGAGATAAATGCTAGCTGAAGCGGGTCTAAATTAAGAGATCGTATTGGTGGATTGTCCGGGTTTGAAAGATACTCGAGGGAAGTAGGTGGAAATAGCCAATAACTATATGCGAAACCAGTTTTTACAAAACTGCTCAACAGTGATGGTAGTGTAGATCGTCAATGTTGACCTTTTCGACATCAACAGAGCCAACAATATCAAAGATTTCGCCAGCTATCTCAAACAGCAGTACAACTTTGCCTGCGAGGCAGACCTTTAATCGCATCTCATCCTGCTCTATAACTACGTGCACAGTCAGACGAGGGCGAATATCAGCAAACTGATCTATGATCAATTGTTGTGGGAAAAAGATTAGAAACTGATAATCGCTTACAACTTTATGAATAGCCAGCTCCATAAACCTTCCAGCTGTATCCGAAAGAAGAAGATGGAGGAGTAGGCAGATGAGGCTAACCAGTAGAGCTAGAAGGACGAAAGAAAACAAATTCTAGCCCTGTTCAAGCAAAAAAAATATGTTAAACCTTCAGAGTTCGTAAGGAACTTCTTGAGTGCCGAAGTCTAGAATGATTTGTAAAAAGCCATCCAGCTCTAAATCCAAAAGCTAAAGTTCTACAATCGAAGAAAGCAATTCCGGTAAGTGTCCCACCAGCTGTCAATAATCACACAATTATGCAATTTAAAAGAAGAATAGCTCCAAAACTTAGCCCTGCTAAAATCCGCCTTGAAATCCTAAATACTCAAGCTGTTCGGATAGATTGCAACTCACATAAACCAGTAAGTAGAGACCTATTTTGAAACCCAGATGCTTGAGAAAACTAAAACCCACAAGTAACATCTGAGTGATATTGAATAGCTGTGTTAGCAGGTTGGTTTGGACAAAGCAAAGTTGATGGATATGTAGGGTTAGTTTCGGTTGTTTGCTAAAAGAATAGAAGTGGAAATAGTTCAAAATCATGCTTATTAGCCATCCCATGCCAAACGTAGAGTTTTGATTGCTAGGTAGTATATGAGTCTATTTAAGTGCTCCAGCAGCATTATTGAAGCACTGCAGCTGAACTTCTAGCATAATTTGTAACAATTCAGTTAGCTGCTGGAAGACTACGACATTGAGGCAGATAACTAAAACCTAAGTTTATTGAAGTAAATTGAAAGTAGATATCGAAATCTATCACTGCAGCAATTCAAAATATCGGTCTTGAAGTCATAAAGGTAAGAATAGTACTCGTTGAATACCAAAATAATGGAGAAGGAGTGGCTGAAAAAGACAAAATAAGTCTATAAGGTATTAAAAGGAGAGCTGAAGTTGGTGAATAAGCTATACCTCTATAAAAAGTAGCACTTTTTTGTTATCTTTCAACTCTAGTCATCCAAATAAAGTTCATAGCTGCCTGTTATAGGTCTGCTCTCAAAGGTTTATGCCATGAACTCTACAGAAATTGTTAGCAATTTTCTTGCGAAATTCAACATTTTGATGCCAGAAGAGTTGTCTGAGTTTTGTAGGATTATCAAATAGCTGTTCGCTGAGTGCCGCAGGTATTTGCAGTAGGGAGAACCTGCGGCAAATACAGACTTATTCGTTCATTTTAAGCGAACAATCCTATCTTTCAAAAAAGACATGCTCAAAATCACCAAAAGTACAATTATTCGCAGCAAATTTCCAGATATACTTTAAGAGGAGGCAAAATTAGCTGGACTAATCATCTAAAAGCAACGTTTTTTGGTATAAATTACTACAAAACTAAAAGATATCTTTGACAATGGCAAGCTGAATACCCACTTGTTGCGTTAATGTTAACCACATATGAGATACTTCAAAAATGTTGAACTTTATAATCAATTTTTAGATATTGCCGCCGGAGATGACCTTTAGGAATGTTTGCTAAAGGGTTTTATTACATTTTCAAAATGCCAACAGTAAATCCAGCAACGTTTTGAAAATAGCTAAGTGGTTGATTCAGCGATCTTTTGTCAAATCGTAACCCCTGTTTCAAAAATCCCATACTTGATAGAAATCCTAAAGTTTGTCCTTCCGACAGATAGTAAAATATTCAATTAAATGAGTAAATACTAAAGTTAAACAAAACTTCTAATAAATATTTTTGTAGATTCTATGGCTAAGAAGTTGACAAACTTAAAAAATAGTATAAAGTTGTAATTGAATGCTTTAGATGCATAGAACCAAAAAGCTCTCCTCCTTTTCTCTAATGTATCAAAACTTGCTGAGTTAGATTTGGAGAATATTGATGCTAAAATGGTTGACTAGAAACAAAAAGATATCATTAAGATACAAATCAATCTATTCTATGAGCTAGAAAGCTCTATACATTCAATATAACTACTCAGTATCTTTGAGAATTAGGAATCAAGAAAGAGATAGCAGTCGAAGATCATTTTTTTATAAAAATGCTACCTGTTGTGTCTCAAATTGAAAAAAGAGAAAATCAAGATCAAAGAAGTTTCTCTGAAAGAGTTACTTCTTATAATTGAGTAGAAGGTATAATAGTTTTTGAAACAAACTTTACGAAGCACTCAATAAGAGTTACAAATCTCCCTTTAAAGAAAGCAATAATTAGTAAACTTGCTCGAAAACTATGAGAGATTGGTAGTCTTGATAAATGACAATCAATAAAAAGCCAACTTACTTAATATGAAAATGTACAGTTTCTATCTCTCCATCAAGTAAATGCTGGATCAGAAATTTTAGCAACTAAGTATAGAGAACTTTTGTAATGAAGTCAATCACATGTTTTAGCGGTTGGATCGAGAAAGATTCCAATTATACCTATTTACAAAACTAGAGAAATCTTCGAGAGAAAACCCACAAAAAAGAATAATCTTTACTTAGCAATTTTAGGCTTATCTCAATAATTCTTTGAAAAAATTGGCAAAGTCATCCTATGAGTTCGATACTTAACAGATCATTTAGAACAATGACATTTATATTGAGGCGAAGAAATTTTTCAATAATCAGTAGCATTATCTAGTCGAGGCCTTTAAGCTCAAATTTCAGGAAAAGTTCAAAAAGCATCAAGAGCATTTGATAGCTGATTGTAGGGCATAACTAGGCAGATGGAACATAGCTAATGCGAAGAGGAAAATAGATTTCATTAGACAATAAGTTCTAATTCTCGAAGGGGTTTTCGACAAAAATGATGAAAAATAAATTTAAGGGCTTTATAGCAATATCTTAACTAAATAGCGAAAAGTCTAAACCTTACTAAAAACAGTAAAAACACAAGGACTATTCCTGTCTTCACAACTATTAGACCTGGATTAGTAATAGATAGAATGCTGCAGATACTTAACCATTTAGAATGTATAATTCAAAGCAAAACTTCTTTAAAACATCAGAAAGATAATCTCTGAAGCCAAATTAAAAATCAAGTACAACTTAAGCATATAAGAATTGAAAACAATCTTTTAAACTTAGTGTTACAAGCTGAAAAAGGTTGCCTCATAATTATTCTAGTAGGAGACCCTTATCTACAAGAGTAAACTGGAACCAGGTTTGAGAGAGATATATGAACTTTTTTACTCCATAATTTCGAATAGATTTTAATAGTTTGATTCTCTTTTGACTAGCGGGTAAATATTCTAATAAAATCGATAACAGGAAACTTTAGAGTACTTTAAATTTTTTGAATTTTGCAAAAATTTGAAATCTTATTCTAAAATCTAAGCGATGTGGGGAAATACTCTAAAGATATTTGAAAGATAAACACAGAAAGTAGACTAAATCGTTTTTCCATAAAGAAGCCGTTAAACCAAATTGAAATAAGAGGAAAGATTATTAAGGCTTAGTTCTAAAAATCTTGAAAAAGGCACAAAAATACTCGAAAAATTAATTAAAATTAGTTTTTTGTCTTCATTCTTTTCAGCAGATCTTTAAAATAGAGTGATAAAATTGTTAAGCAAGTGTGTTGACAATCAAAATCTTTTTTAGAACCTATGTAACTATAGCACTAAATTGAATAAAGATTTAATAAAAAAATATAATTAAATGACGAAAAGAAACTAACTGAAAAGAATTCTTTCATTAAATTATAGATAACAAAGTCTAACTGAATTTGAAGCTATTTTGGAATCGAATACAGAATATAGCTTACAAAACAAAGTATTTTATGCTACTTTTTAATAGAGGCTCCTTATGCGCCTAAAACTGGCCATTAATTTCGCAAGAAAAGGGTACAAAGTTTATTTCTAACTCAAAAATAAGCAAGAATGCAAAGAACTTTCAGCTAAGCTCAGCTAATTCGCTGAAAACACAAATGAATTCGATGGAGACATAGAATTTGGCACATTGGTTTAACTCTTAGAAAAGAAACTTAATGCCTATGAATCATCCTTTGAAGAGTAATGGAGCTTTGACAATAAGAATGTCATAATCTTTGATTTTTAAAGACTGTGCTAACACTCATTTTCAAGGCAAAATCACATGTATCAAAAAGTAGTTAGAGGGACATAGAACAACGCTTTGATTGACTTTTTTAAAATAATCTGGCAACTTACTTAAGACTTTAGAAAAGAAAAAAAGACACTTAATAATTAAGTTTTAGAACGAATAGTCGAAACTGCAAAAGATAGCTAATTCTATCAATAACTGTAGTATGACATGAGGTAGCTACTGCACATAGAGCTCAACAAAATGATTCTGGATTCAACTGATTTCGACCACTCCTACTCAGTTGCAAACGGGAAGATTATGTATCCTCTTCTTTTTGAGGGTCGGGAATAACAGAAAGTACAGTTCTATGGCTATAAAACAGTTTTCGCGCATTTTAAGGAGTTCTACTAAAACAGAATCGACGAAATAGAGCTAAGGAAAGGAGTAAATGTGGTTTTGACTTACTCCCAAGTTTCTTATTTGAGCATCCTCCAAAGCTTTAGTGGAATGTGCGTATTTACGACTTCCCCACTTTCCAGCTTACAGCAAGTTTTACCGTAAATCAATGAGAATCTGACTGCTTTCGAGAAAAACTAAGTTTTGTAGTAAAAAGAATAGAATAAGAATGTAACGATAGAAACAAAAGGCAGCAAGTATGAGCACTTGATGACCGAAATAAACGAAACACTAATCAGCTAGTCTGAAAACCTTATAGTTTGCTTCTAAGATACGAACTCTCTGCAACATTTCTTGAAAAAATAGATGCAGAGCTTAAAGTAAATCAAATCAAGTATAGTGATAGCTGACTACATGGACGACTTTTAAAACCTAAATTACTTAAAAATCGATTCTTTGGGATCTTTGTTTAAGTGCCTATTCATTACTAAAGACGTACTTGTAAGTATGGACACAACAAAAATAAGCAATTTTGATGGCCTTAAGAGCTTGAGATTTGTTCTGGCTTTTTTGCCAAATTACGAAGCCTAGTTTCATTAAATCAAGTCTGCTGTGGGATTTCTCGCAAAAAACTATTCACTCAAATTTTTCGTCAATTAAAGTTAGCTTAGAAAGATGCAAGTTCTCAAATAGCATCCAAACAACCTTGATTACAGACATTTTGTGGAAAAGCTCGTTCAAAATCAAGCATAGTATTTTCAAATATTGAAGCAAATCTCAGAAAGTCTCTTCAACTAACGCTCCAGTAAATGGAGTCTTAGGGACTATCATTTGAAGAATAAGAATCTTGAGCGAAGTGTAAATGACTCCATAGGCTCATTAATTCCAAAGATATGCAGCTTTCATTAAAAGGTTTCAGCTCTTCATGCCTACAAAAAGATTTTCATAGTCATCGAAGACACTTTTCTGCATCCGCTTTGGGATTTGCTGATATGCTAAATAATAAAGCACCACAAACAAAACTAAGAAAAGATACTCATCAAAATTGTAGTTTTTAGGCTCTAGGAGGAAAGGGCAGTTGTGGTTGGGTACAGTGGATACTAAATTGACGTTATTTACCTTTAAAGGTTTATTAAAAGCACACTTAACGCAAAAGTAGAAATCACAAAAAATAAAGCCAGTTTATTTGATTACATAAATTGGGCAGCTCTAAGACAATAGTAATTTCAATGCATAGTCTTGATTTCTTCAAAGACCAATCTTATTCTTTTACAGAATAGCATTCGGGACTAAAATTAAAAATTAAAAACTTAGCTATTACAAAATGTTGTAAATGATCTGAAACTAATTAAATTATAGAAGTAGAGAACTAATAAAATTTTGCATTTTATCTTAATGACTTTCTAATAGTATAAGGAGGAAGCTTAGTAGAATAAGGAAGAAGATGAATCTTTGAGCAAGAACTTTAAAACCTATTTTAGCAAAATAATCTTTAGGAATATTCGTGAGGCCTTTTAAACTTTATCTGAAGCATTTTGCCACAAGTTTTGACTTCACAAAAGCTTTTTAATATGATTTTTTCAAAAACTACATAAATTGAATCAAATTGTATATTGATATTCATTTTTGTTTAGCA
>Ga0316217_10006031_pt1 | contig 12224 bp, 9 predicted proteins | sample 1anoAmetaG_FD_203633 | JGI IMG/M metagenome (GOLD analysis project Ga0316217, IMG submission 203633) | Freshwater microbial communities from Trout Bog Lake, Wisconsin, USA - 1anoA | ecosystem: Environmental > Aquatic > Freshwater > Lake > Hypolimnion/Profundal zone | place: USA: Wisconsin... | reverse complement strand
ACACGTCATATAAAACTGATAAGTCCAAATGGACCATTTATAGTAATAAAAGTTTAAAATTAGAAAAAATACAACAGTCGATAAACACAATTTTAAACTGGACTTACTATAATACTAGAATATATTAGATATATATACTTAAAAAATCATTTTTTTTAATTATCAAGTATATATGTTTTTTATTAATAGACGTTATTATTAATCATTGTAATTTTATGTTAAATATAATTAGTGTTTTATTTTTAAGTTATTTTATTAATATGTAAAAAAATAGGTAATTTAGAAATCTGTTAAATATCAATAATTAATTATTAACATTTAAATTATTTATTAATGATGAAATATAAATCCAGCTTAAATAAGTATTTATATTTCTATCTTTTCTTGTTTTTATTCTTTCAAATAATTTAATCTTATTAATTACATTTTCTACTTTTATTCTTTTTTTTAATTTTTTAATTATATAATCGGAATTTTTATTTTTAGTGTTTGATTTATCAGGTGTTACAATTTTTACTATTTTATTATTTAATTTAAATGTTTCTTTAGTTTTATATGCTTTATCACCTAATAAATAAAACTAATTTGAATTATTATTAATTTTTATTTTTTCTAATGATTTTTTTATCATTTTAATGTCATGAACAGAAGTATTATAATTTTCATTTTTTGTTTTTAAATCAAATACTTCAACAGAATGGATAAAATTAAATTCATTACTAATGATTGATAATTTAGTAATGAATTTAATTTTATATTAATGATTTATAACTATTAATTCACTATAATACTTATTATTAATTGAAGTTGCATCAATTAATAATAAATTAGTATTTGACTTAAAATAAAAATTATAAAAAGCATTTTTAAATACATCTTTTTTACTCCAATAAAGAAACTTATTATAAATTGTTTTATAATGATATTTAAAGTTAGAATTGTAATCTTTTAATTTATAAATAAAAAACCAACTATTAATGGTCTCTCAACATAAATAAAATAAAATTTAAATAATATCTATCGCTATATTTAATTTTATATCTTTTTCTGTCAATTTTTAAATTTAATTTATTAATTTCAATTAAACATAAATCAATCAATTTATCAAACATTAATTATATAAATGTATATATAATTAACTATTTATTTTTAAATTATAAAAAGTATACTGGTTTAATATATTCAAGTCTTATATATTTAATTATTGGATAAGCCTATCAAGATACTTTATTATTTGACATATATTACAAAAAAATTGATTTTTATAATGGATTGAATTATTGTAATAATCTAATAATCTAATAATATAATCTAATACCTATTATTTAATAATGGCATTAGAACCTACAAACAAAGAAATTACAAATCAAATTAACAATGTGACTTCAATTAATCAAAATCCAAATCAAAATTCAAATGCAACTAATTATTTTAATTTAATTTTAGGTGCACAAATTGCTCAACAATTAACAAAATTTAATGCATCAGATGGATTTAATTTTTCCAATGTATCTGTATTAGTTATGTTGTTATCTATTACGGAATTACAAACTTTAGCAAAAAGTGTTTTTTGTGAAATATCATCCACTGTAAAAATCCATTATAAACCTGTTTTTATGAGTATTTATAATGGATTTAATAATTTTGGTTGTTTTATCTACAAAAATAGATTTGGATTAAAATTATTTACAAATAAACAATCCATAAAATTACCAGAATATAATTTAAATATTACACCAGAACCAAATCAAATAAATGAATTTAAATATGATATAAATATAACAATCGATTTTATGCAAGGTTTTGTAAATTTTCTTAATTTACAAAATGAAAAAAAAACATTTAATATTAAAAATTATAAAAATATTTATATTGAAGATATGAAAACTGATAAGATAACTGAAGAATATGAGAATATTGTTATTGAATATGATGGAATTAAAATTTATTTGGAAAATAAATTAGTTTTGAAATTTTTAAATGTTTCTAATAAAAAAAAATTAATTGAAGTTAATTCTATTGGAATTACAGAAAATTCAAGTCAAATAAATAAATTAACAATAAAATATATTCATCAATTAATTGATGACCAATTAGTAAGTGGAATGTTGAATTTACTTATTGATGAAATTGATTTTAAAAGTTCTAATTCCGATAAGTTATCAGAATTAGAACTTTATAATCAGGTATTAAAATTGCAAATAAATAAAAAATTTGATAATGGTTGCCTTGCTAGATTTTATAACAAAAATAATGAAAGTGAATTATCAGTTGGAAAATATATATTGCTTATATTAAAATTTAATTATTCTGATTTAAAATTAGATGATTCTTATATTCAGTTGTTATATTTATTAAATTGGATACAAAATATTTATAATTTAGATGTTAAGTCTTTTTTTGTGAAAAATAATAAATTGTATTTTTTAGATTTAATATTAGACATACCACAATTTCTAATGAATATGAAAATATCCAAAATTTTTGCGATATATGATGGATATTTTGATGGATATTTTGATTATCATATAAATGGATTTAAAGGTGAAGGACTTAAAAAATACTTAATAAACATGAACACAATGTTTTATAAAGGTATTAATAAAATGTTAAAATATAGTCCAGAAATAATAGTAAAATATTTAAGTGCACCAATTCAACATGAGAATGACGCAATTTTACAAAATTATATATCAACAAGATTCGTCACAATTACCACATCAAAATCATTATGTGGTTTTAATAATGATATCATTGTCAATGATATAATTACTAAAAAAAATACTAAGAAAACTACTGAAACTACTGAAATACACAAAAAAATAAAATTTTATTGTTATGGAAATTTTACTGAATCTATTATTGATACAAAATTTGATGATTTTTTAAAAAAAATAAAATCTTTATCATTTATGTCAAATGTTAGTGAGGTTGAAATTACAATAAATAAATTAAAATTACATAAAAATGAAACAACTATAGAAAAACCTAATCAATTATATATAGATTATGAAAACAAAAAACAGTTTTTAAATGAATTAGCAAATAAATCAACAAGTACAATAACAAATACTACAAATCAAATAGAAATTGCTTTGTCAGAATTTATTAAAGAACAAATACCATCAAAAGTTATAACATCAATAGAAACAAATAAAATTGTTCAAACAGAATTTATTAGATCAGATTATAAATCATTGGATACTTTGTATTTGCAAGAAAAAGATGAATTGAAACTTAAAAATGTTTTAATGAAATTTCATTTACATAAAGATAAATTAAAATCTTTAGGTTTACCTAATAAATTATGTATTATGTTAGATGGTAAACCTGGAACAGGTAAAACATCAACTATTTTAGCCATTGGTTCTTTTTTAAAAAAACCAATTTATTATACATCGTTTAATACTATTGAGACAAATGATGAATTACAAATGTTAGTTGATCATGTTATTAAAAATTGTAATGGAGGTATTATTGTATGTGAAGATATTGATGCTATTGGAAAATTTGTTCATAGGAGAAATAATTATGATACATTAGATTGTTTTACAGAACATAATTCTACTCAAATAATGGATTCTAAATTTGACAAATTATCTCTGGAATATTTTTTGAATTTACTACAAGGTACATTAACGCCTAATGAATTGATATTTATTTGTACTACTAACTATATTGACAAATTAGATCCTGCTTTGATAAGACATGGACGAATGGATGTAAGAATTACAATGAAAAATTGTGATAGATATCAATTCAATAAAATATACAAAAATTTTATTGGACGAGAAATACCATTTGGTTTATTAAATAAAATATCTGAAAATAAATTTACACCTGCACAAGTTATATTTACTATTAAGGATTTTATAAGTGAGATTTATACTGATGAAGAAATTTTATCCGATTTTTTGTAAATATATTTGAACACTTACAAATAATCTTATTTTAAATATTAAGCCACCACATCTATTTTATTTTTTGTACATTATAATTAGTTATTGTAATACTTTCCTTATTTGACATGTATTAATTTTTATACAAAATATATCAAATAATAAAATATTATTACGACAATAAATTTAGAGATTTAATATATTTTCATATAATATTAATATAACTATCCAAACTATTTTTATTATATTGAATTTTCATTATATTTCCCCTTTGATTTTTTATTTCTTCAATATGAGATATTAAAATACAAATGTCATATTCTTTTTTAATTGTATCCAATACCAATGAAAATTTATGTATATTTGTTGAATCAGCACCTGAAAAACCTTCATCTATAATAATAAAATTATTTTTTACCATCACATTCATATTGTTTAATGCTAATCTTAAACTAATATTAAATATTATTCTTTCATATCCACATAAACTTTTTAAATTTATATCCTTATCATCTGTATCGGCTATATCAGCTATATTGTTCAAATTTTCCCCAATTATTATTTTATGTTGTTTTTTTGATACTTTATAAAATTTTATATTTTTACTTTCTATTTTAATTTTTATCGTATATCCTGCTAAAGAACTTATTATATTATTCATTTTAATTTCTAAAATATTTAATCGTTTCATCATTACATAATCCATAAATCCATTTTCAAATAAGTTTAATATTTCTTTGTAAATTTTGGTTGTTTCTTGATGTATCTTATATTCAGATTGTAGTTTTTCTTGTTTTGATTTTTCTATTTGAAATTTTAATATATTATTTGAAATTATTTTTTTTGTTTCTGTTATTTTTTTTATTTCATTATTTATTTCATTTTCTATTTTTTTTATCCCACTTAATTTAATAATATTTTCCTTATTTTTATCATACCCATTTATTATATTTTCATATTCTGATATTTTTATAATATTTTTTTCATGTTCATCTAATATTTTTTCATATTGTTTTATCATATCAAATTGTCTTTTATTATTTAATAATATTTCATATTGTTCATTTATTTTCCCATTTATATCAATATTACTATTATTCACATTTATATTTTCATCAATCAATAATATATTTTTATTTTCTAATTTTAATTTATTTTCTAATGTTTCTATTTTTAATTTATTAACATTTATTGTATTTACATTTTCTTCATATTTTTTTAGTAATAATAATTTTTCATCTATATAATCTAAATCACTTTCATCACATTTTATTAATTCCAATTCTTTTTGCAATTTTATTATTTTTTGCAAATAACCAATCTGTTCGTGTATTAATTTATTGTTGACACAACATTCACAATTATCTGAAAAATTATGTTTTAATAATTCTTTATTATTTTCTTTTTGTAAAGTTATTGATTTTTCTAACATTTTTTTATCGTTTGTTTTTTTTATTTGATTTGTTTTTTCATTTTCATATTCATTTTTTTTTGTATTTATTTCACCATCATTTATCAATATTTTTTTTAATATTTCATTATTTTCTCCATCCAATTTATTTATATATTCACCTAAAATATTTAAATTTTCATTTATCTCATATATTATTTTTTCTATTTGAATTTTATCTTTTTTTAATTTTTCCGTATTATTATTATTTGATTTTTTTATCTCTTTTGAAAATTCATTTATATTTATTTGTGAATGTTCTATTTTGTTTTCAAGATCATTTTTTATTTCTTGTGATATATTTTTAGTATTTTGTTTTATTATTTTCATCTGTTCTTCCAAATTATTTTGTCTTATTTCTAATATTTTTTTTTCTTGATTAATTTTATCTAAGTTTATTTCTGGATTTCCATCTAATTTATATTCTATAATATGTTTTTCTTTTAATAAATCTAAATATTCTTGATTTTTATTTTTTAATTTTTCATCATTTTCTATTAATTCTTTATTTTCATTGTCAATTTGACTATCATATTCTATACATGTCATTTCTTTTTCTATATTTTTCAAAATATTACTTGTATAATGTCTGTGTTTTTGAGAACTAATTAATCTTACATTTTCAAATAAATTTAATCCTAAAATATTTGTCAATATTTTTTTTTGTTCAGTATAATCTAAATCTATAAAATTTGCACCATTTTGTAATATCACAGATGTCATTATCATATCTTCGTATTCACCAAACAAATTTTTTATTTGCTTATCTATACTAAATTTACCGTCATCACTAATATTTTTTTCTTTTTCTTTATCTATTTTATTATTTTCCTTTTTTTTTGTATTTATCCTTTTTAATTCATTATATATTTTTTCTTTTACTTGATAATCCTTTAAAATACATACACTTGTCTTATTTTTTATTATTCCTCTATATATTGTGTATTTCTCACCATTTAATTCTAATCTCAATATACTATATCCTTTATCATATCTTATATTTAATACATCTTTACCTTCTCCTTTAGAACATTTGTTATAAATTGTAAATAATATTATATCTATTAATGATGATTTACCCAAACCATTTATTCCTGGCAAAATGTTTATTCCATTCAATTTATCAAAATTTATTTTGTTATTTGAACCATAAGTCAATAAATTTTCAAATTCTAATTCGTGAATTTTTATTTCTTTTTTTTCTCCTGATACTTTTTTTTGTTCTTCATCTATAATTTTTTCTAACATCCCTGATACTTTTTTATCTTCTGTTAATTGATTTTTTACTAAAAAATCCATATAAATTTCCATAAATTTTTTATTCATTATTTCTTCTTCTTTCATATTTTTATCAATTATTATATCTTCTGTTATTTCTTGTTTTATTAATTGAATTATATTATATCTCATTTTGATTTCCTTTTCATATTTTATTAAATCCAATCTTTCTACTCCTTTGTGCAATAATTTTAATCTACATAGTTTATTTTCTATTTCTGGAATATTGTAATTTTTTATATCTGTTATTAAATGTGTCTTGAATATATAATCATTTGGTACTTCTATTAATTCACTTTTTTTTGTTTTTAAATCCCATAATAATATACCATGTGAATTTATTGTTTCTCCATAATTTTGTTGAACTAATGAACCAGAATATGCAATTGATTTTTCTTTGTTCATATATTGATATTTATGAATATCACCTAACATCACAATTGAATAATCTTCAAAATCTGATGCTTTTATTTTTAAATTATCATTAAATTCATATCCTTCATCTGTTTTACTTTTATATAAGGTTCCATGATATAATCCAATATACATTTCAAATATATTTCTTTTTTCAATTGATGTTGGTTTTTGATTTGTCATTTTTGTTAATCCAAAATTTATTCCATTGATTTTATAAATTTTATTTTCTGTTAAATAATTAATTGGATATATCGTTTCTAATTTACATAAGGTTGATTTTATTGAATCTTTTCTATCCTCATTATCTATATTTACATCGTGATTACCTTGAATTATTATTGTCGAACATAAATCACCTAATCCTTTCATAAATTCTCTTGCTAATATATTTGCTTCTTGATAGGGTTTCGTTTTATCATGAAATAAATCACCACATAAAACTACCATTTTTTTTCTTAAATCTTTTCTTATTATTTCTTGTGTTCTTTCAAGAACAATTTCATATTCTTTTTCTCTTTCCTGATTACCTGGTATATGGATATCTGCTATTTGATATATTACTTCTATTTCATCCAATTCTTTTATTTTATTCCTATATATTTCTTTCTCTTTTTTATTTATTACATATTCTTCTTTTTTTATCTCAAATTCCAATTCTTCTATTATTTTATTTATTTCCATTTATCCTATTTTATATTCTACTCTATTTATATTTTTTTTCACTTTTTTTTTACAATACATGTTAAATAAGGAAGTATTATCATAAGAAATTTATACTTAATAATATTATATAAATAATAAATAATATAATTGCTTATAAAATGATATATAAATTTACTTTTTATTTGCATAACTTAAAAAGTAAATTTTTAATAACTTAAAAACTAAAATTATTAAAATAAAAACAACCATACTTTTATTTTAAAGTTTATATGCATTTTATATATTTCAGTCATATTATACAATTATTTGAAAATATTAAATAATATATTTGAGAAATAAATATTATATTTAGCCAATTTTGTTTAATTCAATAAATAAATCCAATATATTTGTAATAAATCTGTATTTTTGTATTTTTTCTTTAACATCAAAATCTAAATTAAATATTTCATAAATTTCCATTGAATTATTTTGAATATAATAAAACATTATTTGATTTGAATTATTCAAATATTTCACACCATATCCCAGATAATAATTAATATTTTTATACAATATGTTATTATGATAAATAATATTATTGCTCAAATTATTTAAATAAAAACAATCACAGTATAATTCATGATTAATTACTTTTAATTTTGTCAATTCTAAATCAAATAAATCAAATAAATTAAATAAATCAAATGAAACTAAAATTTATACATGCAAATACGATAAAAAAACTAATTCAAAAAAATATATTTTTTACACAAAATTTTCAACACAAAAAATTATAATTGGTAAATCAAGTGGTAAATGTATCAATTATGTAAATAATCATTTGGAATCAAAGAACTTTGATGAAAATTCAGTATTATTACAATTGATTCCAAAAAAATTTGTTTTTGTTGATGATAAAATATATCAGTTTCAAATAACAGATAATTTTGTCAAATATTATTTAGTGGTATACAATAGTGATGATCCTTATCCAATTTTATTGACCGATACAAATATATTTTTTATGTTAGATAAAAAATTTATTTCAAGAGATAATTTTCCTTCAAATATAAATTACGATGATGCATATATATATATTATTATGGTTATGGTTATGGTTATGGTTATGGTTATGGTTCAGATAAAATATGGACTATTGTCAAAAAAATGATTGGAATTAAAAATATTTAACTTTTTTATAAGGTGGTTTTTTATGAAAAATTGAAATATTATTGTTTTGATAGGACAATAAACTATAATATTTATTAATCAATAAGATCCTATCAACGTATCTTATACCAATCTAACTCATCCCATATAATATAATTAAATGAATTGTATACTGAAACAACAAGTACAACAACTAATGGAACAACAAGTACAACAACAAAAACCAAAACAAAAGCAAAAGCAAAAGGCATTTCCAATGCCAATACCAATACCAATACCAATGCAAAAACAAAATCCTGTACAACATCCAGTAAATACAAAATGTTTTATTTGTATTGGGAAATATGATCCATGTGAATTGTCTAATGATAAATGTGTACATAAATGTTTAGAACAAGAGAAACCATGTATTTCTTGTAAAACTAAATTAACATTTTCCGAAAAATATTCACTAAATGTTTTAAATAGATTAGAACATATGGTTTATGTAGATACATTAAATTCAATTAAATTTTTTAATCCAATACAAAAAAATATTTTCACAGATTTAATTTACTACACATATTCTAAAATCAATGTACATGGGTATGGAAATTTTAAAGTGGGTTTAAAATTAATTCATTGGTTTTTGGAAACATATGCAAAAACTATTTTAATTCCAACAAATAAAGAATATATAAGAATGCAAATGGTATACAAGTTAAAATTATTTGATATTTATAAAAGAGTAACAGTGTCTAAATTAGTTAAATATCAAATAAATAATTATTATATTGAGTGTACATTAGCCCAAGCCAATTTTATTTGTTGGTTTTTAAATTCAAATATACTTGAAGAACTTGTTGACGCATATAAATTATTTTTAATTCCGGGAACTGTTATTTTTTGATTTTGATGTTGGTTTTGATTTTGATTTTGGTTTTGGTTTTTTTATTTAATTAAAAATTTAATCTGATACTGGATTACTCACACCATTAAATACAAGAAACTCAGGATGTTTTTTTTGTAAATCTAATATTTCTTCGGGATCCATATCAATTTCATCAACTAAACAAAAAGAACAAAAAATATTATATGGTGGTTGAATTGAATTATAATCAATATAATGTTTTATTTCTAATAAAACTTCAGATAACAAAATATCTTTGTCAGTAGGAAATTCAAATATAGTTTGTGATCCTAATATTTCATCACATATTATAGCTTTTGATAAAACTGCTTTTTCGTCAGAATCACCAATTAACACACAGTCATAAATAATACAACCTTCATTATATTTATTTATCCATTGTCTATTCCAAAATTCTGGTCTTTCATTTTCAGGTTCATTGTCATTATATTGACCATATGATACATTTCTAAATTCTGATATTAAATCAGTATCATTATAACAAGCATGTCCTATTGTATCATCATTATGTGAACCACATGTTTCTCCCATTTCTGCTTGAAAATATAAAGTAAAATTTTTAGGAACTTTTATCCTATAAACTGATTCATAAGTTAGTTGACTACCATGACTACCAATATAAAATTTATTTGGTATTGTGATTTCCATTTCAGCATCAATATCTTCGATATCTGTTTTTAATTTTTTTGTTGTTGGTATCTGTAATTTATCAAAATATTCTAATTCACGATCAAAATCTAATTTTGGTCCTGATTTTATCTTTATACCTAAATCTGAATTGGGTTCAAGTTTAGATTCGGGTTTAGATTCGGGTTTAGATTCGGGTTCAGATTCTTCAGATTCATATTCCATTTCTGATCCTGAATCCGATTTTGCATCATTTTCATCCGAATTCATTTCAGATTCTACATCACTTGGTAATCCTCCAATAATTTTTCTTAGTTTTAAATATTTTTGTCTATATTTTAAATATTTATAATGATATGACATTTATATTATATTATAATATAAATAAAATTTATAAACATTTTAATACAATTGGATATTAAAATGATTTAAAAATATAATAACATATACAATTACTAACTAATAACCAGATTATATTTCTATAATCTTTTTGTTGTGAATTCTCATAACAAAAAAACTTTTTATATTCAAGTTATTATTTATTCATATACATTAACACAAACCACACACCACACCACAACATACCAACAAACATACCAACAAACATACCAACAAACATACCAACAAACATACCAACAAACACACACACACCCAACTCTCATACATTAACATTAACATTAACATAAACATAAACATATATATAATATTGTAAAAAAGTTGATAAATATCCAATATATTAGATAAGTATAAGATTTTGATATATAAAAATGAACGTGTTACTATTACTATTATTATTTGTAAATATAATTAACTGTTTAAAAGTAAATTTACAACAAAATAATAAGTTATCTTATATTCTCAAACATAATCAAATAATTTATAAAAAATTACTATCAGATGATAAATTACCTATAATTATATGTACTGGATCTGCAGGAACTGGTAAAACAATGATCGCGTGTCATGATGCAATTGAGAATCTAAATAAAAATAAAATAGATAAAATTATAATTACAAGACCAACTGTTACAGCACATGAAGAACTTGGGTTTTTACCTGGTACAATCCAAGATAAATTACATCCATTTATGATACCAATATATGATTATTTTACTGATGGATTTTCAAAAGAAACAGTTAAAAAAATGATTTCAACTGGGATAATAGAAATTGCTCCATTAGCTTATATGAGAGGTAGAACTTTTACAAATTCATATATTATTGCAGATGAAATGCAAAATAGTACTCCAAATCAATTTAAAATGTTATTAACTAGAATTGGTTTAAATTCAAAAATAGTTGTGACTGGCGATTTGGAACAAAATGATTTAAATATCCCTAATGGACTTGAACATTTTATATCGCTATTGAACGATAAATATGGATATGATGATACTATTACAAATACAAATAATGGTATTGGTTTAATTAATTTAAAAAATAATTGCATTCAAAGACATAGGGTTATTAATGAGATATTGTCAATTTATGAAATTTAATAAATTTACAAAATCTAATAAGTTTACAAAATCTAATAAATTTACAAAATCTAATAAATTTACAAAATCTAATAAATTTACAAAATCTAATAAATTTACAAAATCTAATAAATTTACAAAATCTAATAAATTTACAAAATCTAATAAATTTACAAAATCTAACAAATTTATCGATGTTTTTATATTAGGACAATAACTATCAATATTTGATTACATTAAATATTTAATTCTTACAAACAAAATTAATTGTATATGTTATTTTACTAAAAATATCTAATATTTGAATTTGATTTTTATTTTTTACATCAATATTAATCAGTTCATTTGTT
>Ga0316217_10006030_pt1 | contig 12226 bp, 11 predicted proteins | sample 1anoAmetaG_FD_203633 | JGI IMG/M metagenome (GOLD analysis project Ga0316217, IMG submission 203633) | Freshwater microbial communities from Trout Bog Lake, Wisconsin, USA - 1anoA | ecosystem: Environmental > Aquatic > Freshwater > Lake > Hypolimnion/Profundal zone | place: USA: Wisconsin... | reverse complement strand
CCTCCAGCGCGGAGAGAAACTTGAACATGTCCTCCAGCTCCGCCACCTCGGTTTCCCGGTACACCGTGGTGTTGGTGGCGCACTGGTAGCCCAGAATCTTGGCCATTTTGATCGCTTCAATGCACTCCTTGAAGACACCCTCGCGCTCGACGATGAGATCGTGCGTGAATTCCAGTCCGTCCACGTGAACGTTCCAATACATCCACTGCGTGGGGCGGATCACCACTTTCTGGCGCGCCGCGTCGTCCGCCTGGCGGATGGCTTCCGCTTCCTTTTCCGAAATCAGCTTCTCGGCCAGCAAGCGCTTCAGCTTCGGCTCCACTTCCGGCGTATAGATCGCCGCCAGATAATCCCGCATTTTTTTGCGCATGAACATGCCGTTCGTGCAGATGTAGATGACCCGGCCCTGCTGGAGCAGTCCGACCACCAGTTCCTCGATCTTGGGATAAATCAGCGGTTCCCCGCCGCAAATGGACACCATCGGCGCCTCGCATTCCTCGGCCACGGCCAGGCATTTTTCCAGCGGCACCATGTCCTTGAGGCTGGTGGAATACTCCCGGATGCGGCCGCAACCCGTGCAGGTGAGGTTGCAGGTGTGCAGCGGCTCCAGTTGCAAGACCATCGCAAACTTGGGGGTTTTGCGCACTTTGTGCTTGATGATGTGACTGGCAATTTTTTTAGTCAGCGCGAAGGGAAAACGCATAATAATCAGGATGCAGGTAATCAGGATACAGGCCGGGGATCAGCGGACCGCAGCGACTTCAACCGGGTTTTTGACCAGCTCGACCGGCGCATTGGTCTGGGGCGGATTCGCATAGAGGATGCCCGGCAACAGGAAGTCCAGCGGCGAGATGGTTTTGGACGCGCTCAAACCGCCACAGCCGCCCGATGCCAGCGCCGCAGCGGCCAGCAGGGCCAAACTCGAAACTTTCCAACTTGTTCTCACTTGCCGAGTATAAGGCACTCCGCCACGATAGCAACTTGTAATTGTGCGCATCATGCCATTCCTAACACCAGGCCGGGCGACAGGTTTCGCGCTTTTCCTGCTGGCCGGCCTGACCGCCACCGCCCAATCGGCCGCGCCCGGCGTTTTTGCCCGGCGCGCCGCCCAGGAGTTTGGCCGCGCACAACTCGCCTTTGCCGCCCGGCCCGGCCCGGCCACCAATGCCTGGCAACTCGGCCGCGCCAGTTATGACTGGTCGGAATTCGCCACCAATGCCGAACAGCGGGCGGCCATCGCCCAGGTCGGCATCGCCGCCTGCCGCCATTTGCTGGCGCGCGACGCCAAATCCGCCCCCGCGCATTACTATCTGGCCATGGACTACGGCGCCCTGGCCGAGGCCGAGGCCCCGTCCATGGCGGCTTATAAGCTGATCCGGGAAATCGAACATGAATTCAGCACGGCGGCCGAATTGGATGAGCGGCTGGATTTTGCGGGGCCGGTGCGCTGTCTGGGCCTGCTTTACCGCGATGCCCCCGGTTGGCCGGTCAGCATCGGCAGCAAGCGCAAGGCGCGTGAATACCTGGAGCGCGCCGCCGCCCTGGCCCCGGATTGCCCCGAAAACCATTTGAACCTCGTGGAATCCCACATCCGCTGGCGCCAAGCCCCCGAGGCGCAAGCCGCCTGGCGCAAACTGGCCGCCCTGTGGCCCGCCGCCCGCACCAACCTCAGCGGTCCGGCTTGGGAACCCAGTTGGGCCGACTGGAGCGCCCGGCGGACAGCGGCGAAAAGTGACTTTCAGAAGACCTTTAATCACCCCTTGGAACCTTGAACTGGGATGGGTTCCGAGCGCCAAAGGCGTGGCCTCATACCAGTCTGGGCCAACGTTCTTATCGCCGACGCACCAGTTTGACCAAAGTCAGGTCGTCGGGCAGACGGATTTGGTTGCTATAGCGCAGCAACTGTTCTTCCAGTTTTTCCAGGGCCAGGCCGGCGGCCGGCGCGCCCTGGGTCTGTTCGCCGACCAGCCGGCTCAAGCCCTCGATGCCAAGCTGCTGATCTTGGGCGTCGAACACTTCCGTGGCGCCATCGGTGAACAGCAACAACGTGTCGTTCGCTTCAAGTCGCGTGACCGTTTCCCGGAATTGAACCTCCGTGAACATCCCCAGCGCCGGGTTGGCGGCGCCCACGAATTCGGCCGCGCCGCCGGCCCGAAACAGCAACGCCGGCGGATGGCCGGCCCGGACACAATGCAATTCGCCCGTGGCCGCGTCATAATTCACGTACAGGGCCGTGCCGAAATAACCCGCCCCCTCCTGTAGCACCAGGTGCGCGCGATTATTGATCAGTTGCATGAAACGCGCGGGCGCCCCCAGTTCCCCGCGATGGTCGTCCCACAACGAGCGCAATAACATCGTGTAGAGCGCCGCCGACACGCCATGGCCCATGGCGTCGGCCAGCAGGATCGCGTAGCGCGTGCCGCCCAGCCATTCCACCCGGTAGAAGTCCCCGCCCACCAAATCACAGGGCTGATACCGCGTCTCGATACTCACCCGGTCGTCCCGAGCCAGATCGCACTGCATCGTGATTTCCTGGATTTTCTTGGCCCGCAACTGGTCCTCCATGGACTCCGTCAGGTCCCGAAACAGCTCGATGCCGCCGATGATCTGGCCCGCCTCATTGCGGAGGGGGGCCACGGTGACTTCCACGGGCGTGCGGCCTCCCGCCTTGTTCTGCGCAAACACCAGCACCGCCCCCTGGCTGGGCTGGCCCGTCACCATGCTCCGGTGCAACGGACAATACTCGCGCCCGCACAACCGGTGGCCGTCCTTGTCCACGTGGACCAGGATATTATCGCGGCAAGTGCGGCCCACCACCTCTTCCGCGGTCCAGCCGGTGATCCGCTCGGCGGCCCGGTTCCAAAACAGGATCTTGCGGTCGGCGTCGGTGATATAGGCCCCATCGGCCAGTAAATTCAACAATTCCGGCGCGCTGCAGGCGGACCACAGCGAGACCGGCGCAGGGGTGTTGGTTTCGTTCATACAAAGGCTGATTTCGCGACTTCGATTTTCCCGCCCCAAAGCCATACATCGGTTCCACCTTATCGGCTGGCCGGGGCGGAACTCAAGGCGGATTTTGCTTATTGAATGGTGGCATGGGCCACCCGCTCCCCTTTTTTCCTTGGGTGCGCGTTGGTGCCGGAGCGCGGCTGAAAGCCAGCCGTAACGATCTCCATTCAATGGGCTTGATCCGTTCGACCGATCTTCTGGCTGGCCACACGTCTGCGACTGGTCTCCGACACAGTCGCGCTCGGCCAGAGGGGCCGCTCATTCAAGCTTTGGACCTGGTAGAAGATCTTCTCTCACACGCCATTTCCATAAACCCATTCCCGTGAACCCATTCCCGTGAACTTGCCAGAGTTCCCACCGGCCGATATGCTGCCGGCAGTTGTAGCGCCTGCTCCCGTAGCTCAAATGGATAGAGCACGAGTTTCCTAAACTTGTGATCACGGTTCAATTCCGTGCGGGAGTACCATCTTGGCCTTGATGCTAAAGCAAAGCCATCTGTCCGGTCCCCTTCTCCAGCCGGTCTTGCTGGGCGAAAAACTCCTGCAATTCCTCGATGTCCTTGGCGATCGCGGTTTGCTCAAACCCAGGCCGTTCTTTATTCAACCCCGTCTCCAGCCAATCCAGGAAAAGGACCCGGCTTCCCCAGAACGCATTTTCCAAAGCTGCCTCCACCTCCTCAACCCGGTTGCGGCAATCAATCCTCGCCACGTCCGCTAACCGGCTCTGCGCCCACCCATAAGGCATCCGGTCAAATCCGTGGTCGGGATTCATCACGAGCCAGAGCAGACGGATCAGCACTGCCCTCAACCTCGGTGCATACGCGCCCAAAGATCCAAAGCGCTCCCACCCGGCCAAAGGCGTTTCTTGCACTGCAAACTCAAGGCTCTGGGCCGCCCGCCGCCACACCAGAAACTGCGGCTTTCCCTGCCAGACCCCCGCCCGGTTGAATTTGGGCCGCAACTCACGAATCAGTTTCGCCTCGTGTTTCAACGCCGCGGCTTCGTTGAGGCAGAGGTCAAATTCAATGCGTCGCACCTCCTGCAACAACCGCAAATGCCGCCGGCCCAGAATTTCGGGATTGGCGACCCGATAGCTGCGGAGTCGTTGCCGGAGGTCTTTGGCTTTGCCAACGTAAACGATGTGGTCCTGGGCATCCCGCATCTTGTAAACGCCGGCCTGTTTGGGAAGCTTGCGGAAAAACTTCTGGCCCAGCCGCTGGACGAGCGGTTTTTCTGGCGCGAACAAGAACTGCTGGCGGGCAGGCACGAGGAAGAAAATACGCCGATTCCCAAGCCGGACAAATTTTTTGTTCGCCAAACCCAAAATTCCTTTCAATCTGGTGACACCTGATCCCCTGTCAGTACGCCTATGTGTAACGCCTGCAAGCATCCATCCGGGGAGGACCACGCCCCGGTCAATGTTGATGCCATCCTGCGCTCAATCCTCGGCCGGGAAGGCGAATGTTTCGGCCTGGCCGCCGCCGTGCTGCGGGGCGAGCGCATCATTGCCCAAGGCGCCGCCGGGGTACGCAAGCGCGGGACCGCCGAGCGCCTCACGTTCGGTGACCGCTTTCACTTGGGCTCCTGCACCAAAGCCATGACCGCGACGCTCGCCGCGATGCTCGTCGAGGAGGGCCAGTTGCATTGGACCACCACATTGGGGGAGATTTTCGCGGGCACGGTGCGGCCCATGCACCCGGCGTGGCAGGAAGTGACCTTGCGGCAGGTTCTCGCCCACCGCGCCGGCTTGCGCTTTGACCCGGACGGTCTGGCCCGGGTGTTTGATTTGTTTCGCGCCCCCTACGCCGGCTTGCGCCGCGGGGCCGAGCTGATGCGGACTCCGCATGCGCGGCTGAGAAGCGTGTCGCAGCAACGCCTGGAAATCGTGAGGCAGGCCCTTGCGCGCCCGCCCAGTTTTCCTCCAGACGCCCAATTCCTCTATTCCAATGAGGGGTACATTCTTGCGGGGGCAGCGTTGGAGCACCGCACCGGTCGCGCGTGGGAAGACCTGATGCGCGAACGACTATTTCAACCACTGGGCATCACCACGGCCGGATTCGGGCCGCCGGGCGCCGCTGGTAAGACGGATCAACCCTGGGGCCACTCCTCGGTCGCCGGCACCCCGCTTGATCCGGGCAGCCCGCTCGCGCAATTCCCGTTGTACTACGGCCCGGCCGGCCTGGCCCACATGACCATTACCGATTGGGCAAAATTCATCGGGATCCACTTGCGCGGAGATCCGGCCAATCCGCATTGCCAGGCCGCGCTGCTCCAGCGGGAGACCTTTGCGGAATTGCACGGGGTCGCGCCCACCACCCCTTATTTCAAGGCGGGCAGGGTATTGCGCGGGATCACCTTCCTGGTCACGGGTGATGCCACCCCCGCCATGACTTACAGTGCCGGATGGTGTGTCAGCCCAGCCAGTTGGGCCCAAGGCGCGCGGCCGGGAGACACCGGCCGCCGTCTCTGGCACGCCGGAAGCAACGGACAGTGGCTCTGCGCCGTGTTCATGGCCCCCGAAATTGACTTGGCCGTGCTCGTCGCGTGCAACCGCGGCCTGGACATCGCCATCTGGAAAGCCCGCCAGGCGGTCCGGGCGTTGATTCCGACATTTGCGCCCAACCGGACCTGATGAGACGGGTCCGGTTTGGAATCACTAAAGCCCGGTACAAAGCTCGAATCGGCGACCCATTTGGCGGAGCGAACAGATTGTTGCCGGCCAGAGCGTGATCTGGTCTCGGGGATCATTTATCCGCCAACCAAGATCTCGACCAAATCACACCGGAAGGGAGAGCGCATCCGCTGATCTGGGAGGCGCGCTGGGCGTAAGACGAAGTTCTGGAAGACACAGAAAAAGCCAGTAAAAGCGCGGTCTGCATATATATGGGCGCATATATTGAGCAGAAACCTGGGCGAACCGTGACGCCGGAGCGCGGCTGCGGCTGGCTCCGACACAGCCGCGCTCCGCCAGAGGGGACGCTAATTCAGGCCTTGGACCGGACAGAAGGTTTTTGTCCTGCGCCGGCGCGCTGCACCATCCGCCTTTCGCTTGACACAAGCGTAGTCTATGCCAACCTGATTAGAAGTCGGTAAACAGACCGCATCACGCATAAGGGTATTATATGAAATACATGAATCGAGGCGCACGGCTTGCCGCATTGCTTGCTTGCTGCGCCTTGGGATGCCAATTAAAGGCGCAGGTTTCCTTCGTTCCATCATCCACGCCAGCCGTGGGCACCGAACCATTCAGTGTAACGACGGCGGATTTGAACGGCGATGGCCAACGGGAATTGATCTGTACCGACACGGGTGGCAACACCCTTTCGATCTTGACGAACAACGGCAGCGGCGGCTATGCGGTGGCCGCCTCGCCGATGGTAGCCAATAATCCAGGATCGGTCATGGCGGCGGATTTGAACGGCGATGGCCAACGGGAATTGATTTGCTCGATTGCCGGCGGCAATGCGCTTTTAATCTTAACGAACGATGGCAGCGGCGGTTATGCCGTGTCCGCCTCGCTGACCGTGGACAGCAATCCCTTTTCAGTCATCGCTGCGGATGTGAACGGGGACGGCAAATTGGATCTGATTTGTGCGAATTATGACTATGGCTATGGCAACACGCTGTCGGTGCTGACGAACGACGGCAGCGGCGGCTTTGCCCTGGCTTCGTCGCCCGTCGTGGGCGGTGGACCAGTAGCAGTTGTTGCGGCGGATGTGAACGGGGACGGCAAGGTGGATTTGATCTGCGCGAATTACGGGGTGTACAACGGTTCGGTTGCAAATGGCAACACGCTTTCGGTATTGACGAACGATGGCAGCGGCGGTTTTGTCCTGGCTTCGTCACCCACCGTGGGCAGTGGACCCAATTCAATCGTTGCGGTGGATGTGAACGGGGATGGTAAAGCGGATTTGGTCTGTGCGAATCTTTCTTCCGCCTCGCTTTCGGTGTTGACGAACGATGGCCGCGGCGGGTTTGTCCTGGCTTCGTCGCCCATGGTCGGCAATAATCCCAGTTCCGTCATCGCGGCGGATGTGAACGGAGATGGGGCGCCGGACTTGATCTGTGCAAACGGCCAGGATGATACGCTTTCGGTTTTGACGAACAACGGCAGCGGCGGTTTTGCGCTGGCGTGCTTGTTGAACGTGGGCAGTGGACCGAACTCGGTCACAGCCGCAGATTTAAACGGCGATGGCAAATTGGATTTGGTTTGTGCCGACAATTCAGGCAACACCCTCTCCGTGTTGACGAACGCAACCCCGTTTCCTTCTCGCAACTTTCTCACCAACGGGCTTGTCGCATACTACCCCTTCAACGGGAATGCGAATGATGCGAGCGGGAATGGAAACAATGCGTCTTTTGTTGGTGGCATCTTTAATGCGACAGACCGCTTTGGAAAGGCTGATATGGCTTGTTATGTCGCAACGAACGGTTCAATTCACCTTCCTTCCACGCCATCATTTCAAACAACCAACGCGACGTTTGCATTTTGGTTTCAAACAGAATCAAACATTTTGTCAGACCAGCCCAACAACAGTTTTTGCCAATTTTTAAGTGCAGGACCGGACCATATCCCGCTGATGTATGTTAATGCGTACTACTCAGATTTTAATGCAGATGCTATGACTTTGTGCTATTGGTGGGCCGGCATTGGGGGTTTGCAAAATGAATACTACACCGTGCCAATTGGGGATTGGAATCAATTTTGCCTAGTCTTAATCGGTTCAAATCAAACTGTATATGTTAACAGTTTGCAAGTTTACAAAGCTAGTAATTACTTTGGCAATTTCGCTTATCCTGCAACTGACATTGGAAATTTTACAGGCGACACTAATACACACTCTGCCCGCGGTTCGTTTAATGACTTCCGCATCTACAACCGCGCTCTTTCCGAGTGGGAAGTTCAGGAGCTCTACGAATACGAGTCAACCCCACCGCCAATTCCGCCCTCCATCACGAATCAGCCCCAAAGTATTCTCGTCAATGAACACGCCACCGCCACATTCAGCGTGGCCGCAGCCGGCACCGGCCCGTTGGGCTATCAGTGGCTCCACAATGGCACAAATCTACCGAATGCCACCGCCAGCACCTTGACCATTGCGAATGTCCGGCCCTTCAACGTGGGCAAGTATTTCGTGGTGGTGACGAACAACTATGGGTCGGTTACGAGTTCAGTTGCCAGTCTGACGATGAACCCCAACTACGCGAATGTGATCGGCCCTTTCCTGACGGCTGCCTTTGCCATTACGCTGACCGAACAAGCTGGCTCTACCTACAAAGGCGGCGTGACCACAACGGCCAACCCCACCTCCGTCCATCTGGCCACCACGAACATTTTGAGTTGGCTGGCGGTGGATGAAGCTGCGGAAGGCAATTGGCCGAGCAACAGTTTTCCCAAGGGCAGCGCTCTGGAAGTGGCCAGCGGAAGATTCGTGGTCATGAACGGCACGAATTTCCTGGTGGATGTTGCGGATGTTTTAAGCCTGACTCCAATCCAACCGAAAATTACATACGGGAAACTCAACAACTCCACCGGCATGGCCCTTCCGAGCGTTTCCCAAGAGCAATTTGCCAGCATTTCGTTCAACGACACCTCCACGAACGGCGGCCGGCAATTCTTCCTCGATGGCATCCTGACCCAGACGCGAACCGATTCGACGCCAGCCAGAGGAAAGTACACGGAAACGCAGACTTTGACTCTGTCCGGCGGGGTGGGAAACGGCTGTCTGAACAATGGCGACAGTTCATTTATCTGCACCGGCTCGTTCACGGCAAGCGAATCAACCACACTGGCGGTTCCATAGGTCAACCGGGCTCCTTCTCCCATGCCGACGATCCACGGTGCCGAAGAACCATGAGTGAATCCGTCCAACCTCTCACAGCATGGTCAGGCGTGGGCACTTGATGGTGGCGGCCCGGGAAAGTTGACCGTGAAAGACCCGAGCCTTCCCGTCGGAAGCAAGGAGATTTTGATGGCCGCACTGGCAGCGGGCTGGCGCCGGATACGCGCTTTGCGGCCGACCTGAACGAACCTGGCGAGCCCGGGCGGAGTCAAGCTGCTCTTGGTGTTTGCGTTTAGAAAACAAATTTCCGCAACGCCCTTGACATTGCGCGAATCAGGACGATGTTGGGGTGGCTGGTGTGGACGTGAGTGTTGGTTGACGGTATGCAGACGGTGTTCGAAGCGGAGTCTGAGTCGGTCGGTCGGTAGATACGCCCACGCCAGCCATTTCCATTTGAACGGATTCCCGCCAACGGCGTTCCCCAATAATCCCTGAACGGTTGTTGCTTGTTTCACTTTTTGGTAAAGGTGTCCAACGGGTGACCCAACCCACTCCACGGACGCCGCTGAACGCCCCTTGACATCCCGGCAAACAGGATGATGTTGCTATAATCCTTGGGGGGCAAACACCCCATGGCGAAGATCCAGGATCAAGCGTATGGTGCAAGCAGAAAGCAGCATCTTCATCAAAGCAAACCTGAGCAGAGAGGAGAAATAATACTATGAAAACATCAGCGGGGCTGTGGATTGATCACCGGGAAGCGGTCATTGTGACGCTCTCCGACCAGGGCCGCGAAATCACACGGTTGAAATCCAAGGCGGAAAGGCAATTGCGTCGGGCTGGCGAGCCGGAGCGGGGGACCTTTGCGCCGCAAGAAGTTCCGCGGGACGACGCTCGCGAACGGGAATATCAAGGCGAGCTGGCTCGCTACTACGACGCGATCATAGCCCATCTTCGTCCGGCCGCTGAGATCCTGATTTTTGGCCCCGGCGAAGCTAAAGCCGAGCTCAAAAAGCGGATGGAAAAAGTCAAAGGGGCCGCACGCATTGTCACCTTGGAAACCGACGATAAAATGACGGAGCCCCAAATTGTGGCCCGCGTGCGGCAACAGTTCGAACCACTGGCGCCCAGGGTGGAATCCCACCTGATGGCGCCATAACCTTCAACCAAATCCAAATTATGCTGCCTAAATTCTCCATTGACTATATCGCCCTGCCCAAACACAACCACCGGACCCTCACGCACCGAACCGATGATCCGGTAGAGGTGGAGGACTTTTTAATGCACTTGTTGGCCAGTGGCGCGACCATCAAAGAAATTCGACACGACGGCAAAGTATTGAGCGGCCATCAGTTTGACCAGATGCTCAAGGTCGCCGCCGAACGCGTCGCCTCGCTGCTGCTCCGACAAGCGCTCGGCTTGGATGCGTCGGAAATTAAAGACCGGTTTGGATTTGCCGCCTGAAGCGGCGGGTGGCCGGCCGGGAAAACTTTTGGGTTTGCTTCCCCCCAATTTTGGCCGCAGCCATGGCTAAGGGCAGTCGTCGCTCAAGCCATTCAATCCTTCATGGTCAACGTTGAAAGCAAACGTGTTTTGGCCCGCGTCTCTGCCGATTCTGAATACAAAAATCATGTCATATTCATCATTCGACCAGCCCGGGACCTGCGCGGGATCGCCGCCGTTGTCTTTGACCAGATTCTTGGCGAATTCATCGAGCAGACCGTGTTCCCAGGCGACAAATACCGTGGCGTTTCGGTATTCCGATTTTTGCAGCTCGCTCTCCAGACCTTTGATTTCACGAAAGCCGAATTGGGTATTGACCGGGAGACCGCAGCGGATGGCCGTCGGCTCGATGGTTGCGAGGGGACGAACGTAAAAGTAGCCCGCCGGGTCCATTTTTGAATCCACCTTCTGGGTGGGATTAGGGGCAAAAATGAAATTGGGCGTTCCATATTTTCCCAGCAACACTTTGGGCAAAGCCAGCGCGCGATTTAGACCGCGACAAGTCAATTGCCCAAGCCCCCCGCGTGGCTTTTCACCATGGCGGATGCAGACAATTGTTTCGGCGGTCTGACCCGAAGTTCCAGTCGCGGCAACCAAATTGGTTTGTCCTTCAACCCGCAGGCCCACCGAAATCCCAACCCAAAAAACCGCCATCAATATTTTCATGCCTTGGAGTTTATTGTCGCACAAAGCATTTGTCCATCCGGAGATGGACCGCCTTGGCTGGGCTGAAAGCCAGCCGCAGCAACGCTCGTCATTCCGTGGGCTCGATCCGCTCGACCAACCATCTGGCTGCTCATGCTGCTGCGGCTGGTCTCTCGACACAGCCGCGCTCCGCCAAAGGGGGCGCTCATGCACGCTTTGGAACGGGCAGAAGATTCTAGCCCTGCGCCGCCCGCCCCGCCTTCCGCGAGCGTCGCAATTTGCTTGAATTCAAAGGCCGCGTTGGTAGCTTGAAAGACTATGGAAACATCCAATCCACTGCTCAAACGTGATGATGCCTTTACCCGGATGGGGTATGGCGAAGAGACCATGCGGCTGGAAGGCGTTATTAACAAGACCGGCATCCTTTTGGTATTGTGCACGGCGGCCGGCACCTATTCGTGGACGCATCCGGCGCTGCAAGGACCGCTCATTTTGATCGGGTTGATTGGCGGACTGATCGCCTGCCTGGTTGGAACGTTCAAGCCCAGCACGACGCCGATCACCGCGCCTTTGTATGCCGTACTGGAGGGATTGTGTCTCGGCGCCATTTCGCAGATGACCGAACTGCGCTGGCCCGGGATTGTGGGGAATGCGATCTTGCTGACCCTGGGGGTGCTGGGATTCATGCTGGCTCTCTACGCCTTCCGCATCATTCGCGTGACCGATGGCATGGTCAAAGGAATCTTTGCGGCGACGGCGGCGGTGTGCCTGGTCTATGTGGTGGACATGGTGCTGAATTTGTGCGGCGTGCACATGCCCTACATTCATGAATCCGGCCTGGTCGGCATCGGACTGAGCCTGGTGATTGTCGGGATTGCGGCCTTTAACCTGCTGGTGGATTTCAGGATTATCGAAGACCGAATTCAAAGCCAGAGTCCCCGCTACATGGAATGGTATTGCGGGATGGCTTTGCTTGTGACCCTGGTTTGGTTATATCTGGAAATCCTCCGGCTCCTCTCCAAGATGCGCAGCCGGTGATTTGGTTTTCGACTTGCAGATGCGAGTAATCAGCCGGCCGATTTGCCGGCGCGCGAGTGGTTGCTGCCCCGAACCTGCCGAGACTCCGGTCTCTCCACAAACGCCGCGTCACCAGTCGGCCGATATCAGCATGAGCACCCGGCCCGGTCGTGACCATGTCGGCCGGGAGTCAGCCTCGTTGATTCGTGAGCCTTCGTCAAAGTCGCGGCCGCCCCCATTTGGGGGAAAGATCTAGCAGTTCGGAGCTAA
>Ga0316217_10006029_pt1 | contig 12226 bp, 9 predicted proteins | sample 1anoAmetaG_FD_203633 | JGI IMG/M metagenome (GOLD analysis project Ga0316217, IMG submission 203633) | Freshwater microbial communities from Trout Bog Lake, Wisconsin, USA - 1anoA | ecosystem: Environmental > Aquatic > Freshwater > Lake > Hypolimnion/Profundal zone | place: USA: Wisconsin... | reverse complement strand
CGGCCGGCAGGATGAAACAACAAAAACCCAGTTCCGCCAGCAACGCGCTGACCAGCCCGGTTAGCAGCAGTTGTGGCAAGGCCAATTTAAAGCCGCTGAAAACCTCCGCGGGTGACACCGCTTCGCCGCGCAGGCGGCGCAAGCAGGCGAGATAAAATCCGCCCATAATGACGCCATGGAAGCAAAGCAGAACGAAGGGCCCAAGCAGTGGCACCGTGACGGCGACGACTGCAAACAACAAATTTGTGGCCCACGTCAGAAATACTGCGGCGACCAAAAAGCCCGCATTGGCCCCCAGAAAGCTCCCGCCGGCGGCCAGACATTCACCCAATCTCAATTCCGGCTCGCGGGCCAAAACCTCTGCCTGCCAGTCGGTGCTATCGGGTGCGGCGCTGCCGGTAATCGGCGCGATAATTCCCGGGGCCGCCTGCGCCTGGAGGACGGCGGCGAATTCCGGGAACTGTGTCAGGGCGCGAAATTCCGCGTCGCTCTCCGCTTTGATGCGCGACTCGCCATTGAGCCGGCCTTCGGCGATCCACTGCCGCACGTCCGCTTCGCTAACCGGGCCGTATTCCTTCTGGTCACCGCCAATGATGAGGTAGTTCGCCATAAATTCGTTCTGGTTTGAATTCTGATTCGGTTTACGGATTCCAACGCAATGAACTGAGCCGGCTCGCCGAGACCACTTCGACGTGGCCGTCCGCAAATGCCACGATCATGCTTTTCCCGTGGTGCCGTTGTGGCGCTGCCAATTCCGGCCCGCCGTGCGCATCCCAGCCGCCGTCCGCTTCAAAAATCATAACCGTTAGCGGATTAATTTGATTGGCCTCCATTCCGTCGAGCTTGGCGTTGAAGGCGTAGTCACAGCGGCTGTCCCCATTCACGGCAGGGCATTTGAAGACCTTTTCCGTGCCCGCAGCCGACTTGATGGCGTCGCACCAGGTGTTGGCAGGCGGAAATCGGTTGTTGTGATCTCCGGAATAAAGCATCACCGCCAGCGCCAATTGTTTTTCGTTGTTCATGCAATTGATTTGTCGGGCCTTGTCATGGGCCGCCGCCAGCGCCGGCAGGAGCATCGCCGCAAATACTGGAAGCAGGAGCAGCAAAACTCCCGAAAGGATGGTTCCCGCCAGCGCGAGGCCTTTGCCGCGCAGCGCGCCCTGGCTGTTCGACACCTTGACCAGCGCTATGATTCCTAGAATCAATCCGAACAAAGCCGTGATGCCGCACGTGAACAAACCCAAAATCCCCAAGACCAAGGAGGTTACCGCCAAGGCGCTGGTCTTGCCGGTCGTTGGGAGCGCGTTGATGGGCGACGGCGGTGGGACGGTCTTTTTCACGACGTCGCCAAGTTCTGGTACCGTCGTCAGCGGCAGCCATTCGGTCGTGCCGTCGGCCCGCACCTGCGTTTGCGCATCGGCACGGCCTTCCCCGATCCATTTCCGCAGTTCCTCGGTGGATACCGGGCCGTATTCCTTGTGGTCGGCGCCAATGACAAAATAGTTGGCCATAATTGTTTGATTGCCTGCCTGACTTCTAATTTATGGGCGGTACAAAGGCAAGCCAGTTCGGAGTCAGAGTCCGCCGAAACATCCAACATCCAACATCCAACATCCAACATCCAACATCCAACATTCAACATTCAACATTCAACATCCAACATTCAACGCCCAATGCTGAACAAATTCCCAATTCACAACGCGCCGCTGGCGCTTCGGGCATTGAACCTTGGATGTTTTTAAACTCCGGCGTGCCGCTGCAGCACCTGAAACACGTCGGTGCTTTCAATCTGATTGCCGTCCAATAATTCCGGCTGGCCGGTGAGGAGCACCGGCCAGTCCTGCTTTTCCGCCGGTCGCCGGCCATGCGAACCTTTCACCAGGGTGGCGTCCAGCGGCACCACGTCCATCAGCATCCGGAATCCCAGTTTCTTTTGCAGCAACCGCCAGGCGATTTTCAGTTGAGGCAGCGGTATTTGGGGGTCGAGAAACAATTCCACCGGGTCATAACCGGGTTTGCGGTGGATGTCCACGGTGCGCGCGAAATCCGGCGCGCGCGCGTCCTCCAGCCAGTAATAATAGGTGAACCAGGCATTTTCCGCGGCGACCGCGATCAAATCCCCGGCGCGCGAATGCGCGATGCCGGCGGCGGATTTTTCGGCCCCGCCCAGGACCTGGTCCACGCCCGGCGTTTTTTCCAGGAGCTCGCGCACCGGCTGTTCGAGCGCGCGGTCGTTCAGATAAACGTGCGCCACTTGATGATCCGCCACGGCAAACACCCGGCTGGCGCCGGCGTCCAAAACTTCCAGGCCGAGTTCGTCCCTGACCGTCAGCCAGCCCTGCTTGCGAAAAAATCGGTTGAGATGCACCGGCGTGTCCACATTGGTAAGACCGTATTCGGAAAGCAATAACACCCGCACGCCGCGCGCTTCAAAAAACTGGATGAGGTCGCCCGCGAGGTCGTCTATGGCGCGCAGATCCGGGAGGATCGCGGGATTGATTTCGTAGCCGCCGACGTAAGGAGGCGGATTGTGCTGAAATCCTTGCAGCGGGGCGGCGGCGGCGGCTGCAACGGTTTCACGCTTTAACGCTTCCGCGCTGCCGCGTTTTGACACGGTCACGCCCTGCCGCTGCAAATTATAATCCAAGTGCGGCAGATAAACGAGATTCAGTGCCGGGGCGAATTTGATTTCCAGCCACTTGGCGGCTTCGGCAATCCAGCGCGAGGCGCAATCGGCGCCGCCGTGCGGCGTTTTGACGCCCGCCGCCGGCCCCCAAAAGCCGAAAAACGGAAACTCGCCCAATTCCCGCTTGATCCCGGCGCGGAGGGCCGGCGGCCAGGAATAAATGTCAAACACCTTCCCGCCATTGGCGCGGTAAATCGGGCGCGGAGTGAGGGCATAATCCACGCTGGAATACATATTGAACCACCAGAAACAATTGGCGAAGGTTGCATGACGAAGGTCGAATCCAGGCTGGGCGCGGAGCGCGTCCCAAATTTTGGGCGATTGCACCAACTGGTTGGATTGTTTCCAAAAATGCACTTCGGCGAGGTCGCGATGATACCAGCCATTGCCCACGATGCCATGCTGCGCCGGCGGCTGGCCGGTGAGATAGTTGGCTTGCGCGGTGCAGGTGACGGCGGGAAAGGCGGGCGCGATCCGCGCGAGCGCGCCGCGCCGGCGAAAGGCCGCGAGGCGCGGGGTGTGCCCGCCCAAGAGCGTTTCCGTGAGGCCGACGACATTGATGACGGCGAGCCGGTTCATGCGGGAAGCAGTTTAACCAGGAAAGACACAGCGCAGCAAGGCCGCCAAATCATCCTCATCCTCATCCTCGCTGGGCTTTCCTTCAAGAACAGCAAAAGCGAGGATGAGGATGAGGATGAGAAGGACTCGATTGCGGCATTTGCCGGTTCTTGTGGCGAGATCGTGCTTATCCGTTGCTTCGTTCCCGCAGCTCGCGAATGGCGGCGGCAATGGGCTGCGGTTCCATCGCGTGGACTTCCAGGCTGCGGCCAATTTCCGCCAGCAAGGTGATGGAAAGCTCGCCGCCCAGGTGTTCGCGGAATTCCTCCAGACCGGATAGAATCGCCGGCAGTTCGGCGTTGTCGGCGTTGAGCAGCTCGCTGGCAAACAGCGTGAAGCCGAGTTTTTCCAGCAGGCCCAGCACGCGCTCCGCCGAGCCGGCGTCCAGCAGGCCGGCATGGCGGGAATACAGCACGTCCAGCGCCATGCCGATGGCGACGGCTTCGCCGTGGGAAACCGCGAAATGCGAAAGTTGTTCGAGCTTGTGCGCCGCCCAATGGCCGAAGTCCAGCGGCCGCGCGGAGCCGGTTTCAAAAGGATCCCCACCGGCGGCGATGTGCTCGAGATGCAGCTCGGCGCAGCGGCGGATGAGCCGCTTCATGGGCTCGGGCGCAAATTCCGCCAGCGCGCCGGCGTCGCGTTCGAGCTGGTCAAAAAACGCCGCGTCGCGAATGCAGGCGACTTTCACGGCTTCCGCGTAGCCGGCCCGCTTGTCGCGCGGCGGCAGCGTGGCCAGCAGTTGGAAATCGTTGATGACCGCGAAGGGCGGCGTGAACGTGCCGATGAAATTCTTCTGGCCAAAGGCGTTTAGGCCGTTCTTCACCCCCACGCCGGAATCGGCCTGACTCAACGTGGTGGTGGGCAGGCGGACCAGGCGCACGCCGCGGTGCGCCGTGGCGGCGGCGAATCCAGCCACGTCGAGCAGCGCGCCGCCGCCGACGGCAATCAGGTACGAGTGCCGGTCCACGTGATAACGGTGAAGCTGGGAATAAATGTCGCCCACGAGCGCGGAGGAATTCTTGACCCGCTCGCCGCCGCTGGCATACAAGGGCGGCCGGACGAGGCGCAATTGGGAGGCGTGGGCGGCAAAATAGCGTTCAATCTGCGGTTCCAATTCCGGCAGCGCCTGGGCCAGCGAATCTTCCAGCACCACGAGCGCCTTGCGCGGGCCCGCATCCGCGAGCGCGTCGCGCAGCACCGGGTTGTCCGGCGCAAACACGTTTTCGCTGAAGAAAACGCGCAGTTGCCAGCCAACCTGGATAAATCGTTGTATGACGTCCATGGTGCGTGGGGCTGGAAACCGGCGCGGCCCACCAGCCCGCCCGGAGTCTGGGCGTAAAATAGCGGTTGGGAAAGCCCGAAGTTTTCTTAACGGGAACGCAGTCAGTCCCTTCCATGAACCGGAGCGCCAGCCTCCAGGCACGGCTCGTGGGATGCGATTGCTTGCCGACTGACTGTGCCAGAGACCGGCGCTCCATTGTTGCGGCGGCGGAAATTCCGCCTGGGAATGCCCGTCATGAGATGTTTGATGGAATGGGGTAACGCCGCTTCGTCTCGGCAAGGGCAATTTTCTCCGCTTCAGGTTCCGGCGTTAATCCACGCTCCGGTTCGTTCACCATGCTTGCGTTTGCCAATCCCTATCCCAACGGGATTCCATCCATCAGCCCAGCGTTGCGACGCAGTCGCTACGCTGGGTACACCGCCAATCAATTGATGCAACCCTGAAAGGGTTGCCTCGGTGGCGGGTGGTTGCGGGCCGGGAGAAGAGGCAATCCATTCAGGGTTGATGCGTTCCGCCTTACCTTGACCCAGGGTAGGCTCGCAGACTCGCCTATCCTGGGCTCGATGATTCAATCCATTTGGGATGGGTTCGCCAACCCCGGTTCGCATTTTCCTGCAACTTTTTCCGCAAATTTTCCTTGCATTAGCCAGCCCATTTCTCAATATCAGAAGCAGCAAAGGAGTTGGTATCAATATGGTCCCGGAGGTGTTTCAGAACATCAGTCAATTGCTCGCGATAGCCAGGCAATCGGGCTATCGCGCGAGGGCCTTGGACGGTCATTGCCGTGGGCGCGTATCTGGCGAACGCCGCGCACACCACAGGAACACGGCCCAAACTTCCCAATTACCGGATATTGACATGACCCTGATGGTGCTGCTGCGGCAGGGTCCCCCAAGTAAATGCACTACATTCAGGGATAAAATATGGCTGCTTTAGACTCAATCAAAACCATCGTCGTCGTGATGATGGAAAACCGCTCGTTTGATCACCTCCTGGGCTATCTCAGCCTCCCACCAGGCAATCGCACCGACGTGGATGGCCTCAGCACCGATCCGGGGTGGCTGCAGCGGTTCACCAACTTTGACAATGGGCAGCCTATCCCCCCATTTCTCAGTCTGGATCCCTATGACATGCCGGATGACTTTGATCCGCCGCATGAACGGCCCAACATGGCGCTCAACCTGGGTTCGTTGCAGGATGGGGTTTACCCGATGAACGGTTTCGTCAGCGCCATTCCGGCTTCGGTCGCGACTGATCCCGGCGTGCGCAAGCTGGTGATGAGCTACTTCGGCGCGGAGCAGGTTCCGGCGAGTGATTTTTTTGCGCGGAACTTTGCCATCTGCGACCGCTGGTTTTCCGCCATCCCCGCCGGCACCCAGCCCAACCGGCTGATGTCCATGAGCGGCTACTCGAGGATTGACCTCAACCATGACATTCTGCCCTCCCAAGACTTGGTCTATGACTGGCTGACGGCGCAGGGCGTGATGACGAAAACGGCGCCTTCTTTGACCACGTCACGCCGCCCATGATCGCCACCGCTCCGCCAGCTAATGCGGTTTGGAGCAATAACTCGCCCTTTGTCTCGCTCGGCCCGCGCATCCCGGCTTATGTGATCTCACCCTTGGTGAAGCCGGGTTCGGTGTGCCACGATGTTTTGGATCATACCTCGGTGCTTAAATTTTTGGGCGAGAAGTTTGGCAAGAATGGATCTTATTCGCCGCTGGTGGACGCGCGCCAGGTACAGAGCATTTCCGCCGCGCTCAACTTTGACAGCCCGGTCACCAATGCCCCGGCGGCGCCGTCTTTGATTGCCTATCTGGCCGGACGCCCGCCCACTTCGCCGGGCGCAACCGTGCCCCCGCCGAACACGAAACTGCAACAGGGATTCCAACAGGCGGTGACTAACCTGCGGCAAGGCGGGGCCGACTCAACCCATCCGAAATTCGGCAACCTTCTGGCCGAGTTGGACAAGCTGCTCCCACCGTGACCAGGTAGTTCAACCATATCGAAACCACCGATGGACATCCACCCTCCGCAGTACTGCTACGGAGGACGGGCAGATGGACACAGATGGAGGCTGCTGCAGGAAGAAACGCTGGCGGGTGCGGCGAACGGCACCGGCTTTTGCCAGTGGCTTGGACACAATTTTACAACATTAACGCAGATGGCTTGCCAAAAACGCCAGCACGCGCTGTTCGTATTCGCTTCCGGCGAACCGGTGCAGGTCCACGTGCGCCGCACCGTCAACCCACCAGGCTTGCTTCGGTTCCGCAGCGGCGGCAAAGATGGACCGGGCCTCCGCAATGGTCGTGTCGCGATCCGCGGTGCCGGCCAGGAAAAATTTCGGCACGGAAATTTTTTTGGCGCATTCCAGCGGTCTCAAGGCGTCCAGGCGGATGCCCAAGCGCGGTTGCAACTGGCACGTCAGCAACGGCGTGGCCAGCCGGCCCAGCCAGCCAAAACGCATGATAAGGCGGTCCTCCGTGGCTTGGTATAGGGTGGGATACGACGATTCCAAAATCATGGCATTGACCGGCAGCGGCGGGTCCGCCAGCAGCGCCGCCGCCGCCCCCAGCGAAATGCCAAGGACGCCGATTTTTTCGCCGGGCAGTTTCTCATGGATGAACTTGACGGCCGCCGTCGCGTCGCGACTTTCGAGATGGCCAAACGTGATTTGTTTGCCCTGACTTTCGCCGTGCCCCTGAAAGTCAATTAGCAACACCGCATACCCCGCGCGCGCGAGAAATTCCGCGCGCGGGACCAGCGTGGTGCGATCCGCATGGACGCCATGCAACAGCACCATCGCGCCTTGGCCCGGTGCGCCAGGCAAGAACCAGCCGTGAATCGTGGTGCCGCTGGCGCTGGAAAATTCCACGTTTTGGACATGCAGGCTGGCCGACGGAGGGCCGATCGGATGATTCGCCGGCGCGACCAGCACCCCGCCCACGCCCCAGACGAACAGGGCGCCCAGCAGGCCGGTGGCCAGCAACAATGCGCCAAAGATCTTCCAACGCTGGGTCAACTTCATGGAAGGTTGGACATGGGCATGGGGGCGCCGTTCAAAACGCTGAGGTGCGAAACAAGTGCCCAAGAGTCTCCCCAACGTCGGAGTAGAGATGCGCCAAGATCACGGGGGCAATGCGGTTGGTTTTGGCATAGTAAATGGAGAAAATCAAGAAAGTTGCTCCATGTGCGAATGCTGCGGGCGCACCTTGATAAAAGTGATAACTGGTCTGCAACACCGTGCTCACCAAAATTGCCTTCGTAACGCTATTGGTGAGTTGTTTGATTTCCGTCATTACATAGGCCCGGGCGATCAACTCCTCGCAAAAAGGATTTATAAACTGAAACAGCAGCGCCGCCAGGGGAACGCCGCCGCCAAATAACATATTATTTACTTGGGCACCCGCCATTTCACGGCTCGTCGCGGTAAAGTGGAAAAAATAAATGGCTCCATAAACGAATTTGAATGCAAACGATCCAGCCATTCTGAGCAGGACCGACCAGCCAAGGTCGTTCCGGGTCCAGACCGAGGCCAAGCCCAGGTTAGAGAAGGATTTTTTCCGACGTGCCAAAACGTACCATAGCAAACCAAGCGCGGATGCCTCGCGAAAACCCTGGAGCGCCCAGGAGAACGCGCTCTTGCCCGAACTGCCGTAACCAATGTTAAAGTAAGAGTATGTTGAGGTAAGGATGGCGCCGCCAAAAGCAATCGTGCAAACCAGCACCAATTCGATAATTTGCATCTGCCGATCAGAAAGAAGAGCGGTTGGTGGAGAAACGGAAGGTGCGGTTTCGAAGACCGGCGATGGTGGTGATGATGCCGCAGCCTCTGGGCTCAATAGAAGTTCGTTGTCAATTAGGCATCGCTCAAATTCATCAGCGTAGGCCTTGCCGCAATAGGGGCATTTTTTCATGGAGTCCTGATTTGTGCTTCGGAAAAATCTGCCCTTCCTATCGGCTTGCCGACGGCTTCGCCATTTCCGTAATGCCCGGAACGCCGGTGAGATTGCGTCCGATAATGCGAGATGGCAATGACGGCTGATTTCATGGCCATATAAAACAGTGGTTGGCTTATACGCGCAAGACCAATTCCATGCATGGGCCGGTAAAAGTTTGATTTTCTGTTCGTCCGCGACACAATTGGCGCATGACGCGCGAGGAATTTGATGCGTACGTTCAGAAGCTGGAAATTGTCTCCCGGCAGAATCCGCGGCGCTACCATGTCCGCATCATCGGCTTGGTCGCGGTGGCCTATGCCTACCTGCTATTGATCCTCTTTGGTTCGCTGGCGCTCTGCCTGCTGATGTTCGCCATGGTGATTTACGCGCCGGTCACCATCAAGCTGGCCCTCCTCGGGCTGATTGCCTTTGGCGGCATTTTCCTGGCGGTGCTGCGCGGGCTTTGGGTAAAACTCCAGCCGCCCAAAGGCGAGCCGGTGACGCGGGCGCAGGCGCCCAAACTTTTCGCGCTGCTCGATGAACTACGCGCCGCGCTGGACTGCAAACCGTTTCACCAAGTTTTCATCATCGGCGACGTCAACGCCGGCGTGGTGCAGGTGCCGCGCCTGGGCGTGTTCGGCTGGCACCGGAATTATCTGGTGGTCGGCCTGCCGCTGATGCAAATCCTGGGACCGGACGAGTTCAAGGCCGTGCTCGCACACGAGTTCGCGCACTCGTCGCGCGGCCACGGACGGTTCGGCAACTGGCTGTACCGGGTGCGCCGGACGTGGGCGCAAATTTTTGAGCAAATGGTCAAGACCCGGACCCGGTGGGGCGGCGTGCTGTTCAAATTCCTCAATTGGTATTGGCCGGTGTTCAACGGTCACGCCTTCGTGCTGGCCCGCGCCAACGAATATGAGGCCGACGCCTGTGCCGTGCGGCTGGCTGGGGCCGAGGCTGCTGCCACTGCGTTGATCCGCATCCGGGTGGACGGCGCGCGGCTCGCCGAAAAATTCTGGCCCGATGTCTTCAGCCGCGCCAAACAGGAAAAGGAACCGCCGGCCGACATCGTACACAAGCTGAATGAGTCATTGAAAACCAGCCCCGCTGCCGAAGACGCCGCGCGCTGGCTGCGCCAGGCGTGGTTGCTGGAGACGAACAACGTGGACACGCATCCGTGCCTCAAAGACCGGCTGCGCGCGATGGGCCGGCTGCCCGCCGGCGTGGAACCCGGCCAGTTTCCCGCCGCGCCCCCGCCGGCGCCGCCGCAAAACGCCGCCGAATTTTTTCTGGGCGAACACGCCAGCGCGGTGGCCCAAAAGATGAGCGAGGAATGGCGCAAAACCATCGCCAAACAATGGGCCGCGCGGCACGAGCAAGCGCAAAAATTGGCGGGCGAACTGGCCGCCCTGGAAGCGCCCGCCGCCGCACCGCCCTCGGCCGCCCAAGTCTGGGAGAAGGCGCGCAAGCTCGTCGAACTGCACGGAGACGGCGCGGCGGTGGCGGCGCTCGAACAGGTCGTCGCGTTGGAACCTAAGCATGCCGGAGCGAATTTCTTTCTGGGCCGGCATTACTTGCAAACGGACGACCCGCGCGGGGTGACCTTCATCGAAACCGCGATTGCCGGCGATCCGGCGCTGGCGCAAACCGGGTACAATCTGCTGTACGCCCATTTCACCCGCACCGGCCAGCGCGACCAGTTGCGTCCGCTCGAACATCGCTTCGACGAATTCCAAAAGCTCAACGTCCTGGCCCAGCAGGAGCGCGTCCGCGTCACGGCGGCGGATACTTTCATCGCGCACGAACTCACTGCGCAACAAATCGAGGAACTGCGCAAAGTTTTCCGCGCCGAACCCGAAATCGGTTCGGCGGCGGTCGCGCGAAAGTTGGTCCGGCATTTTCCGAACAGCCCGTGCTTGGCCATCGCCTTGAAGATCAAGACCGCCTGGTGGAAGCCGCGCGGGAGCGGGGCCAGCCAGAAACTGGTCCAGCGAGTGGTAAAACAGGTGCATCTGCCCGGACGATCCATCGTTTTCGTGGGCGAGAAAAATCTGCGGGGACTCGGCGTCAAAGTTTTCGCCGCGCCGGGGGCGGTGATTTATGAACGGGGGGAATGAAGTCCGCGCGCGCCTGGCGCGCATCCCAACGCGGCGAATGGCGGTGGCGCTCATGAACGCGGAGCGTCTGGCGCGGCGAGTTCACCGCCGCTTTCGTGGGAATGGCAGGCTAACGAACCAACGACGACCCTCGCCCGCCCGAAAAGCGGTGCTGAAGCCACCGCACTCCAAACGCTGGCGCGAATGCCTAACGCCTTCGGACCTCGCGAAGCGATTGGAAAGTGCGTGCGATCCGCCGCCGCTTTGAGTAGTGACCAGCGGCAACGACGGAGCTTGGAAATTCCATTTCATTGGAATTCTAAAGCAAAGCGGCCGACAGCCTTTTTCAATTTCATCCGCGCGTTGAAAGCGCGGCACAAGTTCCTGGAATTCAAGGTTTCCGCCTTGGCTCCGGCGGCCAGCACGCCGCCGGCTTGCAGCAACAGCACGTGCGAAAACACCGGCATGATTTCCTCCACGTGGTGCGTGACGAAAATGAGTGTGGGGGAGTTGGCCGGCTGGCCGAGCCGCTGGATGAAGTGCAGGAAATGCTCGCGCGCGGCGGGGTCCAGTCCGGCGCACGGCTCGTCGAGAATCAGCACCCGCGGCCGGGCCATGAGCGCGCGGCCAATCAGCACGCGCTGGCGCTCGCCCTGCGACAGCACCCGCCACGGACGGTCGGCCAGATAGGCGCACTCGACCTGGCGGAGCAGCCGCCGCGCCCGCGCCTTTTCCGCGCGCGTGATCCGGCCCCAAAACTCAATCATGGCGTATTTGCCGCTGGCCACGGTTTCCAGCGCCGGCTCGCCGTCGCTCATCATCTGCCGGATGGACGAGCTGACCAGGCCGATGCGCTTGCGGAGTTCGCGCCAGTCGGCGTGGCCGTAGGTTTCCCCGAGCAGGGAAATTTCCCCGGCCGTCGGCATCAAATAGCCGGTGAGCGCGCTCAACAGGGACGTCTTGCCGGAGCCGTTGGCGCCGAGGATGACCCAGTGCTGTCCGCGCTCCACGCGCCAGTCCACACCGCGCAAAATCACCGTGCTGCCGCGCTCCACGCGCAGGCCGGACACGGATAATACAGGATTTGCGTTTTTCACTTTGACGCCGACTGGATGCACGGGCTTATTTTGCGATTTACGATATACGATTTACGCGCGGTGCGAAATGTTTGGGCGCTCGTAAATCGTGAATCGCAAATCATAAATACCCGTCGGGTTACCAATTTTCAATTTCAGACCAAAGCGGCTGCAAGTCATCGTCTTCGAGCGCCATTTCCTTGATGGCCGTCTTGCCGCCGGCGGCGGCGGCGCGCTGGAGCCAGGCGCGGGAGTCGTCCAATGCCTGCAACTGGCAGGCGTAACAGGATAGATTAAAAGCGATGACCGGTTCGGCGGGGAATTTTTCCGCCGCCGGCAGCAGCGCGTCCCAAGCTTGCGCGAGACTGCCGCCGTCCACCCGCCGCAACGCATAAGCGCGATGCAGCCAGCCGGCGACGGCGTCCGGCGCCACCGCCAGTTCGCGGTCGGCCACCATCAAGGCGTCGCGCCAGGATTTCTCGTGGGCGCAAAGCAGCCAGCGGCCTTCCAGCACCGCCGGATGTGAC
>Ga0316217_10006028_pt1 | contig 12227 bp, 7 predicted proteins | sample 1anoAmetaG_FD_203633 | JGI IMG/M metagenome (GOLD analysis project Ga0316217, IMG submission 203633) | Freshwater microbial communities from Trout Bog Lake, Wisconsin, USA - 1anoA | ecosystem: Environmental > Aquatic > Freshwater > Lake > Hypolimnion/Profundal zone | place: USA: Wisconsin... | reverse complement strand
GCGGGCGTCGAAGCGTGTGGCGGTGACACCTTCCAGCTCAGCCTGTGGGTTGTTTTCGAGGGTGAAGACGGAGGAGGTAAAGGCGTCGTGCAAGCGCAGCAGGCTGTATAGGGTGGCGGTTCGGCCGGTCTGGCGGGGAGCAGCGACGATAACGACGCCATCGAGAACTTCATTGAGCTGGCGGAGTGCGGCGAGTTGATCGCCATTTAAGCCTAGTTGATCCAGGGTAAGGCTCCACCGGCCCTGCTCGTTGGCGTTGAGGCTGAGTTTTTCGCCGGCGGTCGAGCCGCTGGTACGGACGGTCCAGCGGGTGACATGGCCGCTATGGTCGCGTGATTTGAAGTTTCCTTCCTGCGGGCGGCGACGTTCCTCGACGGTAAGTTTTCCGAGCAACTTAACGGCCTGAATGGCCGATTCGCCGACGCTTCTTTCCATGGGGGGCTGGGCAAAGGCGACGCCGTCGACGATAAAACGCAAGTCATAATTGGCCCCGCCTTGCGCGGGGGATAATTCGACGGTTTCGGCACGGCGTTCGAGGGCCTGGGTGATCATTTCGTCGGCAAATGAGAGGCCCACGTGTATGGGATCGTCGGGGCCGGGCAGGGGGACGGGGGTCTCGTCGCTGCGGAGGAACTTGAGGGTCATGGCTTTGGAGGCTTGTTTCTGGGCGCGTCTTTCGGCGACCTTCCCGGCCCTGTTTATCGCACCACTAAAGAGATTGCCCTTGGATCCGAGGACTTTGACACGTGTGGCCCAGTACCCCCCCACCGCCCCGCCGACGAGGAGGAGATTGACCGGGAGGGCGATCCAGAAGCTGGGCATGAAGAGCCAGATGAGGATCATCAGGAGGAGGGTGCCGAGGCCGACGCCTTTCCAGAGGCCTTCGGATTGGCCGCGCAGATCCTGAACATCCGCGGCCATCCATGCGGCGAAACGCGCCCAGCCAAGCACGGCCGCGACCGCAATGACCCACTCGACGACATTCACATACATATTATCTAGCATGGTACTTCCTGTTTAGCAGGGTTCCGCTGGTTGCGGGCGGCCGGGCCGGGGATTTCCATCCCCGGCACTTTTGTGACTGCGGCATTTTACGAGGTCTTGATGCCTTTGATCCGCATCTTGAGTTCATCGGCGTTGGGCGAGGTGAGGTAGGCCTCCTTGGAGGTGATCACCTGGCTATTGACGAGATCGCAGAGCATGTCGTTGAAATCGATCATGCCGGTGCCCTTCTCGGAGCGAATGACCGTGACGAGTTCGTTTTCGCGTTCTTCGAGGATGTACTTTCTGACGGACGGAGAGCTGAGCATGACCTCGACGCAGGGGACGCGTTTGACGTTGGGATCGATGGCCTGGACGAGTTTCTGGAACACGACGGCCTTGAGATTGGCGGCGAGGGCTTGGCGGATGTTGGTGTGCATGTCCTTGGGGAACAGTTCCAGGATGCGGGTGATGGCGCCGCCGGCGCTGCTGGCATGGAGGGTAGAGAAGACCAGGTGGCCGGTCTCGGCGGCCTGGATGGCGGCCTGGAAGGTCAAGCGATCACGCATTTCGCCGATCAAGATCACATCGGGATCCTCGCGCATCAGCGAACGCAACGCGGCTTCATAGGTGTCGACATCCAGCCCGACCTCGCGTTGGTTGATGTAGGATTTTTTATCGATGTAGGAGAATTCGATGGGATCTTCGATGGTCACGATGTGCGCGGCGCGGGAATCGTTGATCTGTTCGATCATGGCGGCGATGGTGGTGCTTTTGCCGCTGCCGGTGATGCCGGCGAGGATGACCAGGCCCTGTTCATGCGCGGCGATCTTGGAGAATACCTCGGGCAGGCGGAGGTCGGCATAGGAGGGAACCTTGGGGTTGATGCGGCGGGCGGCGAGGCTGATGCTGCCACGCTGGCGGAAGATGTTGACGCGGAAGCGTTCGATTTTGTTCATGGCGTAGGCGAGGTCGAGCGAGCCGTGGGCGTGGAAGGCGGCCCATTGTTCGTCGTCGAGGATTTCTCGGACGAGGGCTTCCATTTCAGCGTCGGAAAGGGGGGCGGTTTTGAGCAGTTTCAATTCGCCGCCGATGCGGACGCGGGGCACGACGTCGACCTTCAGATGCAGATCGCTGCCTTTTAGGGAGGCTAACGCGCGGAGATAGACGTGCAGGCGGACCTTTTTCGCAGGGGTTAAGGGATCGGTCCCTGCTGTAGTTGGGCCGCCGTTGGTTTCTAGTAACGACTCATTTTCAATGGACACCACGCACCTCATGAAACTACTGCTGGCAATGGGAGCGTCCTGCCATGGAGCTCTCATGAGCCATGCCTTATTTGCCAAGGGGTATAGTATCCGCAATCACGGCCTTGCCGACAAGCCAGTGACTGCAAATTGGCGGGTGGGAACTCCTGCATGATCGACCCCGACATGCGTTAAGGACATTGGCGATCCATGTGATGTTTGGCGCCCGTCAAGTAACCAACTCGCCCAATCCGCGCAGCCCGAGCATTTCGAGGGAGTGGAAGGGTTCGGCGTAGGGGCGGGAGATGGTGCCGCCGAAGTAGGCGTTGATGGTGCGAACGTATTGAGGGACGGCGCCGGCAGCGTTGGGGTCGGGGGTGGCGGCGTCGGAGGCGGGGCGGCCGGTGTAGAATTGGGATTGGTAGCAGTCGACGGCGTTCATTTTTTGTTGGAGGGTGGAGGTGATGTCGAGGCAGAAGGAGGCGGGGAAGTTGAACCGGAGGTGGGAGCAGAAGTAGTAGATGATGCGCTTGGGGTACCAGGGCTCGCCGGGGATGGGGGATTGGGTGAGCTTGGCGTCAAAGCGGGCGTCTTCGCCGATCCGGGTCACGGCCAGGTGATCGGGATGGGCGTCATGGGGATAGGGCAGGAACAGGACATGAGGCTGAAGCTTGCGGTAGACGGCGGCCAGGCGATGGCGTGCGTCGATGGAATGCACGACTTCGCGGTTCTTGAGCCCCACGGCGACGCGCTGGACTCCCAGAACAGCGGCGGCGGCTGCGGCTTCCTTGACGCGGGTTTCAACGGTGCCAAAGGGCGTAGGTTCGCCATTGGTCATGTCGACGAGGGTCACGTGGTGACCTTGGCCGGCCAGGAGGGCGATGGTGCCGCCCATGGCGAGTTCCTGATCGTCCGGATGGGGGCCGACGACGGCGATGTTCATGATAAGTCCTCGGAGGAATGTTGTGGGACAGGCTTCCAGGCCTGGCCTGTAAGCCGATCGGTTCGGCGTCTCACCATCGGCTACCGTTTGTCGATGGGCACCCAGTGCTGGTCTTTGGGGCCGATGTATTGGGCGCGGGGGCGGATCAACTTGTTGTGGGCGTATTGTTCGAGCGTGTGGGCCATCCAGCCGCTGGCCCGACCGATGGCAAAGATCGGCGTGAAGAGGTCGGACCTGATATTCAGGTAGTGATAAACCGAGGCGCTGTAAAAATCGACGTTGGGCTTGAGGTCCTTGACCGCGGCGACCATCTCTTCGATCTTCACGGACATCTGGTACCACTGTTCCTGGTTGGTGAGCTTGCCTAACTGGCGGGACATCTCGCGGAGGTGCTTGGCCCGCGGGTCGCCCTGTTTATAGACGGGATGGCCGAAGCCCATGATCTTTTCTTTGCTGGCGAGTTTGGCCTGGATAAAGGCTTCGACCTGGTCGGGCCGACCGATGTCGTTGAGCATGCGCATGACTTGTTCGTTGGCGCCGCCGTGGAGGGGGCCCTTGAGAGCGCCGATGGCGGCGGTGACGCATGAGTGCAGATCGGTCATGGTTCCGGCGGCCACACGCGCGGCGAAGGTGCTGGCGTTGAGCTCGTGATCGGCATGGAGGATATAGGCTTTATCGAGGGCGCGGACGGCGAGCGGATCGGGCATGATGCCGCGGAGCATGTAGAGGAAGTTGGCGGCGAGGTTGAAATCGGGCCGCGGCACGACGGGTTCGCGGTCGTTGCGGATGCGATCGTAGGCGGCAACTACGCTGGCGATCTGGCCCTGCAGGCGGACGGCCTTGCGATTGTTGGCGGCTACGGACATGTCCTCAGCTTCGCTGTCGAACATAGCCAGGGCGCTGACGGCGGTGCGGAGGCCCTCCATGGGGGTGGTGCGGCGAGGGAAGGCCTTCATCATGGAAACCAGGCCGGGCGGCAAGGTGGACGAAGCCGCGATGCCCTCGCGGAGAGTGATGAGTTCATCTTTGGTGGGCAGTTTGCCAAACCAGAGGAGGTGGACGATTTCTTCGAAGGTTCCGTTTTCGGCCAGCTCATCAATGTTGATGCCGCGGTAGGTCAGGATGCCGTTGTCGATGGAACAGATGGCCGATTGGAGGGCGACGATGTCGCGCAGTCCCTCGGCCGGGCTGGTGAAGGAGGCGTCGGGGCTGCTGATTGAGGTATTGTCGACTTGAGTGTCTGCCATATGATTCTCCATGCATTGGTGCTGTCGTTATCCATCCGGCCGGCCCTCTTGCTCATCATAGCCCCCCTATCGCTTTTCGCCCACCCTCCTGGCGTTCTTGTTTGGGAGTCTTTCAGCGGGATGCAAACCAGTCGCCATCCATGTGCTGTTGCTCAAGGAGACGCACGTTTTCTTTGACGGCCATCGGGCCCCAGCTGTAGATGAAGCGGCGGTCGACCCATTTCCAAGCTGGGCCGGCGAGCACGTATTGAATAAACCACACGCCGGTTTTGTCTTTGCGCAGGCGCACCTGGGTCCACTGGGCCCAGGGGTCGGCGTCGTTGGGGGGCGCGGTCGACGTTGTCGGGGCGGCAGCGCGGCGCTCGAGAGTTTCGGCGCCGCGGGCGACGAGCTTTTCCATGGCGGCGGAGACGGCGACTTCGTGGCCGGGCTCGGCGGCGGCGACGACGGTCACCATCAAGGGCAGGTGCAGGGGATGTTGGGGCGCGTCGTGTACGAGGACCCGCGGGGAAAGATGGGCCACGATATCGCGTTGCAGATCAACGCTGTACAACTTGGGGAATGCGGCGATGGCGGATCTGACGCCGGCGTCTGCCGGGCCGATCTTGGTGACCTCGCCGTGGCCCATCACGGCATCAAGCAGGCCGACGATGCGGTCGTAGAATCGCGGCCAGTTCATGTCGAAAACGATGTAGTAACGCGCTTCTGGAGGGACGAGCTTGGCCAGACTGGCGCCCTCCGCCAGGTTGATGGTCCAGGGCGAATAGCTCGACGCACCGGCGCTCTGAGTGAGGAGGTCAAGGTTTACGGCACGACCTTTCACACGCGCGGTGAGCACGGTTTCGTCGTTGTTCTGGCCATCGACGGCGCGGGCGACGTCGGCGTAAACGGTCTTCTTCATGGCCTCGGGAAATCGCGCTCGCAGCGTGCGTGGGGCGATGTAGCAGCGGGCGAGGATGTCACCGGCGAGATTGTGCCTGGGAGCCTGGGCGTCGGCGTCGGCGAGGGATTTGGTCCAAGGGGAGGGGCCGGGCTTGGCGCGGGCGGAGAGGTAATGCTCCATGGAGCCAGAACCGACTGCCAACACGAACACATCGCCTTCCTGGGTCCAGTAGAGCTTGGCCCAGGCGGGCCATTGGGTATCGTAAAATTCGATGTATTGATGAGTTTTGTCGGCGGCAGTCTTGACGGATTGGCGGGCGGTTTGGCGCGTGGAGCAGTTGCCCAGCGCCGCGGTGAGGAGGTCGACCATCTCGGAAGGTTGGCCGTGGACATCGATGAGCCAGACGAATTCGACGGAGTTGCAGGTCAGGACGGCGGTTTGGGGATCGATCTGCAAATCAGCGCCGAGCCAGGCGAGGCAGTTGTGGCGGCTTCCGAGCTGTGATCCGACTTTCAGATAATCCGCAGCGGCGCCGGCCTGGCGCGGCATGACGCCAAAGGTGGACATGGTCTGCATGCCCATTTCCAGAAGATCGCCGGGCTTTTGATCGCCCTTTGCCGGAGGCAGGACACTCGGGTCGAGTTCGACAAAAGCGAGGGTATCGGGGGGCAGGCGAGAATTGAGAGGGTCGGCATGCGGCTGGGCGCTGGCGCCGCGGGCGAACTGTCCTAAGGTAAGCAGCCATGCCAACAGAGCGAGCTTCGAGGTTATCGGGCGGGATATAGTCATAAATCAGCGGCAGGAAAACGCGTATCCGATTGGCAAACGACACAGGAGGGCTCAGCGATGCTGGCGGCGGATGATCATGTCGAAGTTCTTAACCATGCTGCGGTACATGAACCAGACGAGCATGCAGTATACGGCGCTGGAGCTCAGGAAGGAGATGGCCATGATGACGCGGGCGATCGTCGGGTCGCCGCTGGCGCCGCCGAAGGTTTTGTCGGCATAGTATAGGCCGTCTAGAAGGGTGCAGATGCCGGTGAAGGGGCTAAAGGCGGCGAAGATGATTCCGACCCAGGGGATGTGGAGGGCGGCCATGCCGCAGACGCCAAGGACCGAGCAAATGCCGGCGAGCACGGCCACGCTGCCCATGACGGCAACGATCGTGCGGCTCCATCGAAGCGAAAGCTGCAGCCCCAACATGCATGCCCAGGCGATGAGCGTGGTCAAGAACAGCGGCAGTTCGATGGCGACCTCGGGATATACGACGGCGTTGTCGGTCCACAGGGCTCCCGTGAAGCCATCGTAGAGCACGACCAGGATGATGGTAAGAGTGGGGACGATGGCGAAGGGCAGCATGAAGCTCACCAGGCCGCGGAGCTTGCCCCATATGTAATAGTGGCTGGTGACGGGGGTCACAAGAAGCAGGTCGAGCGTCTGGCTTTCGCGCTCGCGTGTGACGGCGCCGGCGGCGGTATTGGTCGCAACGAGCAGGGCCACGGAGAACTGCAGCAGGACCAGACCCACGAGCCACTGGCGGACTTCTTCGACGGTCAGGGCATGGCGGTGATAGTAGACGAGGATGACGGCAGCACCGGCCAGCCCGATAGTGATGGTCGCCCAGCGGGTGATGCCGCGGGCGGAGGCACCAGCACGCGTGGCCGCTTCGCGCCAGGCGACGGGGTTGGACCAGACGTTGCGGACCTTGCGGCGGGTCTGGCGATTGGGAAGCAACAGGCCGCGGAGATACTCAAAAAGGCCCGCTTCCGTGCGTTGGGCGATGCGCCGCAGCACGATAGCAGACGGCACGACCATGAGGAGACTGCCGGTAAACATGATGGCGACGTAGGCATGGGCAGGTTGAAGGCGATACCAGCGAAAGATTCCGGGAAGGCCGGCCACGACGCTGGGATCACTTGGTACGCCGTAGCTGGTCGGGTTAACGACGGACTGGAGGGCAAGGAAGGGGTGAATGCCGGTGAGCCATGTGGTGTGGGCGATGCCGGTGGTGGGATCGGTATGGATGCGGGCATCGACCATCCAGAGGCCGACCAAATAGACGGCGTTGAACACGTAAAACCAGAAGACAGTCTTGCTTGAGCCCAGGCGGAACACGGCAATGGCGATGGCCAGCGAGCCGGTGAACATTCCAGTGGTGAGGGCGATAGCGAAAGACAGTACGATGTTTTGGGCCGTGACGCCGCCATAAAAGAGCGTGATGGCGAAAACGGGCACGCCCGACAGGAGCAAGGCGATGACGTAATAGAGACGCGAGAATAGCGACCCCAGGACGATCTGGGCGTTGGTCAGAGGGGTGGCCAGAAGGATCGAATAGGTGCGGCTGTCGCGTTCCTGGGTGATGGCGCCGGCCGTGAAGACGGGAGCAAGGAGACAGATCATTCCCAGCTGGACATAGCTGATATAGGAGAAGACCTGCGTGGCGGCGCGGGCCAGATCGGAGAGACTGGTTTTGCCAGAGCTGGTCGTGACAAGCGTGATGAGCAGAACGCCGATCAGGAGTGCGAGGTAGATCCAGCGGGTGAAGGCGTGCCGCAACCGGCGACCGCCGGCGGTGACGACGCGGAGCAAGATGGGATTGGCGGGGGCGAGTTTGAGGAGGCTGTTAGCTATCGAAGACATTTGCAGTAACCAATTAGAAGAAAGAACCACGACGACACGACGAAGGACTATAAAAGAAAACGCCTAAAGCCATCCTTGAGCAGGGGGACGTTGAAGTTGAGAAGGAGACCGACCCGAATTTTCGATAGTTTCATGTAAGTCTGGATCTGTTATTGCACGATGCCTTTGGTCAGTCGCATAAACGCCGTTTCCAGATTCACCTCTTCTTCGCGAAGCAGCGTCAACCTGAAATTGGAACCGATAAGTCTTTCGGCGATGAAACTATAGTCGGTCACGTCGCTGTTGACGCTCACGTGCATCACGCCGTTTTCAGCGGCGACGCCCGCAATGCCGGCGGTCTGGCGGAGCAGGTTCGCCGCGTCGGCCTGACGCTCTGCCACGGCCACGTGCAGGACCAGGCCCATCGACGCCTTGCGCATGGCCTGTTCAACCGTGCCGGCAAACACCAGGTCGCCGCGCTCGATGATGCCGACCTTGTTACACAAATCGGCCAGCTCGGGCAGAATGTGCGAACTGATCAGGATGGTCTTGCCCATCTTCTTGAGTTCTTTGAGCAACTCGCGGATCTCGATACGGGCCCGGGGGTCCAGCCCGCTGGCCGGCTCATCAAGGAGCAGGACCTTGGGGTCGTGGAGAAGCACGCGGGCCAGGCTCAGACGCTGCTGCATGCCCTTGGACAGGGCGTCAACCAGGGCGTCGCGTTTGTAGGCCAGGTCGGTCAGGGCCAGGACGTCGTTGACGATCTGTTTACGTTTAGCGCCGTTGATGTCGTAGGTCGCAGCGAAGAACTCCAGGTATTCCTGCACGACCATATCTTCGTACGCGCCGAAACTGTCGGGGACATAGCCGATGAGAGGCCGGATTTTTCGCGACTCATACCCGACCACGTAGTTGCAGATGCGGGCTTCGCCCCATGTGGGCTGAAGAAGCGTGGCGAGGATTTTGATGGTCGTGGATTTGCCGGCGCCGTTAGGACCAATGAAGCCGAAGCAATCGCCCTCTTCGATGGTCAACGAGAGATTATTGAGAGCCAGCAGGGCTTTGCCGCCGACGTTGTAGCGCTTGGTCAGATTGATGGTTTGGATGCTCACGGTCACAGCGAAACCCCTAGTTTACATAGGTCAATTCTCATTTTGCGGTCTCCGGAACGTCGATGGTCCAGGTGAACACGACTTCGCCGCTGCCGGTGAGCTCGCGGCCATCGACCTTCAGTTTCAGCGGCGAGGGCACGCCGGCCTCGGCCGTGCCCGCGTATCCAATGACCAGCAATCGGCTGGCCCGCAGCGCCGCGGAGCGATCCACGCACCGTGTCAGGCAACGCGTGAATTCCACGCGATTATTGGATTCCAGCAGTCCTTCGAACGGACGGAGTTCCAGCAGCGTATTGAGCAAATCGGCCTTGTGCTTTTCAGCGTTAGCAATGGCGGGATCGAAGACCATGCCGCTGCCGCCGAGACCGACCTTGGTGAACGTCTCTCTGCCCATGGATTTGCCGACGTCCGCCAGAATCTGCTCGACGTCGTCGCTCCTAGGAGTGGTTCCCCGCCCGGGGATCATGTCGAGACGTAAAGTGTCGCCGTGCCGCCAGGTGCCGCCGTCAAAGATGCGAGCTTCCGAGAGTTCGATGGGCACATTGGGCGCCAGGGCCACAATCGTAACGTCCTGCAGGTCGTACTGCGTCTGGTTCTTCAAGGTACCCATCAGCCCCAGCCTGCGGCCCCCTTTGCCGGCGGACGCAAACTTAATCCCGACGTGATCCGTCGTAATCTTGTCGGTCAGTTCACCGGTCCAGCGAGCCTGCATTTTTTTGAGCGTGCTGCGAAAGGGCACTTCGACGAGCGTGGTCTTGGAATTGAGGATCTCGTACTGCTGCGGATCGGCAAACGGCACGATGCCATCGAACAGAGGTTCGTCAAACGGCGCCAGGTACGTGAGCCCCCCGTTGGCCCCGGAGCCCGACGCATCGAGCGATTCAGGCAGTTCGATCGAAACCTTGCTGTCCTTGGGGGCGAAGATTCCATAGAAAGCCACCACACTGGCATCGCCGCTGTCGGATCGCCCCATCACATACGTGATATGTTTCAAATCGTATTTTTCCAGCTTGAACGCAGCGACCACCAGCATGGCGCCGACGGATGCCACCACGACGCAAGCGCCAAATATCCACCAGCTCCAATGTTGCAGCTTGTAGCGGCGTAGCACCAGGAAATTGCCCGGACCTGCCACAACCCAATACAAACCTAGAAACAGCACCGCAAGGATCAGTCGCTGATACGTCGCCTTCGAAAAATCGATGCCGTTGGGAACGGCCGCATCGAGCTTCGCGTGGGCGGGATTGACCATGATGTGGTTGGCCGTTCCCCGATTATGCTCACGATCGTCCTCGTCCTGAGCCACTTGCTCCTTGACTCGTGCTTCGGTCCAGATCTCACCGCTCCATCCCATGGTCTTTTGCCAGAACGCCAGCCAATTCTCCGGGCTCATTGCGTTGGCCGGCAGGGACGCCGGATCGATGGTCACCACCGTAACCGTGCCGGCACCATACGTGCCGATCACCACCAGCGGATGGTCCCCCGCCCCCGTGTTTCCCATGGCCCAGGCAGTGGACACCGCACGTGAGCCAGGCTTGAGGCTGCCGGTCATCTGCACGAACGGACCTGCCGGTGTCCTGTACATGCGTTGCGAGATAAACCGTTGAAAGATCGATCCGTCGGGCAGTTGGACCGTCCCCTCGATCTTCAGCGGCAGCGCTTCGCCAATCTTATAAAACGGCCCGCTCAACTCATTTAGTTGGGCACCCGCCGTCACCACCAGGTGACCGCCGCTGCGCACCCAATCAAGAATCGCCTTAAGCTGGAAATCCGGGGCCATGTCGCTCACCCGCACAGCCTCGGCATCCCATATGATGGTGTCCACCCCGTCGAGCCCCAGCACATTGTCCGGCAGATCAGCGGCATGAGGAACCCACGTCAAACGCGTGGTCGCATTACCCCCCTTTGATTTAATGTAATGCCCAAGCCCCATCTGCCGATTTCCGCCCAACAGGATGACCCAGCGTTGACTATGATTATCCTCGGCGTTTTCCGGCGCCAGGCCCGCAGGCTCCATCGGCGCATGCACAGAAAACGTCGTGATTACCCGTTTCTGCCCATCCAGCACGGCCACTTCCGGAACACCCATGCCGGCTTCATCGGGCTTGGGCCAGTAATAAAGCCACGAATCGCGCCCTTCCAGCCCCGCCTCCAGATGGATCGGCTTAAGACACAGAACCTTGTCGCCGTCCAGATCGTTTTGCTCGACGGCAAGAAATCCATCGAACGCCCCACCACTGCGGTTCTCCAGTCGTACATGCACCGGCACCCACTGCCCCAGCCGATACATTCCGGCACTATGAATCCCCCCGATGCCCAGCGAGAGTATCTCGCCGGTGACCGCCTGAGCCAAGGCCGGGCGCGCTGGCGCCATCATCATCAGGCACGCCGCCACTGCCCATACTACGACCCACCATCGCCGCATAACTGTTCCCCAAAATTCCCACGCCTCTGCCGGGGCGTTTTTACTCATGCTCAAAACTCAATTGGCCACGGCCATCCTACTTCTCTTCCACGGGCTTTTCCAGAGGCCACACGTTATCTGCACCGGGGCGTTTGAGAACCCAGTTGGCTTCATCCAGCACCAGCTTGACGGGCTTAAACGGAACGCTGAACTCGACTTTCTGCTCCTTCTTATCGAGCATCACATCTTTGATGAGTTCGTGCTGGCCTTTCTCGCCCAAGGCTGTGATATCCACGGGCATCTTAACCAGGTCGTCGGGCTGGGTGATATCCAGACTGACTTTGGTCGATTCGGTGGAACTCGCCGGCGCGGCTGGAGTCTCCTGGACATTATCCATCACCCAATGAGCCACCAAGGCCTGATCGAACCACTGAAAGAAAAACCAGCTCAAATCCTGCCCGGCCACTTCGCTGGCCAGGCGGCGGAAATCGTCGACCGTCGAAGGCTTCTCCTGGCACTTATCCACGTACTCGTGCATGAGCTTGAAGAACTTGTCGTCGCCCAATACTTTGCGCAAAGCGTGCAGAACGATCGCCCCTTTTTCATACACGACCGGCCGGTAGAGCACGTCGCCAGGGTAACAATCCTTGATGGCCTGCTTGTGCTTGGGGTACAGCAGCGAGAAATGGAAATAAAGCTGATCGTATTTCTGCATGTGCTTGACGAACGCCTCGGTGCCGTCGGTTTTTTCGGTATATAGAGCGTCGGCGTAAGTGGCAAACCCCTCCGATAGC
>Ga0316217_10006026_pt1 | contig 12229 bp, 11 predicted proteins | sample 1anoAmetaG_FD_203633 | JGI IMG/M metagenome (GOLD analysis project Ga0316217, IMG submission 203633) | Freshwater microbial communities from Trout Bog Lake, Wisconsin, USA - 1anoA | ecosystem: Environmental > Aquatic > Freshwater > Lake > Hypolimnion/Profundal zone | place: USA: Wisconsin... | reverse complement strand
GCCTGGTAGAAGGCGACGACCTTCTCGAAGCGAGGGTCCCCCTCGACGCGCCGGGCCTCGCGCGCGGCCAGCGCCTCAAGCCGGCCGAGGTGCCCCTCGAACCGGCCGCAGAGCAGCGGGTCCTTCAACATCGCGGCGAGCGGCGGCGTGACGCTCATGGTCAGCGCGAAGGGGACCCCTTCCGCCGCCAGGCGATCGAACGCGTCGAGGAGCGGGAGGTAGCACTCGATGAGCGCCTCGTGGAGCCACCGCTCCTCGAGGTGGCGGGCGTGCTCCGGGTGGCGCACGAAGGGGAGGTGCGCGTGGAGGACGAGCGCGAGGTAGCCGTGGGGCATGGCCTGGGGGGACTATAGCGACTTGCGGAGAATCGACGTCGGCCCCTCTTCCGGGGCGGGGCCGCCCGCGCCCCGTTCCCGTTTCCCTTTACAATCTGCCGGCGGCCCGTATAGTCCCGCGTCCCGTTTGCCGGTGGCAGGCGGCTGCATCACATTCGCACCCCGCCGCGGGCTTTTGCCGCGGCTTTCGAAGAGGGCTCGCTCAGTGGAAACGACGTACGCGGTAATCAAGACGGGCGGCAAGCAGTATCGGGTCGCGGCCGGCGACAAGTTGCGCATCGAGAAGCTGGCCGGCGCGGTCGGCGACGCGATCACCTTCGGCGAGGTCCTCCTCGTCGGCGGCGGCGAGGGGACGCCGTTGCAGATCGGTCGTCCGCTGCTCGCGGGCGCGGAGGTCCAGGCCAAGATCACGGCGCAGGACCGGGAAAAGAAGATCATCATCTTCAAGTTCCGCCGCCGAAAGAACTACCGCCGCAAGACCGGTCACCGTCAGCCGTTCACGGCCGTCGAGATCACGGGCATCCGCCCGGGGAAGAACTGAGAAGGCGTCATGGCTCACAAGAAAGGCGCGGGCAGCACCCGCAACGGTCGCGACTCAAACTCGCAGCGCCGTGGCGTGAAGGTCTACGGCGGCGAAGAAGTGCGCGCCGGGAACATCCTCGTGCGGCAGGTCGGTAGCACGATCGCCCCGGGGAAGAACGTCGGCCTCGGCAAGGACTTCACCCTGTTCGCGCTGTCGGACGGCTTCGTGAAGTACGAGTGGCGGACGAACAAGCAGAAGAAGGTCTCCGTCTACCCGCAGGCGTAGTCGCCCCCGGGCGTTGACCCGCTTCAGCTCGACATGAGGTCGGGTGGCCATCGCGCCACCCGGCCGTTTTGTCTTTTGTGGACGTCCGCCCGCCTTCAGCCAGGGTTCCCTGGCCGGGTCGACGGCGTCGGGGCGGCCTCGTCGTGTCGGCGTCCCGGGATTGGCCCGATCGTGAGCCCCTGCGCGCCCGTCAACGCGGCGCATCAGTCAGGGCGCGTCAACCGCAAACGGTTCGCTCCCCGCAAACGGCGCGTTGCCGACCCGTCGCGCCCGAAGACGAACCGCTGAGGACGTCGATGGGCACGAGCCTTGTAACGGCCGCGCTCGCGGAAACAGGGCGAACGCAGGGGCGCTGGGGAGCTGCATTCCAACGCGTTGCATCATCAGCGAGCGCCGTGACTCCGCGCGGTCAGCAGGGTCGGGCCGCGCCCGCGAGGGCGAATCAGGCGCACGCATTCCAGAAACAACGCACACAAGGTGCTCGCGCAAGCCGCGAGCGGAGAGGCAACAACATGATCCGTCTCGCGCGCAGCTGTACCGCGCTATCCGCACTCCTCCTTTCGGGGACGAGCCTGGCTCAGACCGTGACCGTCACGGCGCCGCGGCCCGCTGTCGCCCCGGCGGCGGTGGTCCCTGCTCCGGCCCCCGCCCCCGTCCTGAGCCCTGCCCCGGCGCCCATGGCGCCCCAGGTCGCGCCGCCTCCTCCGCTCCCGCCGCCGCCCCCCCCCGCCTCGGTCCTGCTCCCCCCGCCGCCGCCTCCCCCCCCGCCGCCTCCCCCCCCGCCTCCGCCCGCAGCCGGCGCCGAAGCGTCGGACTGGAAGTTCGCCTTCCACGGCTTCACCGGCGTCTCGCTCTACTTCCAGGACACGCCGACCTTCGTGCTCAACGGTCAAGGACCGCTGCTCCCGCTCAGCGAGCCCGGCGGCGGCATCACCACCGGCGCCGACATCCGGCAGAGCCGGTTCAACTTCTCGCTGGCGGGGCCCAAGGTCCTCGGCGCCACCCCGAAGGCCGTGCTGGAGATCGACCTCTTCGGCCTGAACAGCCCCGGCGGCTACGGCGAAGTCTCCGTCTACTCGCGCGTCCGCCTCGCCTACGCCGAGCTGAAGTGGGAGAACGACCTGCTCCGCATGGGGCAAGATCACGAGCTGATCCTCGGCCTCGTGCCCGAGTCGATCGGCCACCTTGCCTACCCGGTCACCTACTTCAACGGGATGATCGGCTGGCGTGAGCCCGGCGTCGGCTACTTCCACACCTTCCCGCTCGACTCGTCGAAGCTCGAGCTCGGCTTCCAGGTGCTCAAGTCCGACTGGCAGAACCCCGCCGACTTCGGGACGGCCTCGACCCAGGACCTGAACGTCGACTACGGGCAGCTCTCGGGCTACCCGGGCGGCGAGGCGCGCGTGAAGTTCACGAGCGAGCACCTGACCGCCTACGTCGCGGGCCACTGGAACCACGTCTCCGGGAGCCGCGCCGGGTCCCTCCTCATCCCCCCCACGGCGGTCCCGACGCGGGACTGGGACGTGATGGCCGGCGTGGCCGGCATCAAGCTGACGGGCGGCGGCGTGACGCTCCTCGCGAACGTCTACGGCGGGAAGAACCTCGGGCCGTTCCTCGGCAACCTGCTCCAGTTCCCGAGCGGCGCCGACGTGAACGAGTGGGGCGGCTGGGCCCAGCTCGGCTACGACATCACGAGCCACCTCAACGTCTGGGCGATCGGCGGCCTCGCGCGCCCGAACCAGGCCGACCTCATCGCCTCCGGCGCCTGCTCCCCCTCGTGCCGCGCGCAGGACTCGATGGCCGGCGGGATGATCCGCTACCAGCAGTCCGGGTTCGCGTTCGGACCCGAGTTTTACCACGTGATCGCGAAGCAGGTCGACGCGACCGGCAAGGGCGCCGCGGCGGGCGCGAGCGCCGCCGACGGGATCATCGACGCCAACCAGCTGATGCTGACGGGCCAGTACACGTTCTGACGCAGGCACGGTCGCGGCGGCCGCCGCCCGGCGCTCTGTCACGGAGAGCCGGGATGGCGACCGCTGCGCCACGACTGGTGTAACGTCGACGGCGTGGAGCGCGTCGAGACGATCCTCTCCTCCCTGTCGATCTTCGACCGCCTCCGCAGGGACGAGATCGGGCGGGTGGCGCCCCTGTTCGGCACCGTGCACCTCGGCCCGGGCGAGACCCTGAAGTGCGGGGGGGCGGTGGCCGACGCGCGCATGGTCGTCGTCATCCACGGCGAGGTGCGCGTCGACCTCGAGGGGGCCGCGGGGCCGCTCCGCTCGACGCTGGAGTCGGGCGACCGCTTCGGCGACCTCGCGCTCCTCACGGGGGCCGGGCGCCCCGCGACGTTCACCGCGCGGCGCGCGACCGAGCTCGCCACGCTTGACCGGGCGGGCCTCGACTCGATCCTCGCCGCGTTCCCGGCGGTCGCGCTCCCCCTCGCGACGGAGCTCGCGACCGAGCTCCGCACGAGGAACGAGGTCCTCCGGGAGCTGCTCGAGCTCCACGCCGAGGGGCTGGCCAGCCCGCAGCTCGAGGCCGCGGTCGAGGCGCGCCGGCGCGCGCTGGCCTACCGGGGCGTCCGCGTGACGCGACTCTCGCCGAGGGCGCTCTTCCGCACGCTCGTCTCCGAGCGCGGGGCCGAGCCGCCGTTCTGGATGCTGACCGGCTTCATCGTCTCGATGGGCGTCGCGCGCCTCATCGTCGCGCTGATCCTCAAGTACAAGCTCGAGAAGCAGCTCTTCGCGCTGGTGCCCGGCCACGACCCGAACCCGATGCACGTGCACCACTTCAACTACGGCCTCATCCTCATCGGCGCGTCGGGGCTCGCCGCCCTGTTCCCGGTCGGCAGGCGCGCGCTCAGGGGCCTCGCGGCCGCCTTCGGCGTCGGCTGCGGCCTCGTGTTCGACGAGTTCGCCCTCTTCTGGAACCTGAACCCCGAGTACGCCCAGAGCCTCAGCCTGATCGCGGCGGCGCTCATGGTGGCGGTCCTCGTGCAGCTCACCTACTTCCGTCGCTACTGGGTGGCGCTCGGTCGGCGCGTCTACCACGCGGCGGCGCGTCGATGAGCGCTCGCGCCCAGGCCGCCGACGGGGGGCCGGATCCGGTCGCTCTCCTCCGCAAGGTCGAGTTCCTCGCGGAGCTCGACGACGCGACGCTCCTCGAGCTCTTCGCCCGAGCCCGACGGCAGGAGTACGCGGCGGGGGCGGTCGTGGTGAGCGAGCTCGAGCCGGGGGCCGACGTCTTCGTCATCGCCGCCGGCGAGGCGGAGGTCTCGGTCGACGCGCGCGACGGCAAGCGGCAGGTCCTGCACACGATCGGGCCGGGGTCGGGCTTCGGCGAGATGGCCTCGCTCACCGGCGAGCTCCGCTCCGCGACCGTGACGGCGCGGACCGCGCTGACCGCGCTGATCATCTCCGACAGGGACTTCGACGCCCTGCGCGAGCGGCGCCCGCAGGTCGCGATGGCGCTGCTGCGCGTCCTCGCGGCGCGGATCGCCGAGACCGGGCGGTCCATCGAGGCGCTCTTCGCGGCCGAAAGGACGGACGCCGTGACCGAAGCGCGCGCCCGGGCGCTCGAGCGCGCGAAGGGGGCCGGGGCCAAGCCGCGGCGAGGCTCCATCGGCCGCATCTGGAGGGAGCTCGTCGTCGCACGGAAGCGCGACCTGGCCTTCCTCACGCTCGCCTCCTTCGTGGTCACGCTCCTCGCGGTCCGGCTCTCGGTCTACGTCGCCTTCCGCTTCGACGAGGCCCCGCGCGACGTCCTGCGCGCGGCCTACATGACCGGCTTCACCGCGCTCGTCGGCTCCGCGTGCACCTCTCTCCTCACCTTCCGCCCGGCCTGGCGCCGCGCGGTCGCCGTCCTCTACGGCGTCGGCCTCGCCCTCATCTTCAACGAGCTGGGCGTCACGCTGGCGTTCGACATCTTCTACAAGGACATCCACACCCCCGACCCCAGCGTCCCGTTCGACATCGAGCGCCTCTACGAGCGGAGCGCCGCGGTCCACGCCATCGCCATCGGCCTCGTCGTCCTCATCCAGGCGGCCTACCTGCGGCGCTTCTACGCGCGCGTCGGCTTCGTCCTCATGACCCGGGCGCGGCGGCTGTTCGCGGGGACGTGAGCCGGCAGGGTCGGCGTCGACGGCCCCCCCTGGGTCCGCGGAAGGGCGACAGTCACCGCGAGCAGCCCGATGGCGACCGCCACGCGCGGCCGACGCGGCGAGCGGCGCTCGGGTCGAAGCGAGGGCGTCCCGCGACGTGACGAGGACGCCCCTCGAGGTGACGAGCGACGCCCTCGAAGTAGCGAGAGCGCCCCTCGGCATCAAGGGAGCGTCTCTCGAAGTAGCGAGAGCCTCCCTCGGAATGCCGGGAGCCTCCCTCGAAGTGACGAGAGAGGCCCGAGAATCGATCTGCGCACCCCTCGGCTCACCCGGAGCAGCTGTCGGTGCAACGACAGACGCTCTCGGTGTACCGACGGCTGCTCTCCTCACACCGAGACCGGCTCGGGAGAGGCCGAGAGCGGCTCTCGGCATCACGAAATGGGGCTGTCGGAATACCGGGAGCGGCTCTCGCCATTTCGAGGGCGCCTCTCGGTGCACCGAGAGCGCCTCTCGGTACACCGAGGGCGGCTCTCGTCATTCCGAGAGCGCCCGTCGAAGTCACGAGAGGGGGCCGTCGGAACACCGAGAGCGGCTGTCGCCACTCCGAGGGAGACTGTCGGCACGAGGAGAGAAGCTGTCGGCATACCGAGAGCGTCTCTCGGCACGCCGAGCGTCCACTTTCGAGACACCGACGGCGGCAATCGGAACACCGAGAGCTGCTCTGGTCGAACTTCGGGAGTCTCTCGGCATTCCCCGGGAGTCTCCCGGAAGGCCGAGAGCGGCTCGGGGGAATCGTCGGGCGCAACTCGCTGGATTTGCTGAGGCGCGAGGTAATGGGAGGGGCGCCGTCGAGGTCACGAGAGGTGCTCTCGATGAGGCGAGAGATGCTCCCGGCATTCCTCGGGAGTCTCTCGGCAGATCGAGAGCGTCGCTCGGCGCGATCCGGGTGGCGCCGCGACGAGCTGGGGCGGCCGTCGAAGGGCTCCGGGATGCTCTTCCCGTGGCGAGGGCTCCCCTCGGGAGCGCGCGGTGGGGCTCCGCCCCGTGGGAGGTCTGGCGCCAGGGAGCCGGCCCCCGGGGATGTGATACCTTGACTCCATGGGAGAGTTGCTCGGGGAGGGCACCGGCCTTGTGCGGTGTCGCCTCACGGATCGAACGGTCGTGTGCGTCGCTGCCGACGTCGAATCGGTCACCGGCCACGCGAACGCCGACCTCGTGTCCGGCCACGTGAAGCTCCGTGACCTCTTTCACCCCGACGACGCGGACATCGCGGACCGGATCTTCTCCCCTTCGCCCGAGGGGACGGCCGGACCCGTGAACTTCCGGCTCCGCCACCGGAGCGGACGGTTCGTCTGCGTCCGGGGCACCGCGGCGCGGCGGCGGCACGACACGGAGGGCGTGGAGCTCGAGCTCCAGCTCGAGTCGGCCGTCGCCCTTCGCTCCCACGTCGACGACCGGACGACCCTCACGAACTTCGTCGCGATGATGGAGACCACCGACGACTACATCTACTTCAAAGATCGCAACCACGTCTTCACGGGGGCGAGCCAGACGCTCGTCAGCGTCACCGACCCGTCCGAGCGCTGGACCGACCTCCTCGGCAAGACCGACTACGACGTCTTCCCCGAAGCGTACGCCGACCGCTACTACGCCCTCGAGAAGCAGATCTTCTCCGGCGCGGTCACCGTGGCCCGGGAGGTCCAGCCGACGCTCGACAACGCGGGGCGCCGCGGCTGGGTCGACAACCGTAAGTACCCGATACAGAACGCCGCGGGGGACATCGTCGGCCTCTTCGGGATCGCGCGCGACATCACCGACCAGAAGCTCGCGGAGGAGTCGCGCGTCGAGGCGCTCGAGCGGCTGCAGAAGGTCGCCGCGATGGTGCCGGGGCTCGTCTTCCAGCTCCGCCTCGAGCCCGACGGGACGAGCCACATCCCGTACGTGAGCGACGCGGTCCGCGAGCTCTACGGCGTGAGCCCCGACGAGGTCCGCGCCGACGTGTCCAGGCTCTACCAGGCGATCGAGCCGGACGATCTCCCGGCGCTCCTCGACTCGGTCATGATCTCGGCGCGGGACCTGACCCCCTGGGCCGTCGAGCACCGCGTCCGCCTCGCCACCGGAGCGACGCGCTACATGTTCGGAAAGGCCGTCCCGCAGAAGGAGCCGGACGGATCGGTGCTCTGGCACGGCTTCGTGGGGGACATCACCGAGGCGGCCGAGCGGAGGCGCGCCGAGGCCGACCTCCGCATCGCCGCGACCGCGTTCGAGTCGCGCGACGGGATGGTGGTGACCGACGCAGACGGCACCATCCTCAAGGTGAACCGCGCGTTCAGCGACATCACGGGCTACAGCGCGGAGGAGGCGGTCGGCAGGACGCCGGCGCTCCTCAACTCGGGGCGACACGGGCCGGACTTCTACCGCGCGATGTGGACGTCGATCGTCCAGACCGGGCGCTGGGAGGGGGAGATCTGGAACCGGCGCAAGGGCGGGGAGGTCTACCCGGAGTGGCTCACGATCACGGCCGTGAAGACGGCCGGCGGCCAGAGCACGCACTACGTCGGGGCGTTCTCGGACATCACCGAGCGGCGACGGCTCGAGTCCTGGCTGCACCACTCGCAGAAGCTCGAGGCGATCGGCCAGCTCGCCGGGAGCGTCGCCCACGACTTCAACAACCTGCTCGCCGTGATCCTCGCCTACACCACGCTCGCCGTCGACGCCCTGCACACGGCCGATCCCATCCGCGACGACCTCCTCGAGGTACAGCGGGCCGCCGACCAGGCGAAGACGCTCACGCAACAGCTCCTCGCCTTCGGGCGACGACAGGTCCTCGAGCCGCGCACGGTCGACCTCAACCGGGTCGTCCTGACCTCGCGCGGCATGCTGGCGCGCCTCCTCGGCGAGGGCATCGAGGTCGCCACGGAGCTCGCGGACGACCTCGACCCGATCAGGGTCGACCCGAGCCAGATGCAGCAGGTCATCATGAACCTGTCCATCAACGCCCGGGACGCGATGCCGAACGGCGGCACCCTAACGATCCGCACGGCGAGGGTCGACCACGGGCCCGTCGACCCGCAGCAACCCGGTCGAGCGGTCGCGCCCGGCCCCCACGTGGAGCTGTCGATCTCGGACAACGGGCTCGGCATGGACGCGACCACCGTCGGCCGCATCTTCGAGCCTTTCTTCACCACCAAGGACCAGGGCAAGGGGACGGGGCTCGGGCTGTCCATGGTCTACGGCATCGTCGCGCAGAGCGGCGGCGTGATCACGGTGTCGAGCGAGGTCGGGAGGGGGACGACGTTCACGATCTCCCTGCCTGCGAGCTCCGCCGACGCCGCGACCGAGTCCGTCGCCCCCGAACCGGAGCCCGGCGCCACAGCTCCGGGGGAGACGGTCATGGTCGTCGACGACGCCGACGCCGTACGACGCCTGACCGAGCGCATCCTCACGAAGGCCGGCTACGTGGTGCTCGCGGCGTCGAACGGCGAGGAGGCGCTCGCGCTCCTCGAGAGCCACCCCGGTGAGGTTCATCTCCTCCTCACGGACGTCGTGATGCCGAGGATGAGCGGGGCGGTGCTCGCCCGTCGGCTCTCGACGCTCCGTCCGGCGACGAGGGTCCTCTTCATGTCCGGTCACGCCAGCGACAACCTCGGCACCCACGGCGTCCTCGGCGAGGGGACGCACTTTCTCGCCAAGCCGTTCACGGCAGCGAGGCTCACCCGGCGCGTCCGCGACGTCCTCGATCTCCCGGCCCCGTCGCGAGCGCCCGGCGGTCCTTCCCAGACCTGACGCGCGCGCCTGCCCATCGGGGAACCCTGAGGCCAGGACCGTCCTTGCGCCTCGGCCGGCTTCGCGCTAACAGATGAAAGTCACTTTCATGCACGCCGCCGCCATGGCCAACGTCCAGACCTTCCCCGGCCTCCCATCGACCACCGCTCCGACAGCGGCCACGACGGCGTCCATCCCCGACGAGTCGCGCCTCGCCTCCGCTCTCGCCGGGCAGCCCGTGCGCATCCTCCGGATCGTGCAGGACGAGGAGCACGCCGCGTGGCTCCGCGCCGTCGGAATGCACGAGGGGGCCGAGGTGCAGGTCCTGCGCCGGGCGCCGTTCGGCGGCCCCATCCACCTTCGCACGCGCGACGGCGGCGAGTTCGCCATCCACCGCGACCTGGCGCGCTGCATCGGGGTCGCCCCCATCGAACCGGCCCCCCCGCTCCACTCGAGCAGGACGACGGCGTGACCACCGCGCCCACCGCGGCGCGAACGGACGACGGGTCGCGCAGTCCGGCGGAGCAGACGCCGCCAGCTCAGTCGGTGGTGGCGCTCCTCGGGCGCCCCAACTCCGGCAAGTCGTCGCTCTACAACGCCCTCACCGGGGGAGACGCCAAGGTCGGCAACTTCCCCGGCGTGACCGTCGACATCCTCGAGGCCGCGGTGCGCCTCCCGGACGGATCGACCGCCATGGTCGCCGACCTCCCCGGGCTCTACTCGATCGACGCCGTCATCGACCCCGAGACGGACGAGGGGATCGCCCGGCAGTTCCTCGACCGCGTCAGGGGGCAAGGCACGCCGCTGCTGGTCGCGCAGGTCGTCGACGCGACCCAGCTCGCGCTCGGCCTCCGGCTCACCCGCGAGCTCTCGGGTCGAGACGTCCCGCTGCTCGTCATCGTGACGCAGAAGGACGTGCTCGAAGGCGAGGGGCGCGCCCTCGACTGCCCTGCGCTGGCCGAGGCGGTCGGCGCCCCTGTCGTGCTCGTCAGCGGGCGCGATCCGGCCTCGCGTGACGTCATCCTCGACGCCATCGTCGGAGCGCTCGCCCGACCGAAGACCTCGGGCGCCGCGACGTGGGACCCCCCTGCCCTGGCGCGACAGGTGCTCTCGGACGCCCCGCGCGTCTCCGCCGAAGCCGAGCGCCGACGCACGTTCACCTCGCGCGCCGACGCCGTCCTCCTCCACTCGGTCATCGGCCCGCTCCTCTTCCTCGGCCTCATGGCGGTGGTCTTCGCGGCGGTGTTCCTCGTCGCGGAGCCCGTCACCGCCTTCTTCGACACCTCCATCGGCAAGCTCCGCGGGCTGCTCGAGCGGACGCTCGGCGCCGGCCTCTTCACGTCCTTCCTGACCGACGGCGTGATCGCCGGGGCCGGCACCGTCCTCGCGTACGTGCCGCAGATCGCCATCCTCACGCTCGCGATGGAGGTCCTCGACGCCTCCGGCTACCTGGCGCGCGGAGCCTTCCTCGTCGACCGGCTCCTCCGGCTGCTGGGCCTGAGCGGGCGCTCCTTCCTCCCCCTGCTCATGGGGCACGCGTGCGCCATCCCGGCCATCGCGTCGACGCGCATCATCCGCGACCCTCGCGAGCGGCTCACGACCATCCTCGTCCTGCCGCTGATGACCTGCTCGGCGCGCCTCCCGACCTACGCGCTCATCCTGACGACCTTCTTCGCGAGCCGCGGCACCTGGTTCAAGGCGGGGGTCTTCGTCCTGCTCTACTTCTCCGGCATCCTCGCCGGGCTCGTGGCGTCGCTCCTCCTCCGTCGTACGGCGACGAAGGGGCGGTCCCTCCCGCTCCTGCTCGAGATGCCGTCGTACCGGATGCCCGAGTGGAGGCTGGTCGCTCGCAAGGGGTGGCAGAGCGCGGTCCGCTTCGTCCGCGACGTGGGGCGGGCCATCGTCCTCGTCGCCGCTCTCCTCTGGGTGCTCCTCAAGGTGCCGGCGCCGGACGCGCTGCAGACCGCGCCGCCGTCCGCCCCGCCCATCGAGCACAGCATCGCCGCCGCCATCGGCCACCGCCTCGAGCCGCTCACGCGCCCGCTCGGCTTCGACTGGCGCATCGACGTGGGGCTCATCGGCTCGTTCGGGGCGCGCGAGGTGATGGTCGGGACGATGGGGGTCATCTTCGGCATCGAGGACGCGGGGGACGACGTCTCGCCGCTGTCGCAGAAGATCCGCGAGGCGCGGAGGCCGGACGGCTCACCGGCCTACTCGACCCGGACGGCGCTCGCGCTGCTCGCGTTCTTCGTCCTCGCGTGCCAGTGCGTGAGCACGCTCGCGGCCATCCGGCGGGAGACGAAGAGCTGGCGCTGGCCGCTCTTCGTCCTCGTCTACACCTACAGCGTCGCGTACCTCGTCGCGCTCATCGTCTACCAGCTCGGGGGGCTCGCCCACCTCTCCTGAGGGGGCGTGCCGCGCATGCTCTGTCGGTGGACGGCCCGCCGCGTCGTCGCCCCGATGGTCGCCGTCGCCTGGGCGTGCAGCCCGCCCGGCGCCGCTCCACCGCGGCCGCCGGCGCTCCAGCCGCAGCCCGCCGCGACGGCGCCGCCTGCCCCCGAGCCCCCCGCGACGGCCGACATCGCGACCGTCCACCGCGCGCGGTGCGGCGCCTGCCACGTCCGCGTCGAGCCGGGGAAGCGGCGACGCGATGCGCTGGCTCTCTCGCTGGCCCGGCACCGGAAGCGGGTCCACCTCTCCGAAGCGCAGTGGTCGGCCCTCCTCGACTACCTGGCCCCCGAGGGCCCGCGCGACGGCTCGGCCGGCTGACGCCATGGAGGTCGTCGTCCTCGACCCCCGGACAGACCCTCGCTACGCGGGCGAGCTGGACCTGCGCTACCGCGTCCTTCGCGCCCCGCTCGGCCTCGGCCGGGACCGGGTCGGCTTCGACGGCGAGGTCGAGGCGCTCCACGTCGTCGCGACCGACGGGCCCGCCGTCGTGGGGTGCGTCCTATTCGACTTCGCGAGCGGGCGCCTGCGCGCCATGGCGGTCGACCCCTCGCGCCAGCGGACCGGCCTCGGGGCCCGCCTCGTGCACCGACTCGAGCGAGAGATCGCCGCCCGCGGCGTCGCGGAGGTGGCGCTCCACGCGCGAGCCGGCGTCGTCGGCTTCTACGAGCGGCTCGGCTACGCCGTGCGCGGGGAGCCGTTCGAGGAGGTCGGCGTCACGCACCGCCACATGGCAAAGGCGCTCCTGTAACCCGCAGCAGTCCGACGAGCGTC
>Ga0316217_10006025_pt1 | contig 12230 bp, 8 predicted proteins | sample 1anoAmetaG_FD_203633 | JGI IMG/M metagenome (GOLD analysis project Ga0316217, IMG submission 203633) | Freshwater microbial communities from Trout Bog Lake, Wisconsin, USA - 1anoA | ecosystem: Environmental > Aquatic > Freshwater > Lake > Hypolimnion/Profundal zone | place: USA: Wisconsin... | reverse complement strand
ATATCAAAACAATTAGATCGAAAGATTCAGTTTTTTAGAAATCATAGGAACCGTTTCATCTTCTCATAAACGATAAATATGATTGCGTTGGAAGGAATCAGTCTGATTAAATCTGGGATTATTCCAGCGTAGAACCCTCTGACGCCGTTTTATTTTATGATGTATCTTGAAATATTTATGAAGCGTGTTTTTTATTTGCCTCTTGAGTCGTATATAACCGTCCTTACTGCAGTGATTGGATAAGTCAACAAAGTGGCCATAACTACTTAGTAGAATCTAGTACTTTTAGCGAAGGTTGAAGAAATGAAAATGTTGATTATGGTTGGCTTCCGATCAGCATTCAAGATTTCCTTCATTTTTTCATACGTTTAAAAGTAAATTACTGCGTTAGTAAGAGTAAACAGCGAGGCAACGACTCCTTTAAACAAACTTTGAAGCCCTTCCTTTATAAACCATCAGCTACCTTCTGATACATCTCCTTCATAACTACGAAAGGAGAAGCAGAGTCATACTGATTGTTTTTGGGGTGCAGGAACTGAGCCATCAGTCTTGTCCTCACAACCCAAATCGGATTGGTGATGGTGTTACATATTCCGCCGGCTGTTATTGTCGCTGCTAGGCAGGACTACTCCTTAGTGAGCCCAAATTCAAGGGTTTTCTTTTTGGTATACTCATAGAGAGGGAAAAACAAAGAATGAAACAGGGGGATCGCAATCACGTTTGTTCGATAGCCTATGTCTTTGTTAGAAATACCACTGTAAAATCCTCTCCAGCCCTATTATTTCCAGATCGTGTGCATCGCATGAGAGAAGTGTGTGTACTTTGGCTATGCTCTGCGGTGCGCGGGGGCGTTCTACTTAAGAAGCATTATACCAATACATTAAGCCTGGTCCTAGCGATATCCAAAGGGTTACAAACTGTAACAGAGATTACTCCAGCCAGCAGCCCAGAAATAAAATTGGCGGATTTTTAGCCAAGGCGAAAACTATTGTTCCTTTGCTCACTCGTCATTGTATCTTTTGTTTTGAATTTTAGGGATTATTATCTTAATTATTAATCTGGACAAATCAGTTTGGATTTCGGGTGGGGCTCGTCTAGCTTATTGATGAAGATTCGCTGTCTTCAGAGAACCTCAATAGAGTCACAACATCGGAAAGTTTATCATCAATTGAGCTTTCTCTTTGCCTACTCCTGAATTTAATATCTTAGGAGTCTTGCTATCTTTGGTTGTTTTGGCAGAAAATTGACTTATTGCAACCCTTGGAACAAGTAAGCTAGCTAAATCAATCAACAACTTAATAAAGACTAAGGTGGTTATGATCTATCATAAAATGATTTTGATAATATCAAATCTAGAAATATAAAGTCTGTTGATAAAAAACTATCAAAACATTCAGCCTTCCAATTATATAAAAATGTTCTATTAGATATAGTAAAAGTGCTTATTTTGAGGTTTTTTGGCAAGACTTCATGTCCTTGTTTACTTTTAAAGGCAAACTATAGTCATTTGGTAGTTTGAGATTGTTAGTCTCGAAATCTTCTTATATAACTAACTATGTGTTTAACTGAATGAAATGACAAATCATCGATGAACTGATAGTATTTATAACCGCAAAACCAATAAACCATGGGATATCAATACTTTTTGTTGACTGCCATATTTCAAAAATATTCAAATATGAACTTTATCTTTTTCAATTCCTCTTTACTTTCTTACTCATTCTCTCAACCTTGTACTTATATCATGTTAGATAATCTTTTACCTTTTTTACAGCCAATTTATCTGCTAATTTAGCATAATTATTAAATAGGTTTCTAATCAGTTCATAATATCTTTCGGAATGGAAAAAATATCAAATATTTCATTTTAAAGGATTCAGTCATTCTGCTTGATAAGCCTTAACCCAAATTGAAGAATAGCCGACAGCATGTCAACGGCCAGTGCTTCTGAAGTTATATACGACAGAAACAGATTTGGAATCTCCACGGTATCCCTGGTTAGGAAGATATTCTCAGCATAATCTTTATTGTTGGAGCTTTATGGACGCCCATACCCAAATTCGTTGGAACCTGATTATCGGGATTATTGTACACAATAGGCACCTTTTTGTTTCTTGAGCTTTTACAGCAAGAAGTTGATACTTTCGTCTGCAGTCGAATGGGTCAGTAAACGTTAGTTTTTCACAGTACTTTTCTTCTTCAAAATGTAGATGGTCTCTGTTTTTTTGAGGTCTAGCTTTTTGGCATGCCGAAGCAAAATCTTTTTGAACAAGTTGATGCCAACTTCATTCACCTCTTCTTTTTTGTTGAGTTGCCTCTTGGGTGGCTATCTGTATGCTGGTTGCTTATTGTTACAAATCTGTATCTCTTCGAACAAATTCTTGTTTTATTTGGCGATTTATTTGTTGTTGAAGTATTGGTTTTTGTATCTTAGCAAGCACATGCTTTATTTTGTCTTGTGCTCCTGCAAAGATTATTGCTTCCATGTATTCTAGAACTTTTTTTGAAGAACCTAATATTCTAGAGGCTGTCGGATCGAACGAAACTCCTTATTTTTGACTATCTTCACCTTTTTCTTCAATTTCTTCTATTCAAAACCTTTGGATGTTGTCTCGCGGCCTAGATATGCTCTTGAGAGCAAATTTTTATCATTTTCGTAAGACTAGCGTGATCTCATATCTTTTGTGGTATTTCTAGCATTCGGCTTCTTTTTATCAAATAGATTGACTCCCAAAAACAAGATTTCTTGCCCGAATTATTGCGATAATTTTTGTGAATTTTGTTGATTCAACTTATCTTGCAAAGAGATACTTCTCCTCAAAACATTCCTTTTTATTATTGGAGCCTCGATATAGGTTCCAACACTATTATGTATTGATTGCTCAGTCCCGCTCAACTCTTAGTGATACCTATGCGGAAAAGTGCTAAGTTTAAATTCTTTTCTGCTCGAGCTAACAACTTAACTTTTGTTAAAGTAACTCTTAAGTATGATATCGAGTTCTTGATGCTGCTGATAGGCCTGCTCAAGGTGACGAATAAAGCTACCCAAATGAAATTTTATTTACTTCTCTGCCGTCTAAGTCTTCAGGTGCGAGATGAGCTCACATTCTCTCAGAAAGAAATAACTGTGGTGCAGTTGATTCTTAAGTTGGTAGCATTGCGACAAATTGAACAGTACGGCGTATAATCGATCGAAAGTCGAATCTTTTACATGCTTTATACACGACTTTCGTTTGTTTTTGAGTCTGTAAGACAGAATTATAGTGACGTTTGTCTCGTTTCTTAAGATCTCGAACAGTATTTCGATGGCTCTGTCAATTTACTGGTTGTTCATAAGAAAAGCAGCATAACAAAGCAGAAAAGAGCTAGATTTTTCAAGTATTTTATAGTTCTAAATCATAAGACATCTACGCTAGTTGAAGAAGTTATTATATCCCCACAAATTTTGTAGCCAAGCTAATAAATATCTCTAGCTTCTACAGTTTTCTCCTGAGAAGCTCTAACAAAGGCCGCTTTTGTTATATAGCATATGGCGGCTATCAAAAACCGAGTTATTTTTATTTTCTTCTACGATTTGACCACTTTTAAGTTGGCTGTTATGGCTTACTCCTTGATAAAACTCTCATAGAACTTGTTCAATACTTCCTAGCCCCTTTAGAAGTATAGCCGAGTTTCATCGAAACTTAACTAATTTCTTACTATCAAATATCTGAGGACCTTGCTAACGGAGGTCAGCTGGTCCTAGTAATAGAGATCTAAGTATTTGTCCTGGGGTGAAGATGGCTAAAAGGCCAAATCGCAGGCGTTCTTATACTACTTATTGTGGTATTAAGTTTTTATCTCATTATGCTTGGCCAGATAGTCGTACTATTTTTTTCGGAGTCCTTTCTCCCACTACTTGATTTATTTTGTTCCCTTCCTTAGGGGCGTAACTGTGTGCTTAAGCTCGTTGCTCAAAACCTCAGTGAACCGCATGCCTTACTTCTATGTTTTCTATATAACTCGAATATGAAGAGAACATCGAAAATAATTCAATCAGCCAAATGATAATTAATTTCGATCAGATTTATTATCCTCGAACCTTGCTGGCTTTGCTTTTTGTTAGGATTGATCCTAAGAGGGTGTGAATAGTTGAGAGTGCTCTCTTGTTTATGATATAAATTCGATTACCAAATAGAAGGTATGGGAGCTTGTGCAGGTGCATGTGCGAGATTGTCTAATAACTCTGCGCCTTAAATCGATGTTCGTTAAAAATAGCAAATCCGGGAGTAAATTGAGCCCAACTCTCCCAATATGCTCTCTACCGTTGTATAGAATGCCTAAGATCCTTTCACAAAAGCAACTTAGTAAAAATCGATTTCGTTGAAGCAAAGCTAAGGGGTAAAGTAAGGCGAAAAGCTAGAAATTATTAAGCGAGATGGCAAAAGTGATCAAAGTTCGTGTAAATAGCTCACTCAAAAGCCAGAATCGACCAAGTAACCCGAAATGAACAAATATTTTATCGGTAGAGGAAAAAACTAGTAAGACAACTAACTCATCCGTCAGATGATTCTAGCCAAAGGGTTGATCAAAATGCCACTCATCGTATTTGATAATGAGATATCTTATGAGGGATAGTGGCTGAATGGGCAAAGGTAGGGTCAAGGAGTCCAAACATGGCCGGATAACTCTAAATATGAGGGAGAGTGGAGAAACAACAAAGCCAATGGGAGAGGAATTCTCTATCACTCAGATGGGGATGTCTACGATGGCGAATGGGTTGATGATAAAGCTTGTGGCTTTGGGACATACACTCATAGTAATGGAGGTGAGTATGTTGGAGAGTGGAAAGAAGACAAACAATGGGGGAAAGGCAAATAGACATGGATAGATGGCTAGGTCTATAAGGGAGAATATGAAAGAGGACAAAAGAACGGGGCAGGCTTATTGAAGTTCGCTGACGGTAGCTTTTATGAAGGCGAATTCAAAAATAACTAGATCCATGGCAAAGGTACCTTCAGAAATATCTAGGAACCTATGTTTGGAACGAGAGGAAGACTTATGAAGGCCAGTGGCAGCATAACCAGATGCATGGCTAAGGAAAGACCTCCTGGAAAGATGGCAGAAGCTATGAAGGCTCTTATCTATAGGATAAAATGCATGGGTTCGGAATATTTAGTTGGGCTGACGGAAGAAGGTATGAAGGAAGCTGGGAAGCTGGAAAACAGCACGGCAAAGGGCAGTACTTTCTACCAAATGGTTAGTCTAGGCTGGGAGAATGGTGCCAAGGCAAAAAAATTAAATGGTAATAAAATAAAGACAACGGGGAAGGAGCTGGATTTAGATGATGCCAAATTTTTTAATTAGGACCAACTTGATTTAAAAAGGTTTCAAGTGTATGAAAGTTGGGGTTGCTCTTATCGTTTTGATAGAAATGAAGGTCTTGAGAGAAGTGTCAGATAAATAAGAATAGCTTATTAGTGCACACAAATATCATATTCAATTCACAGGTAAACAGTTTTCGAGTTCCTGAGGAAAATATTGCAAATACCAGTTCAAACTCTTCTTGTTGAATCGCAGCAGCAAGCATTCACTCTTTTTCATCAGATCTTCCCTTGAATTATAGTACTCACATCTCAACTCGTTGTTGATTCTTTTGAACCACCGATCGATCGGATTCAATATGATTGAAGCGACTGGCATGCTGATTATGTCGAATTCGTTACTCTCAACGGTTTGGCAGAATTAGTCTCGGTTACAAATGGCTCTCTTGTCCACCATAAGAAATTTTCGGTGTTTTTTGCTGTAAGTTGGGTCGGATTTCGACAGCTTGTCTATCAATGATTGAAGCTGCTTTCTGTTTGTTGATTCATAAGTAAGCTACCAACTTGCGAAACCCTGAGGACTCAGCAAGCACCTCAGAGTGACCTTCTTATCGATAAAGCCTTTGGTTTGGATGCGCTCTCCATCTTTGGCCCAGCCTTGGTTTCTGTAATTGTATTTTCCTAGTTCAGTCTCATGGTAGAAATAAATGGGCATATTGTACGCTCTCAAAGTTTTCAAATACCTGCAAAACTATTGCCTCCGAGCTGTGTTTTATTGAGTGTTCTTCTAAAAGACAGTTGGGGCAAATTTTCTCCTGTTGTATCCTGCATTTCTCAAAAGTATGTTAATCTTAGATAGACTTATACTCGGGATGACATAACGTTTCTCTTTCCTTATCTGCTCAAGAAGAATGGTCTTCATCTAGTTAAGCGTCAGCGTCCCGTCCTTAGATATCATTTACTACAGTTTTGAAAGAATGTATTAGTTTTGCTACAGTCTCTATTGATGTATTCGACTGGTTTCAGCTTAAAAACTATGTATTTGAATCCCTCTTTAATATGATTTCCAACCCTATAAAACTTTCATCTAACTCAGGCCTAGCTCTTAGGCAAGAGATCGGATTTGCTACACATTTATGTTATTTGCCAATCCAGAAAAAAACTCTTTGGCTCTTTTCCACTTTTAATCAGTCCAACCTGGTAGAAGACGGGAATCTTGAAAACAGATCTTTTCTTGCTTCTAAGCCTCACTTCCGAAAGATATCTGAGAAAAATCCTCGCTATCATAATGATAATCCTCGAGTATTGAAGTCTCTTTTTGCTAGTTTTGCTTTTAAAAAACGACACTTCTGCTTTTGAAAGAAGGTTCAGGCTATTTAGATTTGGCAATTGGATTGAGATCCAGCTTTAATCTGTGCTTTCGGTATATGTATCTCCGACTGACTATGTTACCTTATCGTGTTTTGTTAATGTTTTTGACTGATGCGCTGCCCCCGCTCTGAAAAGATTCGCTCATAAACTTGCTCCTTTCTTTATTTCAGAAGTTTGATTAAGCATCGACGCAAATCTATAAGTAAAATATTATAAAACTATACAAAACGCAGAAAGAGCTACTAGTGAAATGAATTGTATAATATGTGAGAGTTAAGATTTCATATCATTACTCTTAAATTATTGAGAGATAGTCAGGTTCTACTAAGCTTAAGATGCTTGTAATGTTGACTAAAAAGCTCAATCCATCGCTAATGTTCTTGTTTATCTCTTTGTCGAAATCCTCTTGGTTCTGGTTTTGGCAAATCTATTACCATTCGTCCAGCAACTACTCATCTACTATTTGGTCCATCAGTTTGTCTGCTATTTTGAGCTGGCTTACGAAACTTGCTGGAAACTTTCCATCACTCAAATTATCACTAATATAGTGGCCAAGGTTAGGGAATAGCTCAGAGTTTATCCTCCTCAGTTCCTCCATCATCATTTAGAACCTTAGTTTGTTCTTACTTCTATTAATAACAACCAGATCCAAAGGGTACATAGCTGAAACTATTAGGGCCTGGATGAGCAAATCGGGATACTACTGGTACATCAACTGCACATGCCGACTAAAAGTTTACAAAAACTAAAAGAACCTGTCATTATTTAGGCTAAGCTAAAGCAATCTGAGCATGTAATAGGCAACTTTAATAAGATATCCTTGCAACTTCTAATCATCCTGGTCTTTTGCGAAAGAGTAAAAGTGCAGTCCAATTTTGTATCCTTATTCATAATCTTTTGAATCCAGTTTTGCTATGCAAAGTTTCAAAAATAGTTTTCCGTAATCTTAAAATTACATAAGCTAATCCGCCTTTACTAATTCTTTGGCAGCAAGCAAGTTTTTTATTGCTTATTGGGTGTTTTTACAAACAAGGTACGCATTGCCTAGCAATAGGTAGTCCTTCCACAGAATCTGCCAAGTTGCCTTTTCGTAGTCTTTCCCAAATATCTTCAAATGCATTCCAAGCGTATTCTACGCATATTTCAAAGATTCTTCGTAGTAAATGGGATGAGCCACAAGAAATTATGCGATTAATCTATTGACGTGCACAATAAGAGGATGAAGATCCACTAGCCACCTCTTCAGGTAGGTTTATAATGAAATATAGCAGCTATGAAGCTACTAAATATTTTCCCACTTCAAAAACCATTTTATCTCTGATATCTTTCTTTCAATCAAGTATTTGGAAGGCAAGGAGTTTACTTTTATTTTGTTGAATCTTTACATCTACTGAGGAGTTCTGAAAACAAGCATAAAACTGCAAATTCTGTCATATATCTCATGGTTTTTCAAAATTTAAAAATAAGACATATTCATTTTTTCAGACTTTTAGGCTAAAAACTCCATTAACCTATCGTATGAGTGTTAAGAATGCTAAGCCAAGCACATATAAATCTCTTAAAACTACTCCGTAAAATCCAAATTATAGGTAGTACTTGTGAACTAAAATCTAATGAAATCCGAAGGCTGCAAGCTAGAATTAGATCTGAAAAACTGCCTTTACAGTATTTTATCGGATAACATTATCTTTAAATGAGACTGAATAGCCTGAAGAAAGTATGGAATGTTGATGTCTGTGTAGTTATTCACGTATGCTAAGCATCCGAACTATCTCTTACAGTAAATGTTCAGCTTTTTCCATAATTCCTTTGTCCCTTCCGATACTCCGAAAATTACATTCAAGAAACTAATTACTCTCCTCTGCTCAATCTACTGTTGTCTCTATTTTGTAGTAACTCTTTCAGATTGAACACGAATATTACTTTGGAAATCAGATCTATAGAAATTTTTTAGACAACGTGCTAGCAGCTCAGCCCTCAGGATTTTTTTAAGCCATAAAAGTCTTGATTTTTAGTAAACACTCCCTAATCTTCTAATATTTAGACCTGAATCATGCAATAGAGAAGCTAACTCTTTAGAATTGCTGAAATATTGCTCTTAATTTTACAAAATTTTAAGCAGCTCATTTTCTTTATCATCGATAATTTGAATAACTTTTTGCGTATCAAAGGATTTTCTCTTATCTCTAAAGACGATTCCGTCTAACTAATCATCTTGAATGAGCTCAGGCCTCAGCAGCTTATAAGGTGAGTTAGTAAAATGTTTGTCAAGAGGCAAGAGTTAAGTGAGAGATTCAATAAAGTAGAACTTTAAACCTGGTCTAGCTTTTGAAACATAAGAAAGAATTCTACATTTCTACTCATTCAACAAAGTCTCAAAGCTGATACGAGACAACTCCTAAAATTGCTGCCTATCAATCTGAGATTTGAACTCCATCATTTGAAAGTACGTGTTTTACTTGATCCTTATTCTAGCACGACCAGGAAAACCTTTGAACTAAAAAAACGCAATCAAAGGGACTTTCAAATTGTCCATAACCGAAGTCACACTCAGCAAATACTACATATTCTTGAACTAAGCTTTGGCAGATTTATACTGGGCATGCTTTTCTTCGCTTTTATCCATAAAGTAGAGCTAGAGGTATACATCCTAGAGTAAGTATAGACTGGACTCACTTTTTTATTGATATGCTGGTAGTATTCTCTGCTATTGGGCGACTGAAAGCTCGTTTATTATGAATTAAGCTATTTTTTCGACATATCTTTTGAAGTCGATGATAAGCTCAATGTAAGAACCCTAACCGAGAATCTATTCAGTCCAATTCCTTCTCATTTTATTGATCTACTGAAAAAATTTCTATTTCTACTATTTTGCAAATCTCTTCGCAGTTTTATCGCGATTTAAGTCCTTTTTGTTGTCCATTTTGTTGGGGCTCTGCTTCTCTACTTTCTCTTAAAATGAGAGATTGTTGTAAGATTAACCAAGGTTTTTTTGAGATGGGTAGGTTTAATGTACAAAGTTGTTGATGGAAGGTATTTGTGGAGAATTCGGCTGATAGTAAGGTTTTTTAGCCTCATTACTGAGATTATTGACATTAAAAGAGTAGCTTTCAGCCTTGTTACTATTTTTGGAATCCCAGTAGTTATTATAATAGGCATTTTTGTTTTCTGCATTTTTTTGAAAAGGTGAAACTTTTTGACTATTGATATCAAAAGCATATTGCTAGTTATCATTAATTTAATTATTTCTTGGACTGTTTTATTCTTTGATAGTGCTCAATTTAGTCGCATTTTGCTATTTCAAAAATGTGACCAGATTCTTTTGCATACCTTTGCCTTCTTTCGTATTCTTAGAGCTCATAAACTATCTGGTTGATTGGTAGTTGCTCTTTGTAAACTGCTCCCAGAGCTAAAGCGCCTTCGTTATCTTTCTATTCCACTAGAAGGCACAGACTTGAGAAGGACATATAAACTCCCAGGTTGCTTTCTTATTCTAGCTTCGGAAGTTTATAATCAAATTCTTGTCGTTACTTATTGTGGCTCTTGTGATTTCGCTTAGTTTGTATGAAGATTTAGGAGTAGGCATTCTCTACAAATCTTCAAATGGTAGTATTTAGCTTTGTGGAAGCTCACGCACATAACCGATCGTTTATATCCCGATCAAAACTAGCAGTCTTTCATGGGTTAAGATGAAATTTTATTGTTTTTTGGAGACGATTGAATAAGTGACTTCAACTCCCTCAAGGATCTGAGTATAAGGTTTTCGCTTAATAAACTTTATGATCGAAGTACTTTTATTGGAAGCGAGGCTGGACTGCTTGGAAACAGATTTATTGCTTTATTGGTACAGAGGTTTATTCTGCAGGACATTTTTCTTGGGCTGGGAATTGAAATAAAGTGATTGTTGTTCGCTAGATTGCATAAAATAATTTTATTATAAGCTATTAAGAGTCAAATCAACTTGATCACTCTTCGCTTAGTAGTTATGTGAAAAAGTATTTATTAATAACTTTTAATTGGTTTATCTATCGGCTTTTGTCTAACTATGTGAATACAGGGATGGGAATGTTTCGAATAGGTTTCTTTAAACTGTAAAAATCCTATTTCTTTTGATATTCCTTATCTATAGCTTGAAGAGGTAGGATTTTAAAAGAAAAATTTGATATCAAACAAACAAATAGTAATCTAATAAATCTTCTTTGGAAAATCCCTAATTAAAGACCTGGCAAAATCAATAGAAGGCTAATTTCTTTTTTGATTGCCAATTTCCAAAATATATCTGCTTTACGCTCAACCCTGATAAATCTCAAAAAAACTCTATAAGAACCTATTATAAAAGTAAATCCCCAACACATTAATAATTTGGGTTACTTGACGTAATATACTCATCGCTGCTAAAATTTATATTAAATGGAAACTTCTCTAAAAAAGGACAGCCTAACCCAAAGCATCTAGAAGGTCACAGTGTTTATGAGAAATTACAAAAAGCACGCCTACGCTTTGACTGTCGACACCATACTCACCTGCCGATCTTTAAAACATCTCATTAGCGTGAAAGTGCAAAACAGCATTAAGAACTTGGCAGTCTTCTACAAGGGAAAACTGATAGAGGACAGCTAGAATCTCATAACTCTACAAGAAAACGGCATCTTGCATGTAATCAATGTCAGCAGAACATTGACTCCTGATATCAGCATTTCTTTCCGATTACACAAAGAACCAGACAGATTGTTCAAGATCAAAGCTCTTTCGAAAGCGATCATCAGAGATGTCCTTCAAAATCAGCTCAAACCACTGCTTGGAAAAGGCGAAAACTAAGTGTTTCTGGTATATGTCGGAAAACCGCTCAACATCTTTAAGAAATTCTTCGAATAGTATGTCGAGGACTAGTCTGAAATAATGATCGTTTAGTTCAAAAATAAGGCTAATGTTGAACCGAGACAAGTCCAGCACATAGAAGAAATAAATCACACAACAGTTCTGAAGGCTGCCAGTGTAGCCTCAACTAAAATGAACTTTGCCCCAGCTATTGGAACCATGAACTCAAGTAACTAATACTCCATAACTAAATACAAACCCAGTCTAAATAAAAAAGCTCAGCCAAAGATCTAATAAGCAGCCCCTTAGTAATAATCAAGTCCTTTTTTTAAATAAAAGAATGAAGATAAAAAGTTAACAAAATAAGTAACTGCTCCAGGAGGCTAAATCTCAAAATACACAGGTTTTGACCCTCACAAGCAAAGTGCTCCAGGTTTAGAGTTCCAACTCAAAAAAGTGATTGTTCCTCATGACCCCAACTTCAAGTAACTTAAGGAGGATACAGTTCCTGCTAATCCTTAAACGAAGGGACTTATATTCAAAGAAGAAGATTTCATCTTTGCAGGACATGCTTCGCTGTTAGAAACTTAAAACATCATTCCTGGAAGCATACAATAGGCTAAGCAAAACTTGCTGAAAAAGAAAAAAAGTGGCAAAGAATACTTTTGATTAAATAAACACCATTATTTGATATCTTTCAGCTATTTCAGCTAAATGAAAACGAGGCTAACTTGATCA
>Ga0316217_10006024_pt1 | contig 12232 bp, 13 predicted proteins | sample 1anoAmetaG_FD_203633 | JGI IMG/M metagenome (GOLD analysis project Ga0316217, IMG submission 203633) | Freshwater microbial communities from Trout Bog Lake, Wisconsin, USA - 1anoA | ecosystem: Environmental > Aquatic > Freshwater > Lake > Hypolimnion/Profundal zone | place: USA: Wisconsin... | reverse complement strand
TTTGTAGCCTATATGAATGAATTCAAGCAAAGATGCCTTCAGAACTATATTTCCAAATATTTTGTCTAGGATTGTGCTAACAGCTTGTTGACTCACCTGTAAATCGACTCAGCTGTATTGAACTAAAAAATCGATAAAATGCTAGATAGTTGCTAAAAACCCACCTTCTCACTTGAGAGCTAGTTTAAGATATATTAGCAGATGATTTTAGATTAAGGCAAGTTCAGGCAAATCAATAACTACCCCACTATCACCCTCAACCATTAAATCGTAAGAAAAGGATAATTTAGCTTTCAATTAAAAACGAGAAATAGCTCAAATACGAATTGTGCCGCAAATTGGCGATGGAAAAGGAAGAAGGCTGCTTTGTTTAGTAACAAACAAACATTACCTAATACAGTAATGGTTGGAGTACTCTTCTGTGGACTGTTTTGATTGTTTTGCTAATCGTGGTAGTAATCTTCGCAATTTTGAAATTCAAAAATAAACTCAGACATTAGATGAACAAAGAGCTGAAAATGCAAGTTTCAACTGCAGTAGAACACTATTTTACTCTTGCATAGACCAATGCTTCAAAGTGATAGTATCTTTGAATGAATTACACTTTATCACCATAACAAAGCTTTTCTCACCTTCATTAAAGGTTATTTAGAAATCAAATAAGAAATAATCATTTTTAAATCAAACTTACATCAATTTGAGGACTTTTTAGAGAATTTTCCATTCTGTGGGGAGGTACAATGGCTCTTGAACCAAAGGAAAAGGAGTGTCATAGCCACAAACTCGAGTAATAGGTGCCCGCAAAGATAGAAAACACTTTTATTGAAGCATAGCTGAGATTTCCGAGCCCATTCCACAGACACTTGGAGCTTCATGAGTTATTATACATCTTCCAGTTTTTTTGACGGAATTAACCAAAGTTTAAGCATCATAAGGATAAATAGTTTGTAAGTCTATGACTTCACAAGAAATTCCTTGCTTTTCTGCCAATTATCTGACTTTGTATAAAGTTCTCATCAAGTTTCCATAACCTATTAGAGTGATATCTCTTCCTTAATGAACAACTTATGCTTTTTCGAGAGCCAAGCAATAGTCTCCTACTGGAACTAAATCTTCAGCATTCCTGTAAAGAGCTTTCGGCTCAAAGAAAATGACTGGATTTGAATCTCTAATTGAGGCAAGTAGCAATCCTTTTGCTTGAATTGGGTCTCTTGGAACCACAACTTTGAGACCAGGAGTATGAGCAAAGTAGGCTTAAGGTGATTGAGAGTGATAAAGAGCTCCATGTCCAACAGCTCCCCAGGTTGCTCGAATAGTAAGAGAACCACAATCAAACTGTCCTCCAGAACGATACCTGTATTTGGCTGCCTAATTGACAATTTGATCAAAGGCAGGAAAGATATAATCTCCAAACTGAATCTAGGCAATTGCGGTGTGCCCTGCAACTGCTAAGCCGATCGCAAATCCTAAGATACCTTGCTATGAAAGAGGAGTGTTGAACACTCGATCAACTCCATATCTTTCACAAAGCTCAGTCGAACATCTAAAGACACCTCCGAATTTGACGTCCTCTCCAAACAGTTTTGCCCTTTATTCATGCAAATGTACGTTGGATCACTTTAGAGTGCGATATCTAACGCAGAGTTGACGGCTTTAAAGAGGTTCCAGTGAGTACGTTGCTCTGTAGCGGGAATATCTTTAGCAAAAGTGTAAAGCGGGTACTGTAATGCTTGCTTTGCTTGCGAGGTTAAGTAGATATTCTTGGTCAACAATTTGATCATAGCTTACAATTATAGTGAATACAATTTTTCAGTGTCTTAAGAAGATCATTAAATCAAAGATAATAAAGTCATAAACGACAGTACCTAAAGAGTTTAGCATTGGCTACAAATATCAAACAAAAAGAGTATGTTAATCTGGTTCACAGTCGCTCATGTGTGTTTCGAACATCTATAAAATTTGCATCTTCGATTTTCCCTTTGTCTATCTCAGTCTATCTTTAAGGTAGTAATAAGCTACAAGACTAAGCACTCCATAGAGTAAAAACATTGGTCCTATCCCGTATTCGTGTATCAGATGATTTGTAGAGGCAGCTGCAAGAAGGCAGAGAACTCTTTTCGTCACAACGATAGGGGTAATGTTGGTTACCAACTCCGCAGCGTAGAGGATACAGATGGGTCCAAGGGTAAAATTAAACACAATTACGTGTATGTAGATAAGAGCGATCAAAAGGTAGTGAGTGATTTCTTTGCTCAAACTGTCAAAGGTGTTATCAGTCAGGAAGATAACTACAAGGATTATTATTACGGCGATTTGTCCTCTTAAGATCAAGAACTTGCGGCCATAGGTGTCGATAAAACGACCAGCTGAAATGCAAGCAAATAGCTGACAAAGAGCCAGCCCAAGCATTAGTTTCTGTGACAGGACGTCATCATCAGTGATATCCTCAAACAGCTGTTTTGCGTAATAGAAAATGGAGTTGATTCCGCTGATAGGATTGGAAGAAATAACAACCAAAGCCAAAATATATCTTTTGAACTCTTTTTTGTATTAACCGTTCATATAGTTACCTTTTTTGGGTGATTTCTCTTCAGTGATTTCCTAAACTAGAGCGTTTTCGTAGATTTGCTTACTGTAGGCCTCCAAAATGTTTCTTTCGTTTTTGGATATATGCCTTTCTATGCTATCATAGGGAAAAATCCATTTCAAACTAACGATTCCTATCAAGCAAGGTAGAATAGGAAATCCAACTAACATTCGCCAATAAACTTCGTCTTATTTCGTCTATTCTACGAAAAATCCCAGCAAATAGGCACCTACTACTCCGTAACAGGTCAGTAACTGATTCAGTGAACCTATCTTTCCTGACATACTCACAGGCGATACAGAATTTAAGTAAAGGGGTAGGATGCTTGCCTGTATTCCTGTTACTATCCCGAGAAGCAAACGACTAGCTAAAAGAAAGGCGAACCTTAAATCTATTAGCTGGATCAACACTGCCATTATTATCACAAAGTAGCATCGTATCATTGCTCCGGACTCACCGTATTTTTCGATCAGACTTTTGTACATGAAGGGACCTAAATGGGACGCAAAATACCTATGACTTATCCTAAGAAAGTAGCACTGACGATGATGCTCAAAACTACTGAGATTTATTGCTGAGTCATATCTCCTTTGAGTTTGATGACTTTTTCAAGTTGCGACAGAAAGACATGTGAATAGGTAGCTACAAAGGATGAGATGGCAGTGAAAAAGCCCATCGTATAGACCACAAAGTGTGACCTGACTTTTAAGCTATTATTCATTGTCTCAAATATAATCAAACTATGTGTTAGTAAGCCAATTGGCCATAATCTAGCACTTGGGCATAGCTATGGTTAGATCTTTTGTTTTGAGAATTTTCATTTTGGGGTTATTAGATGAAAATCACTTTCTGAGTTGGAATTATTCCAAGCCTTTAGTCAATGAATCTCCTAATTTGTAAGTTAGCTGAGACCGATTTTACACATTTTCACTTACTCTGCTTCCTCTCATGCTTTAGATTTGCTCTTCTTTTCCGATGGTATTTCCCCTTGACTACATTCCTTGCATCTGCCTTCGGTCCCTTTAGGCCCTTTGGAAACCTTATCTTTGAGTTTATAAGGGGGGCAGAATAGCTTTGTTAATTTTATTGTACTCGAAAAGTCATTATTTCTGCGAGTATTGCGATAATCGTAGACTTGGGAGTAGTTTTATATGGTCCTTTCATTTTTTGGAAGACTGTATCTGCCATAAGTGCGTGCCGAAAGATAATTGTTGTCCTACCTTACAAACATATTGAGTGAATCAAAGAGGTTGATGGAGTTACTGTGTTACCAATTATGTACTAGGTGGGGTTTGAGAGCCTAGGCCTTCGATATTAGTAGTGATAAAGCCTTTCATCACGAGTATTCATCGCCATTCGGCTTAAAATCTTTAATCTAAAGGAATCAAAATTATCATAAAGCAAATTATTTGGGCTTCCAAGGCCACTCAATTCAACATAATAAAAAGATATTCATTCATTTGATAAATTTCCTGCCTTAGAAGGATTCAGTGGGCAATGGCTGAGAATTTTGCATCTGTGAGATTATTTGGAGTATCTAAAGGGGTGAAGGACGTGATTAGGGGTCGTACTAAAGCATTAGTGTGACAATCTAAGCGATCCATGGCGGATAATACTCTTCTATAAGTTTGATTCTTTTTTGGATTTCGAGATGAAAGATTGAATAGCTCTCAGGGCAATAGATATCTGAGGAAGGAGTCAACGTACAAACCTACTTTAGTTGTCAAGTACCTAACAAAGAGCTATTCCAAATGCAAAAATGTCAGATTTAAGGCTTATTTCACTCTTTTAGCTATCTTCTGACAAAGCTGAAAGCTGCTAGGGGGATAAAGTTGTGAACCTTTTGCCATGTTTCGTGAGGAGATACCCTGATTATTCATTAAAAACGGGATGAGAGAGCTTGAAGTATTTTTATTTTTTACTGTAATAAACTGTGTCTAACGACAAATCTCCATGTCCTGTGAACCCGTTTTCGAATAACTCTTTCAAACCTGTCAAAACACAAACAATAAGCTTCTCAATTTCCTATTCCGGAAAAAGCTGTTTGGTGCCGATTCTGGGCTTGATTAGCTAATGCAGTGAAATACCTAGAGGATCAGTGAACAAAAGGGGTTGAGCTGTGTATATGGATGCATCAATAAATGGGGTTTCCTTGACCCTTTGGATGTATTTTGACTAAAACTGATCCTTCTTTTCTATTCTGACTGGAGGGTTGTTAGTTGGTGGGATTTGCTGGCCCATATTATTATAAACCAACCAGGATATTATCTATGTTAGGGCATTCAACTAGAATTAACAATCCCTTTGTTTCAAGAGTTTTGTTCAACTTTTCTCTAAAAAGTCATTTTAGATCATTTTCGTACTCAACTAAATCTATAATAATATGGTTATCAAAATTCTATTTATATTCTTGATCTTTATTCTTAGTCTTTTCTACCTAAGTTCAGAAAATCTTCAGGGAGAACATTCTTCTTTCGAATCATTCACACAGAAATATGGTAAAAAGTATCTTCCTAACGAGATTTATTATCGATAAAAGGTTTTCATGTCTAATCGTGAGCAAATAACAAAGCATAATGCCCTTGCAAAATACAACTATACACTATAAATCAACTCATTCGCTGATCTAACTCTTTAGTAGTTTAGATTAACGTATTTGGGCCTTACTGTTGACCAAAAAGTGCCTACTTCCTCTGTACCCTTAGAATCAAAAATTCAGCAAAATTACGAAATCTAGATAGATTGGCAAAAGGAAGGAAAAGTGACTCCAGTCAAAAACCAAAAAATGTGTGCTTCCTGTTGGGCTTTTTGCACTATAGCAGCACTATAAAGTGCCTATTTAATTCAAAAAGGTCTGAATATATCACTTTCTGAGCAGCAATTAGTGGACTGCAGTACTTCCTATGGAAACAAAGGTTGCCATGGAGGCTAGCTTTAGTATACATTCAGCTATATACAATCAAAAGGCGTAATTGCTTAATCTTCTTATCCCTATATCGCTAAAGACCAAAATTGCAAGAAAACTCGTGGGCCTTATAAGATTTCTGGCTATAGACGAGAGTTGACCTGTGGAGGCTTGTTTAGTGCGCTAATGAAAGGACCAGTTGCTGTGGCAGTGGATGCTTTGTTTTGGGGGTTTTATAAATAAGGGATCTTCGAAAACTGTGGTAATGAAGTTAATCATGGAGTGTTAGTTGTAGGTGCTTATACAGAATACTGGTGGATCAAAAACTCTTGGGGAGTATAATGGGGAGATAAGGGCTACATAAAAGTTAAAAGAGGAAATACTTGTTCAATTTGTGAATACCCTTTCCTGCCTTTGCTTTAATGATGATCAGCTAAAAAATAATAAATTATCAATAAAAATGACTGTCTTTGAAATGTTTTAACTAGTTCGCATTCTAGAGCACAAGCCCGTAGAACACTTCATTTGAAACTTAGATCAGTATTTTGGTTAATTGTTCGTTGCTGTATTGAAAGGCTTCCCCTTTTACTTCTTCTTGGACAGATTTGACTTATTTTTCTTAGTTGTACTCGAAAAGCAGAGGATGGAAGCGGTGCTGATAGTTTTACATAAATTAAAATGCGTCAAAATCTTCTTCATCTTGATTAATCAGATGTGAAGGCTAGTTCACAGGAAGCATAATGCCTGATAGAAGAGATGATTATTTTAGGATTTTGATCTAAATTTTTTCAAAAACCTCAGCTATGTTATCTTCAGTGACGAAATAAAAAGTTAGGGCTTTGTATGAATGATTCCAAGGGTAGGGTACTCCATCTAAGTTACGAAAAAGGTACTTATTTGTTTGTAAGGTCTGTACTAGTTTAGCAGCTAATTGAACAAATCAATTACTGATTTGTTGTGAATTTTTTAAAGCTCTAGATTGGCTTTTGCAAAGTTTGTTAAATTTTTGCCCTATCTTAGCTGAAAAAAGTAAAACTATTCAAGTTTTTATTCATCAATAATCTCTTAGACACCAAACATAATCCCCTAGTCATCCTCTTCCAACTCTTCAGGAAGCCCATATCCTTGCAGTTATCTCAATCTTGCAGGTACGCTATGGCCATAAGGCATGTTAATCAGACTGATGAACTAATCTTGATATTTTTGGATGTAAAAGTTAAAGAACTTGACTAGAAATGTGTGAATGGCCAAAATACTAGTGCTTATTCCGACTTTAGTATTGTAGGTGTCCATAGGTTTGATCAATCCTTTTTGAAAGGCAGTTCTGAATTATATCTGCTCTTTTATTCTTGTTGCTTCTTAGAATTCTAAATCGCTTCAAATTTACCTTTTAGAAGTTAATCACGAGGGTCTATTACTTTTTTTGGACTCCATTATTCTTTGACTTTTGCCTAATAGTGGTCCGAATAGGTTGTTTTCTGTGGAGATTCATTCTATTTTTGAGAATTATTCACAAAGATATTGGCTGAATCATTGAAAGAATTAGCTTATTAGACCTTGAATTTAGGAATATTAGTAAAAACAGCTTCATTTTAATCAGCATTTACTTCAGTTTAAGGTAGTTTGTAAGCAGGAGCTATAAGCTTAGAAATATCTTCTTTTGTAAATGAGATTTTCTTAGGTTTGTTTTCTTCATCTAGCTTGTCAGTAGAATTAAAAGAAGCAATAAAAGAATCCTCATAAAATTAATTTTTCTTGTTAATTGGGGATGAAGTGAATTGTGAAACTTAAAAAGATCCTTGTTTTTATTGTTTTTAGTGTTATTCGGGCGACTTGAATGATACTTTCGATTAGCTATTGTTCAGTAGCTCATTTTAAGGGTGAGTTTTCTAATGATAGGCTTTTTCTCTGCTTTTCATGGCTAAAATCTTGCGCCACCATCTCTGGATTTCAGTTGCCTTTTTTATTTTATTGTTAAGCTCGATTTCTTTGCGAAATTAAACAAAAATGTTGGTTTTCTTCTCCAAAGGCTTTTGCATTAGCCGACTTTTCTTATCTTGAGTTATGAACTTGCTATCGGGCTGATCTTTTTTGCAGTTTTCTCGAAAGGTATTGAGGAGTCTCTTTGTTGGATTTAAGTTATTGACCAAGAAGAACTGATCTCCTATAAAAAGATACTCCTAATTAGTGGGCAATCCTAGTTATTACTTAGTTCCATGGTTTTTCTTCTTTTTCTTTTCAAGAACATCTCCAACTGTTGATTTTTGCTAGAAATCAATGATCCATTAGTTGTTGTTACCTTTTTTCTATTAAGATTTATTGGTTTGCCTAAAGGTTTTTTCCGTGGCTTTGGTCTTGAGCTTTATGTAACTTTCATGACATTTCTTAGGACTTTTCTTTTCAGTGCACTCGTTAATGACTATAGTGCTATTGAGTTCTAAGTTTGACTTTTTAGTTTACTTTCTTTTTGTTCGCTTATCCCTTGAACTGGTTTACGGTTTTTGCATTTTGTTTTCTTTTTTCTCCTTAGCTTTATTTTTAGTAAGCTTGATGTGCATTGGCGAGGCGCAGTCTTCATTCTCATTTCTTTGGGTATCTTTGGATTTGGTATTAGACGCTTCAGCTTCACTGATGCGTTTTTTTAGTTTATTGGATTTGGGGGAGACACACTGCAACACTTTCATTTAGAATGTTTAAATACTTTAGAACTTATTTCTATAATTATCGCTTATTAAATGCCCTTTTCCTGTTAATCAACTGTAACAAACTCATCTATGCAGAAGATGCGCCATCCTATTCTATTTTAGTTTAGTGCAAACCAAAGAATACGCTCAAATATGGGATTCTCGACTGACAAAATGAGATAATTGTTTGGATATTTATGAAGCTGCTACAGTTATGGACTTAAGATTCATCAAAAATAAAACTAGGAATTAAATTTTGGTTTCACTACAACTTTACATTTTGAAAAGAGTGACTATGTAAAAAATCTATCAGACACTACAAATTTGACACTGATTTTAGTATACTAAAAAATCGGGTGATAACTAGGAGAAATTTTCAGAAAAAGCGATGTGAAATTATATAAAAACCATGAAAAAGTCAAAAAATTTTGTTGAAATGTGATATTTTTAGCTTACCACAAAATTCGTTTGCCTCTGGCAATATGAACAAATCTAGCTTAAGCCTTTACCCTAAAAAAAGTGATTTAACCTTAAATCAAAGTCATTTCAAGAACAAACCAATATCAATACTTTGTTGTAGGATCCTATCCTCTGCTTGCTTGATTTTTTGATTTTATTAGAAGATGATCTACTCCGCTTATAATATATTCAAAAGATGTAAACAGAAAGCAGAGACAACATCTTCTCAGCACTAACAAAGTTTCATTCAACTGCTAACAGCATCAATATAGGCTAGCAATCAACCCTATCGATTTTCTTCGACCTTGCATCACAGCTGTCTGCAGGTTAGTGACTGTAAGACTATCTAAATGCCTTTTATTGATGAGAACCAGTGCTCTGTTCTGGCACTTATTTAACCTTGTATTGGACAAAAAAAGACGACAATCAAGCTAAAAGTAACTGACGTTGTTTATTTATCTCTTATTATCTTGCTACTTCCTCCTATTCGCTTGAAATAGCCAAACCTTAATCCAGTTTGTTCAAAAAGTAAGTTAAGATTGATGTCTCTATTGTGTGTAATTGAAAACAGTTGAACCAAAGTTACTGGATTGATAGTGGATATATATCTTGAATATGAAAAAGAGTAACGTTTTTAAACCCAAATCTAGCTCATACAAAGTCTCTGCCAATGTCAGCATCGAACGGACTTCTTCCAATCTGAGGTAGGCTTCCAATGAGGGTCGCAACGAGGATAGAGTCTAAAAACAATCAGGAGTCTATGATGTGAGGTTCAAGCGAAAGGACCTCCGAGATTTCGACCCCAAACACTACATTACTGCCAGTATCAGTGAGGATGATGTAATTTAGTTGAAGTAGGTTTTTGACTACTATGACACTACGAAGATGGGAGTTCTTCTGCCCAACGATCTCAAAAGATTTCTGGAGGAGAACGGATTCCACGCCAAAAAGCAGACCATCTATGAGATTATCGCAGAGTTCGATCAGTAAGAAACGGGGGGAATCTCATTTTTCGAGTTCATGAAGGCCATGGATTCAAAACCCTACGAAAAGGAGAAAAAGAAGGATATCTTCCATATCTTCAAGAAGTATGATAGGGCCAATAAAGGCTACATCAATATGCAGGATTTGAAGGAGAAGAGGGATTTGGAGATTGAAATCGACGAAGAAATGATGAAACTGATGATCGAGAGGGCAAGCAAGGGCAATGGAGACAAAATTAAGTTCGAAGACTTCTACGAAGTAATGAGGAAGCAAGTCTATTGATCATCTGCCATTCCTCAAATACGCTACTCCTTCTTAAATAATTAACTCCTTCCTAAATAACTAACTGCTAAACATGTGTGTTCTCAGTTACCATCACTCAGTAATCAGCCATTCAAGTTGATATGAAGAGGTAGAATATAAAAGTTAGTAAATAACTATTCAACCTAACCTGAAGTGGCCTTCCTCGATCCTCTTTTTATACTTCTCCTCGTACTAGTACATCTCGCGCAGTTTCTACAGATGTTCTTTCTGAGGCTACTCGGCCGCCGTGAAGACGTTGTATCCGCTCCCCAGAACCACGTTGGACTCGTTTCTCTAATTTACCACAATTCTACTTTGTAGTTGGCCATGGACTTTCCACTCAGCCTCGACTCATTCAAAGGGACTTCTTTGTTGAGATTATGGTCGAATATGGTCGCCATACTGTCTCGTCTGCAGGACGGCAGCAAACTATTCTCCAGGTACCTAATCCTTTTATCGATTTCCAACGTTTTGGTGCCATTTTCCTGGTGGTCGGACTTATTAGTCAAAGACTTGGCTTTGAGCGCACTGTCTTCAGCCATTTCTCTGCGTTTGTAGAACATTTCGATGGCATCTTTGTCCGGTCTCCTGTCGTTCTGGCCCTTGACCAACTTGGTGAGTTCTTCCTGGTCGCCGTCTGAACTTTCGGTGAGTAGCTTGATGTTGTTGATATTCTGGTTTGGTTATAGCTAGGGGTGGTTTTTGGTTGCGGTTATTGTGCTGGGGAAGATGTCGGCGTCCTACTTGGGGGGTGGGTAGTTGCTTTTCTCGTTCATGCCCCAGGAGAGGTTGATTTTGGGCTTCTGCAGGTCTCTGTTAGGCCACACTTACGCTGGTACTCGGCCACCTTAATCCCTCGATATTTGACGGCGGGCGAGGATTGGAACAAATACCAAGACATCCCTGGCTACGACTAATATAATAATGAAACAGAACATCAGACACACCCATTTTTTACAGTGCTCTATTCTTGCAACTTGCCAGGGCTGACCTAGTGGCACTAGAACTTTTCCTACTCCTGCCTCTCCCCCTCATTTTTCCTGTCCATTTCCTACACATTTTTTATCATCCGCATTATGTAGTCCGACATCGAGTTCTTCTCCTCCTGCACCAGGGGAGAAGGATTGGTCTCACCCTGCTGGTTCGTCTTGTCCTTCGCCTCCAGCTTCTTTATGGTCCGCATGATGAAATCCGAGATAGGACACTCCTGCTCGGGTGGCTGGGTTTACTTTTTGCCCACCCTCCGGTCTGCCTACTCCATTTAATCGACCCACTACTACAGGATCTAGTAGTTTTATTCGGCAGCTTACTGCTTCTCCAAGTCGTGTTCCGACCCCTCCGACTCGGAATCAATGTGAGAGACCTTGATTTCGTAGACTTCGGAGCCGTATTTGGCCTACTTGACATAATAGCTGTTTTGCAGCTGCCCTTCTTCAGCAGAGGGGAAGCCGTAGCCAGCCAAGGGATCCTCCTCTTCCATCATATTATTTGGTTGGTATTAAAATCCAAAAGAGGAAGGTTAGTATTCCCTAGACTCGACAAGAGCACATGTCTGGAATGATAGTTTTTGCGACAGCTGAGTGACCCCTGCGTGCACGTAGGTATCAGTTTGATGGGTGGGGTAGGGTTGGTGTTATTAGTTATCCTCGGCTTCGCACAGTTCTCTGCTCTCTGCGATCTACCTGAGCTCGAACTATTTGAACAGCCCCTTGATGCCGCTCGGTTTATTTGGCTCCAAGGCAGTGGTGCCGTCGTTGAAAATATCCTGGGAGGTGGTCATGGTGAGGGCGACGGTGTTGGGCTCGTTCTCGGTTTCAACCAGGCCGCTGAGTTAGATGATGCGGTCGATGTTGTTGCCGGTCTGGCTGAATTTTTTGTCTTGCCTGAGCATGAGTTTGAGGTTGAGGTAGGACAGCTGAACTGTAATCAGTTCTTCAACTGTCTCGGCTAGGCTGGCCTCGACCTCCTTGTAGATACCATCGACCCACTCGATCTTAGCCTCATAGTGCTGGCACTTCTCGCTCATGATCTGCAGCTCCTCGGTGAGCTGGTCTGCCTTCTGCTCGAGCTGGTGCTTCTCGTGCTCGTTCTTTTCGAGGTTGTGCTCGAATAGTTTAAGTTTGCCGATGATGACTGCGTTCAAGTTGTCCTCCATACAGTTTATCTCTTCTACCTTGCTCTTATATGATCTGTTGGTGACCTATAGCTCACGCAGTCTGCTTATTAGCTCCTCTCTGTTCATCTATTCGAGTTGGGACGAGTAGCTGGAGTTGGGCGATTCCTAAAGCGACTGCTATGTGATGGCTGTTT
>Ga0316217_10006023_pt1 | contig 12233 bp, 20 predicted proteins | sample 1anoAmetaG_FD_203633 | JGI IMG/M metagenome (GOLD analysis project Ga0316217, IMG submission 203633) | Freshwater microbial communities from Trout Bog Lake, Wisconsin, USA - 1anoA | ecosystem: Environmental > Aquatic > Freshwater > Lake > Hypolimnion/Profundal zone | place: USA: Wisconsin... | reverse complement strand
CTATCGGCATTTTCGTTGGTTGCGAATATTCAACAACAGGTGGTCCTATCTACGGTAAAAACCGTTATCAGTTCTATCAGGCCGGCACAACCGCTCCTGACGCAATTGGTTACGTTGTAGATGATCCACAAGCAGTATTCCAAGCAGTTGTATTGTCCCAAGGTTCTAATAGCTCTACCATCCAGTACATTAACCCAGCTTTCGTTGGTTCTAATGCTTACTACCTTGGTAATGCTAATAGCAACACTGGCTCAACAACTACTGGTGATTCATCTGCTGGTATCGCTATTGCTACTACCGCTATCGGTACTGGCGTAGCTAGCCCATTAACCACAACCGCTCCATTCCGTATTGTTCAACTCGTTACAGCTTCTGCTGTTACCGTTTCTGGTAACGCTACAACTTCAAGCACAACCTTGACTTTGTCCGCTGCTAACACCGCTATTCAAGCAGGTATGGTAGTAGCTGGTCCCGGCATCAATGCTGGTTCCAATACTTGGGTTACATCCGTAAACGGCACTACAGTTACTTTGAGCCAAGCAGTTACAACAGCTCAATCTACTGCAGCGCAGTTCTCATTCACTGGCTACCCAGAAGCATTAGTAACATGGAACTTCGGTTACCATAGCTACTTCAATGCCACTGGCGTTTAATTAGGAGCTAAATAATGGCTATTTCACGCGCACAACTACTGAAAGAGTTGCTCCCAGGCTTGAACGCTTTGTTCGGACTTGAGTATGCTCGCTACGGTGAAGAACACAAAGAGATCTATGAAACTGAGACCTCTGAGCGTTCTTTTGAAGAAGAAACAAAACTGTCCGGCTTTAGCGCTGCACCAGTCAAGAACGAAGGCCAAGCCATCGCTTACGACAACGCGCAAGAAGCATGGACTGCACGTTACAACCACGAAACTATCGCTCTTGGCTTTAGCTTGACAGAAGAGGCAATCGAGGACAACCTCTATGATTCTTTATCTGCTCGCTACACCAAAGGCTTAGCTCGTGCTATGGCTTACACCAAACAGGTTAAAGCTGCTGCAGTTTTGAACAACGGTTTTAACAGCCAAGTTACCTACGGTGACGGCCAGCCTTTGTTCTCTACCGCACATCCTTTGATTTCTGGTGGTGTTAACGCCAACACTCCATCTACTCCTGCTGACTTGAATGAAACCGCTTTGGAAAATGCTGTTATTCAAATCGCTGCTTGGACTGATGAGCGTGGTCTCTTGATCGCTGCTAAACCTAAGAAGTTAGTTGTTCCACCTGCACTCCAGTTCGTTGCAACTCGTTTGCTCGACACTGAACTCCGTGTTGGTACTAACAACAACGACATCAATGCAATTAAGAACAACGGTTCTGTTCCAGAAGGTTACACAATTAACCACTTCTTGACCGCAACCAATGCATGGTTCTTGACCACTGATGTTCCAAACGGTTTGAAGCACTTTGTTCGTATCCCATTGCAGAACAGCATGGACGGCGACTTTGATACTGGTAACGTACGTTACAAGTCTCGTGAGCGTTATTCCTTCGGTGTTTCTGATCCTTTGGGAATCTACGGTTCTTACTAATCTAGTAAGTCCCAACAAGAACCCCGCTCACAAGGCGGGGTTTTTTATTTATAACACTCTACGCAAAGGCTTTCTAGTTCCCTGCCAGGATTAACTGGCTCTAACATATCAATATCTGTTAGACAACTTTCACGATATTTAGTTTGTTTTACTTCTTTAAACCCACACCATGTTAGTAAAAAGTATAGCGTTTCATAATCCCAACCCATCTTATGCCCATGATTGTGTAGCATACCCATAAAGATTGAACCGTCTGTAGGATAGTCAGGACCAAGATAAGCGTTGCGGTACGTATCCAAAAATGCCCTATCACGCTGTAAATATTTCAAACACCACAAAGCCAAGTCTGGAACTACAATGCGCATAACTGCCCCACCATTCATGGCGGCGTAACACTTACGTAAAAACTCAATCCCGTCGTAATAACTTAAATGCTCTAAAAAATGACAGTTGTAAATAACGTCTACGTCTTTAAATGGAAAATCTTTGCTTAAGTCGCAATTCATATACAACTCAGAGTCCTCTTTACCGTCTTCAAAGCCTACGTTGATATACCCCGGGAATATATTGCCACCACAACCTAAATTAAGCTTGGTCATATTTGCCATGTACCGTACTAATTGTGTGGTCGTTCATAGTTAATGCCAAAGGCGGAAAACAAACTACACTTAATGTTTTAGCAAATGCTGCAGCCATAGCGCAATCCATACCAGGGGGTTGAAAACTCCAAGTTCTAATATCTGGTATTTCCGCGGTAACTACTTCTGTTAACGGGTCTAAAATCTCCAAAAATCTTTTAGCTCCTTCTGGGCTGATTGAATAACAGCAGCTACCAAACAAATAGTGCAACTGCATAAACACAGGATCTACTGGAGTATTAAGATAAGTTTGTTTATTCTTTCCCATATGTTGTGGGCTAAACCGCATACTGACTGGACTTAGCGCTGGGAAAATACTGGCAAAAAGTTCAGCGTCAAAGTTCCAACCCCACGCAATAAAATCATAAGGATGCTTAGCTTCTTTTAAACCATTCAAAGCCCTTTGCAAATCTTTATGCAGTTCAGCATCATCTTCACAAATTAAAAAATCTTCATTGCCAGAGGCACACTTTTTCCAAAGAGCAATATGGGATAGGGCATTCGCGCGGGCGTACTTATTATATTGACCAAAAGGCTGTAAATCCGTACCATCTATAGCATCAAATATTTGAAAATCCATGTGTTGGTTATTGTTTAAAAACGAATTAAGACGTTCTGGGGTGCGTGTTAAAGATATAACGTAGTTCATAAAACTCCTTTTAAAAATTCGTGGGTCGCGTTCATGCCATCATGCCGTTGTGCAAAAGCATTTTTATACCTAAATACCTTTATTACCCCATCGTCTACATAAGGGTTAATAAATACAGCGTCTCTAAAATAGTCTGCGTGGTCTGACACCCAAACAAAGGTTGGTATTTTGAGCATTGAACTCATAGTTTTTATAGAACTATCAGCGCCGATTACAGCCGCACATTGCCCTACATAAGATAGGCTTTTAGCTATATCTAAAAAAGTTATTGTTTTTAAGGTATCAGATTGCTTTAACCCAAGCGCTGTAACTTCTTCCGGAAGCCCAAAAACTATAACGTTATAGTCATTTAAGTCTTTAATAATGCTAGATGGAATAGTTTTAGTTGCTACACCGTTTTTAATATATTGATCCGAAGAAAACTTACTACCACATAAATGCACACCGATTACAGGTTTACTGTTAGTAAACAACGGTTTTTGTTGTGGGAATGGGTTAGTATCAAAATACTTTGTCCTAGGTACCTGTTGCATAGGTTCTTTTAAACCCATGCCCTTTAACAGTTCTAATTTTTGTACGTCCGTTTTGTAATGAAACGTATACTCAGGTTTTACGCCTAAAAACTTTAAAAGTTCTTTAGCCCCCTTGTAATGATTCATCATGCAATAACGAACCTTCTTATTTAACACCATAAAAGGCAAATGCTGAAGAGTATCCCCAACTCCTCCTTCGCTATAAAAAAGCGGGCTATTTTGCTCTTGCATCTAAATCCCTTTTAATATCAGCAACTACATTATCCCAGTTGTTAAATTTATCTTGGCGATAGAGGGTAAAACTAGGATACCAAGGGGAGTCTTTGCGGTCTTCTAACCAACGCCAACAAGTATCAAAACGGTTAAGCATCCACACCTCTTTTCCCATAGCGCCTGCTACGTGGGCAGTAGAAGTATCTACACTAATAACTAGGTCCATATTTTCAATAATAGCTGCCGTGTCTGAAAAATCTTCTACCTCATGCATTAAATCAACCATAGTAAAAGGTAACTCTTTAGCACCAAATTGCAGGTTAAAAAATTCAACATTAGGGTTGTATATTTCAGCTAGCTTTTCCGGTTTAATATTTCTTCTTTCATTAACTGCCCAGATTTCTGGCTGGTCTGCACGGAACCCGCCTGACCACACTAACCCTACTCGTAATCGGGTTTTTGGTCCCATTTTTCTTGAAAATTTTTGAACTTTTTCTGGATCTGCAAAAAAGTATCTGTGATACGGAATATTATCAACCCTAGTCTTAAATACATATGGGAGCGACATCATAGGACACTGATAGTCATACTCAGGAATAAACTTAGGATCAGCGTTAATAACGTCTATTTCGGGCATAGAACTTACTAACTTAACTATTTCTGGCTTAACCCCTACAATAATCTTAGCAGCCCCCGCAGTTTTTAATTGCTTGGCGTAGCGGATAAACTGAATAGTATCCCCAAGCCCTTGTTCATGGACAATATAAATGGTCTTTCCTGTTAAATCCTCGCCATTCCAAACTCTAGGTAAAGCTGCGGGACGGTACTTATTTTTCCAGCGTTCTTCATGCCCAGCCCAACCTTTTTCTAAATCACCTTTTAAAAGATAAACAAACCCGATATTAAATTTGGAATCAGTTTGTTCTGGGTTAAGTTCTATGGACTTTTTAAAAGCCGCTATGGATTCGTCTAGGCGCATTAGCACATGTAGGGTAAACCCCATGTTGTTATAGATTACATAGTTATTGGGTTCAATCTTGACTGCTTCTTGGCAAGCCGCTAAAGCACCTTCAAAGTCTTGTATAGACTGACAGCAAAGCCCCATATTATTCCAAGCATGGAAGTATTTAGGGTTGATTTTTAAGGCTTTTTTGTACCAAATAATAGCTTCGCGGTACTGATTTAGCTCTTTATAGCAGTTTGCTTTGTTGTAATGAGCCTCTAAAAACCGGGGATTTAACTTAATTGCAGCGTCATAATCTTCCATAGCAAGGTCAAATTGCTTCATTTGCTGGTAAATATTTGCCCTATTATTAAGAATTGCTGGGTCTTTTTTGACACTTAACGCATCATTAAAAAAAGTAAGTGCGTCTATTTGTTTACCATGTTCACCAAGAATAATACCTTTTAAGATTAAGGCGTCAAACTGCTTTGGTACTATGCTTAGTATTCTGTCGCACTCGGCTAAAGATGCCTGTGCTTGTCCTTGATTTTTTAGCGCTAAAGCTCGGTTGTATAGGACTTGAACCTGGTTCGTGAGGTTTTTGTTCATTTGCCCGATTGTATATTAAAACATTTTGCAAATGCAATTTTTGATGTAGAATTACAACCTCTGGGTGATTCGCCTATTCCACCACTGCCCCAGCAGACGATGCAAAGATCGGGATAGGTACTTTTGCATAAGGAGTCCATTATGGGACGTAGTACATTTGAAGGTCCAGTTCTATCTGGTGATAATCGTTTTGGCCCACAACGTGACGTTGGCCCAGTCTTGTTAACTCAACAAGCATTCTTAGATTTTTCTGTAACAACACCTAACACTGCTAACTATGGTGGTGGTTCTGGCGTATTTGTTACTTCTGGAAACATTCCCAATAACGCAGCTACTATTTGGACTGCACAAAACGGTTCTTACAGCACTAGCGGTCCTACTGTTGCTTCAGCCCCAACTGCCGATACTTCAGGCACAATTTATCGTGGTGTATCATTCTTGATCCCACAAGGCTCAAACATTACTGACGTTATTGTTGATGTTGGTACATTACCAGTTGGCGGCGGCGTGACAGCTACTTCTATTCAGCCATATGTTTCTAATGCGTTTGCAACCTCTACTGGCGTATATGCGACTATGTCTGCTATCACTTCAGCAACTCGTGGAACTGCAACCTTTGTAGGCACACAGCTGGATTACGCATTTGGCACTTTGCAAGACGTTCAAAATATTCAACCTGGTCAACAGCCTTCATGGTTTAGCCAAGTAGTTGTTACTTTGAAGATTACTGCAGGTTCAATTACAGCGCCAACATCAGGTCAAATTACAGTTACATTAAAGTATGCTCAACAAGACATGAATATTGGTAATGCTACAACCTACCCATACGGTAACTTTGACTAATTAATTCCCTAGGGGACTTCGGTCCCCTTCTTTAAATTTTAGGAGATTAATATGGCACAAAGCCCAAGTGGAATACCGAGCACTAATAACTCGGTAATGTCGATTACCCGTTCAGGTCAAACTGAGCCTTTTGATTTACAAGTAGCACGTGGTCAAATTGCTGGTCATCAAACTGTAAGTATTTTTGGTTATCAAGCAGCCGTAACTGCAACATCTATTCCTATTTGGGAAAATGCTACAACTTACACTTTCCCAACTACAGCTACAACATTAACTTGTTCTAGCACCTCTGTAACTGATGTAAGCCCAGCCGCTTTTATTATCAATGGTTTAGATGCAAACTTTAACCCAGTTTCTGAAGTTGTTGTATTAAATGGAACAACTGGTGTAACAACCCAAAATAAATATTTAAGAGTTAATAGTTTAAATATGGTTGGCGTAGCTTCTGGTCAAACTTCTAACGTTGGAACAATTACCGTTAAGCAAACTACCAATATTCTTGCCCAAATTAACGCTGGTATTGGTAAGTCTCAAAGCACAATTTATACAGTACCAGCTGGCAATACTTTCTATTTAGACTGGGTAGAAGTAAATACTTCAAATAGTTATACTGGCTCTACTATTGTTACTTACAACGTACAAGTTGGCAACAACCTTACTGGTGTAAGTTATAGTCTGTTGCAACAACCATTCGTTTCTATATACACAGCTAATAGGTCTTCAGATCCATTTATGTATCAAGAAAAATCTGATGTTCAATGGCAATTAAAAACAAATACTGGAAGTATTGCAGCTGGCGTTATTGTGATTGGTAAGTTAATTTCTAACGGTAGCTAATATGGCAACTAAGAAAAAAGGCCCATCACTTGCAGTTGGTAGAGGTGAAAAACTCCCAGTATCAAAAGGTGCTGGTCTTACTGCCAAAGGTCGTGCAAAATATAATCGGGAAACGGGGTCTCATTTAAAGGCTCCGCAACCTGAAGGTGGTTCACGTAAGAAATCGTTTTGTGCAAGAATGTCTGGTATGCCCGGTCCGATGAAAGATGAAAACGGTAAACCTACTCGTAAGGCAGCTAGCTTAAAACGTTGGAAATGTTAATATGACTTTAGATGACCAAACTAAATCTGAGTTAATAACTCTGTTAAAAGAAGCAGTTCTTGAAGCAGTAGAGCATCACCCACTAACCGACGAAGAAATTCAATGGGTTAGAATGGCTATTAAAGCAGAGGCTGAGCGCGCTCAATTACGCAAAGCGATTATTGAAAAAACTTTAGCTGGTTTAGTATGGATGGCAGTAGTTGGTTTACTAGGCTTAGCTTGGTCTGGACTTAGAGGATATTTGGGGAAATAATGCCAAGTAAAAGCAAAAAGCAGCATAATTTGATGGAGGCTGTAGCGCATAGCCCATCGTTTGCTAAAAAAGTAGGGATTAAACAGTCTGTTGGTAAAGAGTTTGCTAAAGCTGATAAAGGTAAGAAATTTGGTCTAGGTGGTGGTGTTGGTATTACTCGAGGCGGCAAGAACCAAATTAACCGTCAAGAGACAAGGTTTGGTAGTATTCTAGGGCAACAAAAGAATGCACCAGATGTTAATTTAAATAAATACGCCGGCAAAAAAACTGGCGGGAAAGTGAAGAAAAAATGATGGCAACTAAAAAATTCTCTCAAAAAGAGACAATGGGTAGTGAGTCTATGCAAAAAGTTAAAACCGGTGCTCCAAGCATTGATGGTATTGCTGAGCGCGGTAAGACTAAAACTAAGTATCCAAAGATGAGTGGTAACACCATCGGTAATGGTCCATTAGTTAACTGCAAATAATCATGACCCCAGAACAGCAAAAAAAGTATTACGCTGATAACGCAGCAAAAGGTAAAGCTGCTGAAGCTAAACAGGACTACGAAGTCTTTGGATCTCGTGGTGACGCTGCTCGTAAGGGCATGGAAGAAGGTCGTATGGACGTAATGGGCAATGCCTATAAGAAAGGTGGGAAAGTTATGGAACACAAGCACAATGTAGAACACGTTAAGCATCACTATGGCAAAGGCCATGATCACATGCATGAGCAAGAGAAAGTTTCTAAGATGTACGGTGAAGCTCCTCACAAAATGCATCACGACCATGTAAAAGCCATGTGTGGTGGTGGCATGACTAAGAAAGCTAAGTAATGAAAGCTAGTCGTGGGATGGGCGATATTAACCCATCTAAGATGCCTAAGGCTAAAACGATTGTCCGTAAAGACAATCCAAATGATGTAACTATGTATAAAAAAGGTGGTGAGGTTTGGGATAAGCCCCGTCCAAAAGGGCTTGGTAAACCTAAAAAAATGTCATCTGCTAAAAAGTCTAGTGCAAAAGCTATGGCTAAAGCAGCCGGTAGACCTTATCCTAATTTAGTTGATAACATGAGAGCCGCGAGGAAAAAATAATGGCAGAAAAATGGATTCAAAAAGCTATTAAAAAACCCGGAGCGCTGCATAAAGAGCTAGGCGTACCAGCTGGCAAAAAGATTCCGTCAGCAAAATTAGCTGCAGCTGCAAAAAAACCCGGCAAGGTGGGTAAGCGGGCTAGGCTGGCGGAAACCCTAAAAGGAATGAAAAAGTGAAAAAGCACATTAAAAAAGTATTAGAGTGGGCATTAAGTAAGTTTGAACCTGATCCAGCTGAGATAGCAGCTTGGCCTTTTCCTGTAGCGTCTGAAGCCAGAGAAAAAAGAATTTTAGAATTATTAGCTGAAGACCGCCCAAGAAAGAGAGCACCCGCATTAAAGAAAGCCACTACACGAACTGTTGCTAAAAAGGCAACTAAAGTTGCTAAAAAGGCTAAGTAATGGCTACTTCCGGCACAACGCTATTTAATTTAGACATGGGCGACCTCATTGAGGAAGCCTTTGAGCGTTGCGGCACACAATCTCGTTCTGGATATGATTTTAGAACCGCTGCCCGCAGCGTTAATATGCTTACCATTGAGTGGGCGAATCGGGGTATAAACCTTTGGACTATTGAACAAGGTCAGATTCCGATTAACATTAACGGCGGACAGATTAGCTACCCAATTCCCGTAGACACCATTGATTTATACGATCACGTCATCAGACAAGGCGTTGGCCAAAATCAGGTCGATATTAATATCACACGGATCTCCGGGGATACCTATTTAACAATCCCAACTAAAAACGCTTACGGACGTCCTATTCAAGTTTGGGTTGACCGACAGTCCGGAAATGTAGACGCGACACCAGTTACTAGCGTTGCAAGCGGCTATCCTATTAGCGCTACTGATACCACCATTTATGTAACCTCTACCCAGAATTTACGCACTCAAGGTTTTATTAATATTGACGGCGAAACTATTCTTTACCAAAATATTGGCACTGCAAATACCAGCAACGCTAACCAATTATTAAACTGCTACCGCGCTCAAAACGGAACTACTGCAACGTCCCATTCAGCGGGCGCTCTCATATATAACAATTATTTGCCAAACATAAACATCTGGCCTACCGGTAATCCCGGTACACAATATAACTTTGTTTACTGGCGCATGCGTCGCGTACAGGATGCTGGCACGGGTGTTAATACTGAAGATATTCCATTCCGGTTTATTCCATGCATGGCAGCTGGCTTGGCGTATTACTTAGCTATGAAGTTACCGCAGATTGATATGAACCGTATTCCATTATTAAAAGCGGATTATGAACAGCAGTTCCAACTGGCTCAGGATGAGGATAGGGAAAAGGCACCTTTACGGTTTGTACCACGTAATATGTTCTACTATAGATAACCATGCCAAATAAGTTCTCAGCCGGTAAATATGCGATTGCCGAATGTGATCGTTGTGGTCAAAGATATAAGTTATCTCAATTACATATTCAAACCCTAAAAACTAAACCATATAAAGTAAAGGTTTGTAGTACTTGTTGGGATCCAGATCAGCCACAGTTGCAGTTGGGTATGTATCCGGTTAATGATCCACAAGCAGTACGTGACCCAAGACCAGATGTAAGTTATTATTCGTCAGGAAGTACAGGGTTATATATAAACCCTAATGCTAGCAACAACACAAATAATGCTGGTTATCCTAGCGACGGTAGTAGGCAAACGCAGTGGGCATGGAATCCTGTGGGCGGGGCACGGGGTTTTGCAGATGCTTTTACCCCCAACGATTTAAATTTAGCTATTACAATAGGTACGGTAACTGTACTAACAACTTAGGAGTAGTAATATGGCAATGCAAAGACAAAAGGGGATTAAGACTAATGAACCTTTTGAACCTAAAAACGTAGAAGATAACATGAAAAAAGGCGGTAAAGTTATGGAAAAAGCAAAAATGAAACACGATGATGAAGCTCAAGACAAAAAATTAATCAGCAAAATGATTAAAGCGTCTGAGAAAAAAGAAATGCCTGGCATGAAAAAGGGCGGTAAGGCTGTTAAAAAAATGGCTAAAGGCGGAGTTACTGGTCAAGCTATGAAGTCTATGGGTCGTAATATGGCTCGCGCTATGAATCAGAAATCAACCTCAAGAGGTCGTTAATATGGCAACCCAAATTAAACCTACAACCAAGAACAGTTCGCCTATGCGTACTGGCAAGGCTAAAAATAATGGCCCTGCTGAGATGTATGAAAAGAACGGTACTGGTGTAGCGGCTATGCGCAAATCAACAGGTCATGATGCAAAAGACCCAAATACATTTAGCGCAAATGAAGTTACTCCTAAAACAGTACCTATGCGTGTAAGTATTGGCAATATTGATCGCGGACCAAAAGAAGATGGTATTGAAGTTCGTGGTTCTGGCGCCGCAACTAAAGGTCGTATGGCTAGAGGCCCAATGGCATAATGAATTACGTTACGTTATATAACTCGATTCAAGCTTACGCTGAGAACACTGAACAGCTGTTCGTAGCAAATATTCCCGTTTTTGTGGAAGAAGCTGAACTTCGTATATATAACTCAGTAAACGTACCATCGCTACGTAAAAATGTAACCGGCACAATGACTGCTGGAAACCAATACGTAGCGCTTCCAATGGACTGGCTGGCAAATTATTCAGTAGCAGTTATAGACCCAACTACGGGGATGTATAACTATCTAATTAACAAAGACGTTAACTTTATGCGTCAAGCCTACCCTTATGCAACCAATAATGGTACAACCTATCAAGGAACTCCGGGCGGTACGCCTAAGTATTATGCCTTATTTGGCTCGCAGTATTCCGACGTAAATGAAATGACTTTAATGGTAGCCCCTGCACCAGACCAAGCTTACCCAATAGAAATGCACTATTACTACTACCCACCTACTATTGTGCAGGGTCAGATTAATGGTACTAATATCAGTAATGCAGGTACGCTATATACCAACGGTGTATACCAAAATGTTTCATTAACAGGAGGCTCAGGAGCAAATGCTACAGCTAATATCGTCATTAGTGGTGGAATTGTCACTAGTTGTAATATTACTTTTGGTGGTAATTTCTATGTTGTAGGGGACGTGCTTTCCTGCTTATCTTTAGGTTCTACTGGTTCTGGTTTTCAATTAACTGTATCTAGCGTATCTAATGCCACAGGAACTAGCTGGCTAGGCGATAATTTTGATCCTGTTTTATTCTACGGCGCTATGCGGGAAGCTATGTTGTTTATGAAGCAAGAAGCTGATTTAGTAACTAATTATGAGCAAAAATACCAAGAAGCTTTGATGGAATTTAGACGCTTCTGTGACGGTCTTGATCGTGGCGACGCTTACAGAGACGGTCAAACCAAGCTTAATATTAATCTTAAAGGTAATGTGGCATCATGATTACCCAAACTTCTTGCACAATTTTTCAGCAGAATTTGCTTAACGGTAATGAGAACTTTACTACCGGAACCTATAAGATTGCCCTTTACAATGCGTTGGCTAATCTAGGTCAGCAAACTACAGCCTATACTTCAGTTAATGAAGTAGTTGGTACAGGCTATACGGCTGGCGGTCAGGTTTTAACTATCTCTACTCCACCTACCCAAAATAACCAATATAACGTGACTTATGTGTCTTTTCAAGACGCTGTTTGGAATCCAGCATCCTTTACCGCTAGGGGGGCGTTAGTATACAATGCAACTACAGGCGCAGCGTGTTTTGTACTAAATTTTGGGTCAGACAAGACTTGTACAACTAGCTTTACCGTGCAATTTCCAACGGCGAGTTATTCGTCCGCAATTTTAACCATTGGTACTACCACAAGTAGTATTAACTATAGTA
>Ga0316217_10006022_pt1 | contig 12240 bp, 3 predicted proteins | sample 1anoAmetaG_FD_203633 | JGI IMG/M metagenome (GOLD analysis project Ga0316217, IMG submission 203633) | Freshwater microbial communities from Trout Bog Lake, Wisconsin, USA - 1anoA | ecosystem: Environmental > Aquatic > Freshwater > Lake > Hypolimnion/Profundal zone | place: USA: Wisconsin... | reverse complement strand
ATGGAGGCCATCAAATCTTTGTAATGTTACTCTCTTATCAAATAGTCTGCATTGCGTTGTAAAAAGTTAGTCTTTGTTTTACTGGTGGTATCTTCTCAAAAGCGAGGTTGGACAGGAATTTTTCATAATCAGTTTGCCGTGAGACTCAGTAAAGCCTTTTTCTGGGACTCATTCAGATTGCCCCATAAGTAATCGCTCGATTAACTGAATAAACTCCATTACTTCATCATCAAAAGGGATTCTTTCGTTTTAGAAACTATCCATTTGTACTTAGTTTTCCCTCTTCTGATTACAAAATTTGCATAGATCTGGCAAATCTTGATAAGATCTTCGGCATTATTTATCAGCAAAGCCGGAGAAGCACTGAGCATCTCAATCAAAATCTGTTGCTGCTCGTTTCCCTAGCTTTTGTCAACATTCAAAGGCAAGTTCTACATCCAAAATTTGTAAATATTTTGATGGAGAATACCTGGATAAACATTTCCGAAGTACTTCAACAGACAACCAACTGCAGATATCACATTATCTTTACAATGTTTTTTGAAAAAGATATCATCTTTATCGGAAGGATTGTCTAAAAACTAAGTAGTAAAGGACTTTCCCAAGCTTTACAATAGCTTGGAGACCTCCTCAGCTCCAATATCTGAAGGGTTTATTTTGCTGATAACCAACTTAAAACCATAAACTGCCACGTTTCTTGTTTTTGGCTGCGGATGCTAAAGAAAACCATAGAGAATTTGGGTGATATTTGGATACTCTGCTTTAATTTAGTTGTAGGTGCAGTTGTTTAAGATATCCACTGCTAAGTTGACTCCAAAACAGACAATCAGTGGCTGCCTAGTCAAGTAGTAGTTAATTTCCTTGAGATACAGTTGAAGCATTTGGTTCTTAGTTGTCGGTTAAATGCTGAGTTTCAGTAGTTCTTCCATAATGGTTGACGCTTATTCAATCGCTTCTTCTAGAGTGTTCAGAAATTCTTTGCTAAAATCAAGCTAAGTTTGTTGCGAATTCAGTTCTTGACTTTACTCTTGATCGTTTTCTGCATTCACATCTACACTGTAATCCATATGGGCTTCATCTATGATTTTGATTAAAGAGAAATGCTTCCTTGACAATATCAATAGATCTTATGTAGAGAGACAGTTTTCAAAACTCATGATCAGCTAGCGGACTGCGGCATATAGATAAACTATTTACTAAATTCGATCGTCAGGCTAGTCTATTTTGCTTTGTATTAATTTCGTAAAGTAGTCCTAAGTTCTTTTGGCCTTTTCAAACCATGAGGACAAGGCATAAGGTTCTGCAGGTTTTGTTGTAGTGTGTGTTGCTGCAATGAGAAGAATAGCTTGCTCTTTGACCTTTGAGCCTCCAGAGGTTAGATAAACCTGTTTTGCAAAGGCCTAGGTTTGGGTTGCAAAAGCTGAAGCTATAGTTTTGAAGCTTTTTAAAGTATTTTGCAAACTGCACAAATTTTAGGCACATTCACCATCTTCAATATACTAATCAAATTGATTTTTGACCTCCTCTAGTAAAATGGGGTAGACCTGATTGATATCTGTGAACTACTAGTAATTTAGGCATAATCTGTTCCAACACTACAAAAAATAAAACTGGTCAATTGAAGCTTTGTGACTGAAAAGCAAATTAACATAGTCATTAAGGTAGCCTTGGACTAGCTATTTCTTTTGTTTTGCAAGCAAAATGCTAACCAGCTCAAAAGATTGGCTAAGAACTTGTTTGTACTAGGGATTGCCTAAACTGCTAGTTATAATCTCCGCAGCCAGCTCAAAGATACTTGGAAGGTTGGGACCAAATGCTCCTTAAGTGGTAGCTAGAGAGCCGAGCGTGGAAAGAGCTGCTTCTTTGATCCAAGTATTTCCAGTCCTTATGTAATGAATTATTGGGGTGAGGTATTATCCCAAGACGCTTTAGAGCTTCGACAGTTCTTTGCACTTTTCAAAAAAGTTAGTCATGCAAGCAAAAGTGTGGGCAACAACCCTAGGCACAGGATCATTAAGCAGTTTTGTGGCAATCGGGACTAAGCTGCTGTAATAAATCTACTAAAACTAATGCCCTAAATCCTAGCTATACTGGCCAAGTAGTTGTAAAGCTGCGTATCTAACCTTAGGATGAAAATGATCTGTGAGTGATAAGGAATACTGGATTAAGTTTGTCAGTGATTAGACATCCGCAAGGTCAACAGAGATCTGAGAGCCAATAAGTAGTGCTGAATAAGCTGTTCTCCAGTCCTCTTGCTTCTGGACGTACTCAATGAATATTGGTTAGAAATCTACTATGGTTTGGTTGAAGCCAATCGCTTGGGCCAAGCAATCAACACTGCTCATCATCTGGCTAACTGTCTGCGAATCCTTGTCTTGTTACTAATCAGCTTTAAACCCATCAGGTGGATTCATCCATTGTTCAGTGGTTTCTGTTGATGTTTGGCAGATTATGTCAAGAGCCAACTTGAACAACTTGGATCCTCTGTTGCTTTTGGATTTGGCCAATTTGGGATACTTATGCACTCCTGCTACAATGAAGTCGAATAAATGAGCTTTTTATAGCAACTAACAACTACCAGGTTGGTTTATTGCATTGAAAAGGATTTGTATTAGTTTGTCGATGTTTTGAACAATTTTTTTAGAGTTTGAAGCGAATAAGTCATCAAGGGTTTGAACAGCCACTGTGAAGGTGCTCAGAGAAGAAAGCTAAATTGCATTATCGATTGAAACGATTATCTGGGCCAATTACTACAAAGGGTACGCCATCTTCTGTTATATTTATAAAAGGTGGCTAAATCTGCACCTATTTATAAAAGAGGCATAAATCACTCACATTATTTGGCTTTTCTGATAAAACTTGAATCAATTATAGAAGATCAAAAATAACCACAGATTAGTCATTAAAAGGCCAATAATGGTCAAAATTATTAAAGAGTAATCCATCAACTTTAGTCTTATACCTAAAAATCTGACTCTTATTCTGGCGGATCATGGTTGTATCTTTTTGTTTATGGCTCCTAAATCTTGACTTTCGTGGCTGACTCGTTATCTGTACTCTTGGGATGAGTTATCTTCAAATATTGGAAATCTTTATCTCCGATATATTTGACGATATGTATCAAGTCAAGAAGTTGGGCCAAATTCATTTTATTGAATTCCACTCTTTTTTTCTGCCTTTTCCCCACAATTTGTAAGCTAGGCCAGTTTCTTCTCATTCGAATCGCAATAACCCTCTTCTTGCCCTTCTTCAGCCTAGAAAGCAATAGTCCCAATAATCGAATCCTACTTACATCAAAAATATCCGGCAGCTTACGACTAGGAATCCTTAGTATTACATGATTATATTTGCTAGGCTTAACAAGTACTTTTTGATGCTCAGACAACATTTCGACATTTATCAGTACTCTGATTTAGCTGTAAGTTTTGTCGTAAAGCTCAAATAGGTTTTTGATTTATGTAAGGATATCTGGTTCGTTTCTGTTGTAAAATAGCGCATTGTTGAACATTCTGCACATATCTCGATTGAACTAATGTGCTTTTTAGTATAATCCTAGGATGAATTTTTGTTTGATTGAGGTCAAATCTATGGGTTGGCGAACTATCTACCAATAGTTTTTCAACCCGAGTTTGTAGGGATTCACTGGGTACTTGAAAAAATAGCCGAACCGATGTTCCTAAATGAGATTTCGGAGCTCAAAGCAAACTCTTAGAGCTTAGGACAGTTTTAAAACCTTCTTGAACTACTTTTTACTTAGTTTCTAACTATCCGGTCCCTTTTTTCTTCTTGCTCTTCGAACCATTTTTTTCAAAGTAAAGTAACGCGGCGAAAATTTCCGTTTTTTGAAGAATTTATATTTTTTTTGAGGTTTTTTTTGAGGTTTTTTGAGAAATTTTTTTCGAGTTTGACTTTTTATTTTAACGGGAGGGAATTTGCTCGCTAAATTTCCCATTGCTTTGATCGAAGATGACGAATTCGGCATTATCCCATAGTTGGTCATTTATATACAGAGGTTCAACAGTCCGATGTCCTTCAATCACTCATTTATAATAATTGATATGGAGTAATAAATGTAGCTAAAGCAGTCGTACCTGCGCAAAGAAATACTGGAAAAACAGTATGATCCGCAACTGTTCATCTAGTTTCTGGACAACAGGCTCAATATTGGTGACGATTTGTCACTCTGCACATTTGAGCAACTGAAAATTGTTGTGCAAGACTTCCTTGCGCTCTAAAAGAATAAAGAGGGAAATGACTACCCTAACCTTAGTAAGATTTAACCGATTGTGAGTTCTTAAGAAATCCCAAAAACGGTCATCCAATAGCAAACATCTTCAATATCCAAACCTAGAAACATTCTTTTCGTACTTTTGCTTTAAGCTAGGAAAAGTATAACTTTGCTGAGTCTGAATTCTCCAAAAAATATCCCTGTATACAGATTGTTGATCGTTTGAACAAAGGCAAGACCTTGCATTGCTAAGTTTGTAAGTAAATTTGCCTTTATTCAGCCCTCAGAGAAAAAACACTGGAGGATTTTTCGGGATTGGGGCTGTTTCCTTTCTCTAATTCGAAGTCAGAACAACCGATGTAGGATGGGTTGTTGGGCGTCGTTATAGTGACTTTGTTTGGTTGAGAAACTTTTTGAGAAAAATGTACCCAACTCTCATAATTCCTCCAATCCCTGAGAAGAAAGCGGCCAAAAGGACACAGAGACATGTCTAAAAGCGCATGAAGATACTCTAATTCTTCCTAAACGACATAATAAGTGTGCCTGAACTTGCAAATAATAAGTTCGTTTAAGGTTTTCTGAAGCTAAAGGATGGCAGCAAACTGTCTCAATTAAAGTAAGAAGGAGACAACATGAAACCTATGGGAAGCAATCCAAACAGTATTGAAACTTTATCTGGAGAGCTGACAGTAAATTTTAGCTTATAAAACAAAGCATATTTGTAAGAAATGAAGAAAGTGGTGCCTGAAATGGAGAGACTTTACAAGCAAATAACCAGGCAAGGCAAAGCTTTACAAGGAATACAAACGGATTAAGTGAATACTTTGTACGAAATGGGCAACCTTTTTGCTGAGCTTCATTAGAAATCTAGAGAGGTTCTCAACAGAGTACCAAAGGCCAAAGGTTTGGCTAAACTTAATGACTTGTATATCACTCTAAACAACATGACCATAGAATGGGGCAACTTGGTGAGGGGTCAGTTCCAAATTTTATAGAAAAACTTCAACACCTTTTTTAAATACGTCAGAAATGATTTACATGGCTACTTATAGGTCTTTTAGCTGCAAACAGCTGCTTAATAGGAGTTTTGTCGTGCTAGGATAGCTTTGGAGAGAAAGAAAGAAAAAATCTATGCCCTCTATGACCCAAACAAATGGGATTTGCCTAAATAAACGTTGGTGGGAATGAGGAAGGAAGTTATTCATGAAAAAGCTGAGGCATTTAAGATTATGCTTCCCAAATAAAACAAGTAGTTGGAAAGATTAAGAGTTAACAACGCACTATACGTCAGCCAGTTATTTGAAAACGGAGACAGCAACTTCCTCAGTAGTGCAAGCAAATTCCAAGAAAACTTCAAAGAGTTTGCAATAAAGACAAAAGTAAATACGCAGCAGATAGGCGAGTTATGGAGTGAAATGGCTCAATGCTTCTCAGGTTAAAACAAAATAAAGTATCTTAAGGAAAAGCCGGCTGATTTGAACCGCGGAGATGAGATTCTAGATGATTGATGCTAAGGATTGGATTTGGTTTTATTAGTTAGTTACTCAATTAAGTTTGCTTAAGCTAATTTATGTGGAGATCATTTTTGGGAGTTCTTTGCTTCGTAAAACTCTTTCCATCTATGTTAACTCTAGTCTACATGTTGTCGCTTTGCCTTTGCTCAATTTCGTCGATTTTGTGCCAAGCTTCTTAGAAGTTGAGATTGGTGCGATCATCGGCATACTAAGCATAGATTCTGATCTTTTCTTTTTCGAAAGGGCATTGAGTGTTGGCTAGAAGAGCTTTGTAATGTTCTTGCTGCACTAATCTTTCAACTTGAGTTGACTAATTTATCTCGACAAGTTGCTGAACATGGTTTTGCTCACGTCCTTCAATCACAGCTGTCGGGGAATACCTGAAACGCCTTCATAACGGAAAAAATAACTTGGCAATGTTGTTAGCTAGAGTGAATATTCCTTTAATCATGGATTTATCAAAAGATTATATAAGAAGTCCAATCAACATAGCTTTAGCCCTTATTTCAAACACTGAAAATCTCCTTTAGGCCTCATGAGACCTGTGCCTTTATTTTAATTGTGATACACTCATAAAGAAGCTTCAAAATTATAGAGTTTTTACAGTATTTATCATTTTCTTAGTTAAGCAGTTTAAACAAAAATCCTTAAAAGAAACAATTATTTACTTAATGACTAGAGTTGTTGCTAAACTTTGCTATTATCGATTAGGATAAGGTCTCCGCTTTCTAAACTATGTTTCTATCCAAGGATTGTTATGACGAGACTGCCTCCAATCATCAAAAATGCAGTATATTTGATACTTTCCTTCGATTTATTAGATTTGAAAATGTTTTGCCCAAAGCAAATATGTAAGCTAGGGCTTACAGTGCAGAAAAGGTTTGCTTTGGCATTCAATTCGAAAGGTATGCTATTCATAATGATTGAAGTCTATCTCAGCTGAGGAAAAAAGTACTCATTTTGCCCATTTCGTATCTAAAAGTATCTATCTAGATTATTCAAAACTTTGAGAGTTACTTTCTAAGTGCTTTCGAATAATGTCCAAGGTCTTTCTTAGAACTTTCCGTCTTTCTAAAGAATTTGACTCTCTCTCAGAAGGTTAGTGGTGTCTTAAGCAAAAGACTTTACAACGGACCATCCTCTGTTGATCAGTTAGGATATGGCATGGGGAGGCAAAAAGTTGAGCTATATGTCAGGATATCTTTGCTTCCAAGTGGCGGGAGTGGCCCAAAGTCCGATTTCTTTGCCTCTGTTTCTTGATTAATTGCTGATTCTCTCCTTTAACTGGCATAAGAGAAAGTGATTGGCAAACTCTGCAACTACTTTGTCCAAAATGAACTTTTCCACTTGATCGTTTACTTATAATTTATCTTTCTTGCCATTCTAAATGATGTTTTTGTGTTTTTCTGCGCAGCCTTCAAGAATTTCGTTGATATTCCTTAGCAAATTGGGCTAAGATATCAACTACTTGAGTATCTTCTCGGTCTTTGTGAGCTACTGATGTGCTATAGTGATATGGTTCGAAGAGCAACATCCGTTTGACTGGTTTCTCGCCTTGAAGTTATCAGCTTGAGTGGGCTACAACATGTAGAGAATTTTGTAAGGAGAGATGAAACTATCTTGAAATAGCTTAATAACGTGACTCATTTCAGTTCGTGACTCAGCATTTGCAGTGCTTAGTTACTCCTTATGCGAATAACAATCACATTGTTTGCTCATTATTTAAATTCAATAATTTAAATACCTCATAATGCTGACTTGTGTCAGTGAATTATTCTTAAAATAACAAAGCATTCTTACTTGTTATATTTTGTTATGCTTTTTCGTGGCTTTAGCTCTAAGGGGATCTTTTTGAGACTATAGGATAACATCTTAAATTATTATTAATTTGGTAAAGCAAATGCTTAACTATAAACAGCTCTACCAAGCGAACGATTTCTAATTACCCTAAATTCAACCTCCACTACTCAACCCTTTTCCTTAGCATTCCATCGTTCCGCTTCCAGATCCCATTCGAGACTCTTCCATCGCCAAGCTCTTCAAAGATCCCTAGTACCACTTTATGAGCTTCAAGAGCTCATACTCCTCTGAATTCGAACATTTATGTGCAAAGTAAAATCTCTATCCTTTCATGATAGGAGTTGGTCCATCGAAGTTAGTACTTGTATGTAAAGATGTCTTGATGGTGGGTGAGTGGAAGGTCAACTAGCTGGGAAGAGTGTTCTAGGGTGGAGATGACTTGGTCGCTATAGAAAAATGGGAGAGAGTTAAGTTGACGGAGATGCCATCGGCTATAAGAGTGGGACGTTGTGGCGCATATTTGGGCTTTCAATCGGGTCGCATTTCTCAATACCTCTTCAAGACTAAGTCTTGGGAAGGTTCCAACTAAGAGCTATAGTTGCCAGTGATGAGAATATAGATTTTAAGCGAGTAATAAGGCAAATAAGCTGCATTACTGGGGTTAGATAGCGCTGGTAATATCATTCATATTACCTTCTCTCACAAAACTTTCATGGACAAAATAATAAAAACTCTCTCTAGCTCACGCTGGGTATCTTTCATGTTTCGTAACAAGAAAAGAGAAAAGATAAAAAAGCTTTTCAAGAATCTGATGAAGAACTAAGCTTAAACGCAAGCAGGTAGCACCTAGACTATGGAGGCAGCTACTCCTTACACTCATAACAAGCTTGATTTGAGGTACATAAATAATGATATCTTTGTAGCAGTTTTTAGGAGAAACATTCTAGAATTGCTTATACTCAACAAGGAGTTTCAGCTTACCAAAACGATTGTTGTAGACGATTCACATAAAGATGAGAAGGACATAGAAGTTGCCTTTGTGGAATTGGGGGAAGGTGGATTCCAGAACGCAAATACGACTCATAACATCCTGGTTTTAGGCCTTGGCTACACCATTCACTATTATAGAATAATCTAAATCTAATAAAGCTACGAAGTTGTCAAAGTTTCTCAGGTTTAAGCCGAAGCACCACTTGTCTATGGCTGCTTCATCAGCAACAATCTCCTTGCGGTGGGAGACAGACATCAGATTTACTTGAACAGCATTGGATCAAAGCCACAATCTTTAGTTACTCTGTAAACTTTAAAATTCTCATATATTGACTTTTTCCTGGAATAGGACAACCTTGAGGTGGACAAGCAGGTTTGTCTTTCAAATATCTTTTGCTTGTTACACGACAAATTGAGTAAGGACAAGCTTTTCGTGGGACTTGAGGGCAAACGTTTGATTATTGGCAAAATTTTCAACTGGAACACTATTTTGGAAAAGCTCTTATACTAAAGCAAGTGGTAGTTTGCGATTCGCTGTTTTTAGAGTATTTATAATCTCTAGTTTAAGCTTTGCTGTGGAGTGAGTGAAAATACTACAACTAGAAACACAGAGATGAGAGAAGTTTGTTTGAAAATCACCAAAAACTACATTTAAAGCTATCTACCTTCCTTGAAATCAAATCCCTATTCTGAGTAATCTGCTTGTATTATCAACAATCTTATCTATTTTCTGCTCAAATGCTAGCAACCTCAAGTCCTTTTCGAACAGGCATAGCTGTTCTTCAAGTAAAACGAATTGCAGGAACTTTTTTTAGAAGAGTTAGAGAGGTATATCGATCGTACTAATGACTATGGCTTAAAGATGCCTTTCATAAGCTAACAATACCTAAGACTCATCATCACTAGATACAAATCAAAAGGGAAGTAATACGCACTTGAACAACTCTTCATGGGGTTTGATCTAAACCAAATGGAAAGACTCAGTCTGCTCACCACTTGCCTCCATGAAGGACTTTATCGTTCTCTTATAAGCATATGCTGTGAACAGAAAGACTATATCACTCCCATCATCAAACTCTGTGGCATAAGTTTCAACAACCCCACCCAACAGAGAAGGCTAGGAGAAATCATTTTCTGGTACTTGGGAGAGTGTTTAGGCGGAAGAATGACTGAGTTCGGAAACGAATAGCAATATCTCAACATGCTGACTATTCTTCTCAACTTCATGTTCATCCCTTCCTCAGTATAGATGTTGCTAGCAGCTAACCATGAATACATGATTACCACCATTTCTCTGTTTTTTGAGCCAAGAATAATGCGTTTCATTCTATAGAACGAAAACAGGTTTTTCATGAGAAAAGATTTTGAGTAGGGTTTTCTCTTTTAGTAGAACTGCCTCAGTGAATTCAGGCTATACTAGAAAATGTTGCTTGTGCTGATAGGAGTGATTGACAAATCTAAATAATAACTGAGAGTTGCCTATGAGGAGTAATTGAACAGATTCTTGATACCTTTGATGCTACGCAATCATTTCCCTTTTCTTGCAAAATTCAAAATCAACATCATTAGGTACTTCATCGCCCATCCTCTGCTGTATGTTGGAGGGTAAGAGCTAACAGAAGATAAAGAAATCTAAGTTAATGGGCAACTTATGAGACTTTTGGATTCTTTGATTCGCTCCATCAGTGAAAAATGCTTAAATTTGAGGTAAAAAATCAAAGAGGATGTATAGACTATCAACTAACTTTAAACTCTACTTAGTAGAGAGAAATAGCATGAGTTGAGTTCCATTTTGTAGCTGATGATGCTGAGTCCATTCAGTCAGCAATTTTCTGAAACAAAGTGCTACATCTATCACCAGCTAGGACAATATTCAACAGTCCTTTAAAATTATTTGAAAATGGTGAACAAAAGGATCAGGATGAAGATGTTCAACTATCTCTAGAACAATCTTAACTAATTTTCGCAGCTGACTCAGGAATTTCTGAAGTACCTGCTTTCCCTTTTGAGAATAGACCAACAAAAAACAATCAAGCTTCTGTGGTCACTTAGGCCTGCTTGGGTAGATCATTAGGAAATCATTGAAAAACTTATTGACTATCCAGCAGTACAACTGAGCTATATCTAAAAGGTTTTGACTGAAGGAGGAGAACGCAGTAAAAAACTGTTACTGAGGCACCTGTAAATCGTGCTGAGATAGAAGAGTGAGTAGGTGTAAGCTTTCATTTCGAAGATAGACTATCCTTTGGAAGAAGCATTCAAAATGTGTGAAGAGCACAATAATCGGATGGGAAAAGCATGCATTTTGATCAAATCAGGTCGCAATATGGAAGGAGTTATCATTATCAGCTAAATCTTTTTGGAAGCAGTGAGGTAGTACCTTTCCCTCCTGCGAAAGGGTAACTAAATTGAAGCAAACCGTAAACACAAAATAATGGCTCAATTTCGAGTGGTACTTAAGACATGTCACAAATAGTGGCTCATAGACAACGACAGAGGGGTACTTTTCGACATATTTAGGAAGATATTTGGGAGAAAAACACTTAGCTCATTTTTAGAAAAATGGGAGTTTACAACATAGATTCGCCTCACATCCCTGAATCTATCCGTGAGTTCCTGCATGAGATCATTAGTGAGTTATTATCGACTATGTTTGAGCAGGTTTCCACTGAATTCTTCTTCAACGTACTTCCCTTTTTATGAAGAGATTCGCCAAAACCTTTTCGTCCCTCCCCATCCGCATCTTCTTCCAAGCCTATAAATACATCTACAACAGACTTGAGTTTTCCTTCACAATCTAAAAGCTGAACACAGAGCTTTTGCAGAAGTAAGAGCTGAGGACTTGGAAGCAAATGATGAGCTCAATCGTAAAAATTTAGTTACATAGTATCAAGCACATGTTTGCAATTTGGTTTGTGATTCCTGCTCACATTCGATCACTAATAACGAGAAGATGGTCACTTACAGCTGTAAGCATATCTTTCATGAGGAGTGCTATTATGAGCAAAATAGCAAGAAGAGCAAAAATTAGCTGTGTCCACTCTGCTTCACAGGGCTTTAGAACTACATAATTTGTGCTGAAGCCAAACCACTGAGATACAAGCTCGAGGTGGACGAAAAGTAGTTGCTGAGAGTCAAAATGGGTAGAATGAACTACTTTGATCGTACTTCTCTATTGAACGGAATGTAGAATTGGAGCAAATTCGAAGAGTGGGTTGATCTTTGATTTCTGTGTTTTTGAATACCTTCACTCCAGCCAGCATCCACTTGCGTTTGTAAACTATTTGATTGGGTTGGGAGGAAAGCAACGGAAATATCTCTTGTTTTACTTGCTAAGATAACTTTTTGAATATAAAGAGCGATGAATGTTTTAGTAGCGTAAATAAGTTGAACATCATTCGGTAGCTGTGAGGCATATCTAGTGGTCTTAAAACATGGCTTTGAAGAGATGAATGGATTTATTTGAGTATTAGGGGTCAATGAGTTGCCTGATTCATTTAAGTGCTTAATCCCAGATATGTTATTTATCATTCTTTATTTAACGATGAAAACAATCATCACTTTACTCTTCTTAGTTTTTGCCATCTCTGCCCTCCAAGCAGAGTCAACTCATCACCAAGCTAAGTCAGCCGCAGCAAACTCCACCCCTGCAGCCCAACCCAAACCTCAGCCCACCGCTCCACCTGCCGTCAAACCAGCCCAGCCAAC
>Ga0316217_10006021_pt1 | contig 12242 bp, 16 predicted proteins | sample 1anoAmetaG_FD_203633 | JGI IMG/M metagenome (GOLD analysis project Ga0316217, IMG submission 203633) | Freshwater microbial communities from Trout Bog Lake, Wisconsin, USA - 1anoA | ecosystem: Environmental > Aquatic > Freshwater > Lake > Hypolimnion/Profundal zone | place: USA: Wisconsin... | reverse complement strand
TCTGCTCTTCGCGACGTATCTCTGGACGTTTTCCTCAAGGGTGTAGGGCAAGAATTGAGCGTGAGGGGCCAGTTTGTGAGTGTTGCTCGGATCTTCGTTGTGCTCTCTTATGCGCCTTAGGTTATCGTGGACGATGAGTTCGCGGTAGGTGAGGGTTGGGGCTGGCAGGTCAGTGGATTCATATCGGTTGATGGTATAGGCACAGGCCAAAGAAAGGATGAAGAAGAAAATGAAGAATCGTTCCATTTTCGTTTTTAATATAGAATTTCTAAGTTTCTACTAATTCAAAAAGAAGATCGATTTGACAAAGTTTTGAACGCAAAATGATGCTATTTGAAAGGACAGTGAGTATAAGGGTAGGGAGTTTGAAAAATCAACTCATTTTCAACGTAAATAGGATTCATATATCAAAAGAATAAAATTATTCTAAGAATCGGATAAAAATTCATACTCCCAATTGAAACAAAAATCTGATCACAACCCCAAAAATCCAGAAGCAACAGAGAGAAAGAATGATCAAACGCAGCCAAACCGGGAGTAAGTTTAAGGCAAAATAAATCCAAAATAGAAATAATCGTAGATTCACAATGTAGCCATGAAGAAGTAAACCATATCTGAATTCCATCTATAGGCAGAAATACCCTCCCTACCCAGGCTGTGCCCTAGCTGATCTTAACCAGCCAGCAGTTGCCATAGGTTGTAAAGAAGCTGAATCCCAATATTATCACTGGGCGATTCAAAACTGAGTGGATGCACCCGGATAGGATTCAGAGTTGGCTCTTTTAGAAAGATAGGGTACCTGCGGATATATGGAAGGCGATCGGCCTCTTTGTAGCAGGGGAATAGCTCTATCTTACGGATTTTTGGGAGAGGTCAAACAATTTTATATCTTGAAAAGGAATGTAAAATTAGAGCTGATGGAATTGATTTGAATAGAGGAATGGTTATAAAAATTTAAACGCATATAACTTAGCTGAAACCCTTGGTTCAAGTTCAATAAGATCACATGAAACCCTTGGTATATTGCTACCCTAATACTGATAATAATTTATGAGCCTATCCATAGCATAATCACTGCTCTCAGTCGATTTTAATCTTCTTCGACAGCTTCTCAAAATTTTCCTCATCCAGGGCCCGGTCCAAGCAGTCCCTTTTGAGCGAACTAGGCAGCACTATCTCCTTGCGCTGGCTTACGAACTCCACCATCTAGACGTAGCGCAGCATCAGGCCGCTGGAACTTGACTGCTCTCGCATTAGTTTGGTCTTAATCACGCAATTCGTACCATTTATCTCGCCAGTGGGTGGTATTTGGTGGGGACGATCAGTGCCAAGATGCAAGATACGCGGATGCCGTCTCTGCCCCTGTTTTTCCAAAGTGCCTCCACCAACGCGTTTGCTTTGGGGATCAGCAAAGACTAAATCTGTGCCTCTTCGGTAATGTAGTTATGCATGAAATTTTTCAGAACTGAAGAGTGGTAAATGTGCTGACCCTTGCTTCCGAAATTTATGGCCATCACTAGCCTCTCGACGAGGATAGGAATGTTTTACGTTATCGAGGGGTTTATCGGCAGAAGGGTTTGACCAAGCAACGGCAGCCATTTCACGATGTGCTCCGATGTGTCCTTCTACAAGAACTTGGCGATTATCTTCCCCTTGAAAGCTTACTTCAAGGCGTGGGTCTCACCCCCCAGCAAAGACTTGATGATGATGCCAAGCTAAATAGGATCTTCCTTACCTTCGCCGAAATGTGTGGAGGGGCTGCCTCGAACTGTTCTAGAAAAAACTAGAAGCTGGGGTACTTGGCCACTTTTTCTCCCTCGGAAGAGAGGTAGTTCCTGAGGTGCTGTGGCTCATGCTCCATGTACTGTTCCAGAATTTCAAGGCAAGCCTGAACTATCTACTCCATTTCTTACGGCTTGCACCTTCTCCTCCGAGGCTGAGCAGGCTGGACAGGCTGAGCCGGCTGGACTTGTGGCTCAGGCTGAACAAGCAGGTCCCTGAAGTTGCGCAGGAAGATGTCAAAGGTGTCCCTCTCGGCAATGTGCTGATAGATTTCAGGCATCTTGATGTTATGGGGTGTGTACATAGTGTATGCGGGCTATGCGGAAGAGTTCTCTCAGGAAGTTGAAGGCAGGTGGCTTCTGGTGGCGCAGCAGGTCGTAGAGAGAGTTGATGAAGTCTCTGCGCCTGGGGTTGAAGATATGGTTGAATATTTTTTTGTAGTTTGTGCGTATGATCTGAGTTATTAGCCACTCACGCATCCTGATGAGCCAAAGCCGTTGTCGTCGAGGTAGGGGAACAGCACACATTCCCTTACGTATTCCAGCCGGAACGTGAACACTATCAAGTTGAGCAGTTCGTGGTGGTTGTTGAAGGGGACGACCTCAATTAGGCGGGAGTTAGACCTGACGAAGTCTCGATGGCGAGGTCGTTTGCTCCTGAAGTTGGCATCGTCTAAAAATAGGGGGTTAAGCACATTCCAATATCCCTAGCACGCCGTAAATCGACTCGTTGCACATCAGCTAGTAGTAAAGCTCTTCATTGCTGGCGTTGAAGAGGATGCGCATTATCTGAAACATCGTCTACAGCTTAGCTATCTAGCTAGCCTACTACACACGTTTGAACACACTCAGCAACCGCGGCAGGAGATCTCTCTTAGTCAGGAAAATCGAAGCCACGCGCTCGTGTCTCTCTTTCTATGGTATGCTCTCCAACTCCTGCAGCACCTGATCCAGGTTCCAAGGGGTGGGGTCTGGTACCTTGTACTCGAAGTAGAAGTAAATGCCTTCAGCCGCAGGCACAGAAATGGCGTACTTTCGTTGGTATTCCTCAATCAGCTGCCAAAATGCATTGGCGCTGAACTGTTCCTTGAAACTTAAAGCCATCACTTCGTTTTCTTTGACTTGTGTCCATTGAATTCCGTCTAATTCTCGAGAAATGTACTGTCCGACCGCTCGAACTGGATGTTAGTGTCTACTGTAATATCGTAGATTAGCTCCCTGGTAGGCAAACTATAGTAACGCAATCGGAATAGACTCTGGATAGACAAATGTCAACATCTTAACGTTTGAACTCAGGGTAGCCCTCTCCCCTCTAGACCCAATTTTCCTCCCCATTTACAGCCTCAAGCCTATAGAGCCTGCTGCGGAGTGTCTCAGCGCCATCAGCCATCAGTTTAAATGCAAATCAATAATAATAAACTATCACCAAGTGTACTTTCCTTTCTACTCCTGATACTTGCAGCCCTGGTAGAACTGTCCAGACCACTTCAGCCAATCCCGCATCACGAAGTCAGGTGTGCTCTCCTTGAGGTTGGTCTTTTTGGCGAAGGATTTGGACTACCAGATGTACATGTCGTTGGTCACTTGCTTGCCTTACAACTCGCAGATTTTGCTGCTGGCGAAGTAGGGCACAAAGTGGGAGATGTAGAGATCGTGGAACACTACCTGGAAGTTGCGGCCTTAGGGGCGGATGTAGTGGTTGAAGACTAGTTCGTAGAGCGGGCTTTTGAGGACGATGAACACCACCCCCAGTCCGATTTGAATGATTGTGGCGGTGAACATATACCACTCACCCAGAAAGGGGATATGGATCCAGTTCTAAAGATTGCCGATCGACAAGACCTCCTTGTTGGGGTAGGGCTCAATCAATTCCTTCCAGACCCGTTGTTTGAATTCCCTCATGTCTTTGCGAGAGTGCTCAAAAAAGGACTTAATCTCTGGGTCATCCCCCGACTTCCACCTGGCGTCCCACCTGAAATACAGTGACTTTATCTGCGGGATGATGTAGGTGTGTACGAACTTGAAGTGGGCGATATCAGCCCCATTCGAAGGGATCTCCTGAATATGACAGTTGATGTGATGCTCAGTTTGGCCGCGATAGCTCAACTTGTCCATGAAGCCAGCCAGGTTCATCATGGGGTAAGCAGGCTTCTCGTAGAACTACTCCATCGCATGGATCCAGACATAGATGTAGCCATTATATTCGCTGACTGGATATTTTCTGAGCGATATCTTTTACGGTTAGCCTTCTTTCCACGCCAGCTTGCCCTCGCGCTGGCACATCTAGTCGTTGTATTAGACGGATTTCAGCTTCAGCGGCTTGCCGTCGTAGTCTGAATAAACTCCGTGTTACCCACGCAGGTGCCTGATTTGCCATCATACAGCCAGCCATGGAAGGGACACATAATACAACTATCATTCTTCACTTCACCGCCCACGCCTAGGTGAGCACCCATATGAAGGCAGTAGGCCTAAAGAGCATAAATTACGTTGTCTTTTCCTCGGAACACCACTAAGTTATGGCCATTGATGTCAATTGGTTTCACGTAACCGACTGAGATTTAGTAGGTTCGGGCGATGTTGAACCAGCCGTTGGGAAAGGGCGGAGGAGGCTTCTTGAGATTTTTCTTAGACTGCTCATAAACTCCTTTAGAAAGAAAATGAGGAGAGTTGAATTTAAGATAGTAAATAATGTAGAGAAGAACTGACAAAAGGAGGAGTGATAGGGTTATGTAAACCGGTTGAGAGTATAATTCAAGGAGGTAGTCAGGGAGGTGAGCTTTTAATAACATTATTTATAATATAAATAAAAATTAAAACTGTTTCTTGAGTGTTATTTGGTGAGAAATTATAATTTTAGCTAAGATATGATGTTTGCTATATTATTAAATAATGAACAAAACCTTTAAAGAGCATATTTGGGTAGAAATATCCAGCTATCGCATAAACAAGTCAGTTCGCCTGGGGAAGGGAGCAACTGGAGAGGTATATTTCGGAGTACGCAAAGATGGAGTCAGTGTTGCAGTAAAAAGTATTAGCATCAACAAAGTTACTGAATCTATCTAAAAACAAATCAAAAATTAAATCACCAATCTCCAAGCCCTTTCCTGTCCCTTCATTGTCAAGTTCTATGACTGTTTCAGAGACAAGGAAAACCTCTATCTTGTGCTTTAGTATTGTGATGATGGCGACCTCAAAACCTACCTCGAAAGAAATAAAAACAACGGTATCAGCTAAAACGAAGCACTGATATTTATGAGGCACCTTATGCTCGGATATGATGCACTCTCGCAAAAAAGCATCATTCACAGAGATATCAAACCGGCTAATATATTGCTTAAACAGGGAGTGGCCAAGCTTAGTGATTTCGGCTTCAGCAGGGTTGTCGAAGATCCAACTAAAACCCAAAAACTCAGTCTTTTGGGTACCCCACTCTACACGGCCCCTGAAATACTTGCAAGCGAAAAATTCAATAACAAGTGCGACATTTGGAGTTTGGGCATCGTTTTTTATGAGATGCTACACGGCCGTGCGCCTTGGACTGGCAACGACATTTAAAACTTAAAATAGAACATTCTTAAGCAACCAATCGAATTCAAGCCAAACCTCAACCCCCAAATAAAGTAAGTCTTGACCTACATGTTGAAAGTCCATCGACAAGACCGCATATCTTGGGACGAGCTAAAGAAGGCACCCATTTTTGCACAACCCCAAGATCTTGGCATTTAAAAGCAGAAGTAAGAGAATGGATACGAGTAGGCAAAAGCTATTTTGTTGAACTATCTCAAGAACTACTTGGTAAAGAGTTACCTTCTCTTGAATACCAATGCCAATGTGCAGTTTGCGCCGACTGAAGAACCTGAATCCTCTGAAAAATCCCAAGCTAAAATCGCACTGGATAAGGAAGTGGCCAGATTTACAATGAGAAGGAATTTCGCCTTTTTGCACATGTATCTACTGGCCCTGTATCTCCAAAATAGGCAGATGATGCCCAAAGAATTTAACTTCTACAGGTAATTCGAGTTTGGGCTGATAGGCAAAGCCTTTTATCTGATCACCCAGATAGGACAAGAATTCATGAAAAAGAGTCAGCTTAATGAACCTTACTGGAAATTCTATCAAAAGACGCCACAATTCACCGAGTTCTCACAACTGCTTCAAAAAGACTATATGCTCTTGGATTTGTAAACTATGTTCTATTTAGGTTGTACAGAACCTGCAAGAACGACATCGCGGAAAAAATCCTTGCCAAAGCACTCCACTCAGATACTGCAGAGTACATGAAAAAGTACGACAAAAGTTTTGAAGAAGTCTTCAAGAAGGCAATGGAATTCAACGTCAAGATAATCGGCCAAACAGTGAGCAACAAGTCAAAGGGAGTGGCTCCTCTAATTGCTGACTACATCCTGAATAATGTCCTCAACCCAAGCTCCATCGTCGAGAACACCAGCCTCAACCTAGCGTTCTACTATGAGCACAGAGAAAGGGAATTCGGGCTATCTTGAGCAAAGAGATTTAAATTGTCTTATATAACACATTCACCTAGCTTACTGTTTATGAATATTCCGATTTTGTACCATTTTGCACAAAAATGATGATAATTTGGTTTAACGGGCTAAAGCCCTTCCTTCAAGCTAAAGTCAGTGCCTTAGAAATAGAGACTAAAAATAAAAATGTTGGCGCTGAGGAGCGAGAAGGCGATATAAAACTCGAAGAAGCTGGCAAACAAGTACTTAGCCTGTGATTCAACAATTATAGTAACGCAAAATGGATTATCACTGAGAATTGTAACTCTTGAAGTTTATCGGAAGTAAATTTTGAGCATTCTCGTATTCGTGTTCGCCTTTATTAAGATCATAAATCTTAAATTTTGTACAATGTCCGACTCCAAAGCATATTTCAGCTCAAGGTATTGATAGAAATGTCCAGTTGATTATTTATCTGAATTGGCATTCTTCATAAGACTCCTTATGCTACTAGTTTAAAATATTGAAGAAGTTCGAGAAACTCACTTCAAAGTCTGAAAAGCGCATTACTTTATCGCGATTATCCACTAGTAATACTATAATCTACTATAATCAAATGGTGTCAAAGTATCCTTGTAAGACCCAAAAACAAATTGCCAAATCTGAGAAAAGGGCTCTCGAAGCTATTCGAAGACGGCCACAAACGCGACACCTACTATGAATGTGTCCTCTAACAATGGGACATTTACAAGAATTGGTGCTAAATCCCAGTCCCAAGTGTTTGCATGAATTGCAAGCAAGAATTAGCCAAGTATCATCAAATAATCAACTACATCTTCAAAAGCGCATAAAAGACTGTTAAGCTTGCGGTTGTTCATCGCCATACCAAGCTTGATAAAGAACACATGAGATAATCTGCCGAGATGCTAACTTAGTCCTTCAAAATTTATGATTCAGTTTGCAGCAACGCCGACAAAAAGAAAGTGCCAAAGAAGGCTGAGAAAGTCAGAGGATAGGAGGCTGTGAAGCGCGAGAAGTCTTGCAACAGTTAGAACTCTTAAGATAGCTAGGTTAAAAAGGAGAAAGTCAGGGAAGAAAGTGATGATTCATCGAATAGATTTATTTAAGATATTAATGTTAAATGCTATATTTTAGTCCTAATGGTTTAATCATCGGCTTTCAAGTTCATATACCAAAACAAACGGTTTTACTTCTTCTCTTTTTCCGGAGACTTAAATATTAAAATTTTAATTTCGGTATCCACGAAAAACAGCAAAAATAGAAAAAAGCAGAAGCACTAAGGCAATGACCCCACGAATCTCATTTTCTCATTGACCCAGTTTACTGCTTATGAATATTCCGATTTTGTACCATTTTGCACAAAAATGATGATAATTTGGTTTAAAAGGGCAAAGAGAACAGGTTAAATCATATTTTTATAAATGTCGCTGTCAAAAATTGTTTAGAGGAGGCTGAGGGTAGCCAGGAATGAACAATAAAGTAAGAGATGTTCTATTTAGATCATTTGCAAGTACGCCAACTCTGAGCTTATCTTGGACTGCAGTAAGTTGGAATTGAATCTTTACAGAATATTGAAGCTGCTGAATGAAGTCCATTTGCTTCCAGTTCTGTTCCCCGAAAAGAATCCACCTGACAAGTCGTAAAAGAACCAAAGTACTGAACCCTAATCCACAAAGCAAAATGTCTAGACTAAAAAATCGTATTAGCACTAACTGAGTGTCACAGAAGCCATGAATCTGATCTGGTATAGTGCCAATCTCTGCAAATCAAGAGCTATTGTGCCCTATCAGACCAACAAGATGATGAAGAATAAGTTGGTCGGTGAGGAAAATCAGCTGAAAGAAATCATCTAAAGCATGGAAATCAAAATAAAAGACATTGCCAAGATAGCCACTGAATAAAGCAACCAAGTTAAGCAAGCAAGAGTAAAGCTATCGAGAATAAAGTAACTCCAAAAAATAGTAGGCGAAAAATGGGCTAAATTGAAGACAGTTGAGAAAATCTAACTGCCTCTCAACCCTAAAAACATAAATCTCAGCTTTTTGAGTGAAGAGGTTTCATCGGAACACAAGCAACTTTTATTACGCATTGCAAGGAAAAGCCTATTGTAGTGGGACATTAAAATCCTTCAATAGTCAATAATGTTCGTGCAGTAAGTGGAAACAGGCCACTGCATCGTATCTCTGTAGCAATGCTATCCCAGTTTCATGGTCTACAAAGAACTACTAAAGTGCCTAATCGGCTAGTACCACTACAACAAAGGTGTCAAACAAATGCTCCTCTGCAAAGAGCAAGGTTTCAAATAGGGCAAGCCCTTCATCCCAAGTAAGCATGTAATGTGCCACCTTTGCAAGTAGATCGCCTTGTTCTAGTAGGTTCAAAAGAGCTCAACTGTGAAGATTTGTGGGAATATGCCTGAACAACCCACGGTATATGCTAGTTCCTATGCCTTTGATTAACTGATTTTAAAATGTAACTACCATCGGCTGCCCTTGAAGCCTCTCCCGGAAACTGAAATCAAGTAATGTTATTAACAGACCAAGGATTATCAAAAGTATGTCCACCCTTACGTCAAAGTCTATTATCCCAAATGTTCTAGGTACTTTTGTGAGCCTTGTTTGTCGAAAATTAATGCCCTCAAAAAAGAGGAGAAACTAAAAAACCAACACAGCAACTAAAGCAAACAGAAAGAAATGAATCAAAGTCAGTAAAAAGCAGATAGCTGTGTCAAAGTTGAAGAAGGAAAGAGCTAAGTCAGTCCAAATTCTGAGTCCAACCCTTGTATCTTTTGTACTGATAGCTGTGGCTGCGATAGGTGCAGCACAGTTTACAACTTCAAGAAGTTACTCGCCTTTTACAAATCTTTTGGCGGCAGCTTCTAAGATTTGGCCCCTGAACTGATGTTCCTGAATTTCTACTGCACAAGAGTCCACATCCAGTTGGTCACCTTTGAACGAGAGTTTTACAGAGAAGAAGAAAATCCTGATGAGAATCGTGTGGAGTTGGACAAAGCTGATGAGGAGAGTTTGAGCTACCCCGAGCAAGTGAGCAAATTGGAGGGTTGGTTCGCCAAACTGAGAGATAAGCAGCGAATCAAACTTTATGGAGAAGGGAGTGTGTATAACTACGGAAATGAGGATTGTGAATCTGTGGATTAGAATCAAATCTTCCCCTAACTGCAAGAAATGTTCGACAAACTGCTAAAATAGTAATAAGAAAAGGAAGAGTAGCCACAAGTAAAGATACTAGAAGAGTAGGAGAGGAGATCAGTGAGAAGTAGGAAGAGCAAGGGCCCAAAGCTAGAGTAATACTTTTCTGACTAAGAGGACTGAAGAAATGATTGCGTTCTCCTGATTTGTATTCGTTTGCGTTATAAATGTTAGCAAGATTAAATAGTAATTCAAAGTCAAAATAATCGGTAGATTAATAATTGTACTAAATAAAGGACCAGTTCGCTTCATGATCAAATTTCATAACAAAAATAACAAGAAAAGCCGCAAATTGGCAATCCCCCGCGATGCCGCCCGTTAAAGCATTATTAAAAAAACTGATGCGAAACTGACTGATATTCTGGTCAACGGAGTCAAATTGCCGGGCTATGAGAAACTCAGTCTCCAGAAAAAGAAAAAACAGTTCCCTCGCTATCTCTCCACTAGCTTTTAAGAAGCACATGAAAAGCAGTTGCTGCCGGAAACTATGGGATTGTTTAAGAACACAGCAATCAGGACAAGGCTGAAGTCTTTGTAGATCTAAATAGCAGTGACCCATCGCAAGCCATAGATCAAATCTATCGATAGAAAATACTCCTACCAAAAAGAAGTTGCAGTCCCGATCGAAGATTTCCTGAAAACCTCTACCTTCTCAAACCAAAGCCAGAGATACATCTCACCCCACACATCTCTCAACTGGACGCATAAATCCTACAAATCAAAGAAGCCCAATATCGAGCACTCTGTCAGATGCCATTCCAATAAAAATAAAAGCGACAATCCTCTATGGCCCTCTCATAACCAACACTTCAATGACGTTCATCTCCAAAAGGAACACAAAAATAACCAAAAATCCTTACACAATTTCAATGACTGCCTCTTAACGAATAAAGAGTAGTCTTGGTCATTGCGCATCTCCAAGGCCACTGAGGGTCCCACTACTTTTCTAGGATAGGCTGATAAGTAGCAACATTATGACAAAAATAACGCACTTTTGAAGTAATCTCAGTCCTCCCAAAGATCGAAGGGCAAGGTATGCTACTCAATAAAACTGCGGAAATAGTAAAAACTACACAGTAATGCAATTTAGCCTTCTCCCTTTGAAAGCTTGAAGGAGTTTGCTCCTAAAGTAGAATAATAGCCATCAGCTGATACTAAATGAATGTTTTCTTCAACTCTTTTCATTTGATTTAACTACAGAATAGGATGAGGTCTCAGCACTTTTATGATTCTTTTGTTTAAGAACATTTTTTTTGTGCCAATATGTGAATCAATGTCACAGTTTTTATGCTTATAAGTGATAAAAAGGTCACAAAAAAATCAGGTTTAACTGGAGGCTTATTCCGTGTAACTAGGCTTTTTTGACTTAAAAGGGAATCCTCCATTTGTTGAGTATTGCTAAAGACCCTAAGAAAAAGGACCTAACTTATGAGTCAATCTCAAACGAATTCTGGGCTGAGGAGACAACCTTTTTTCGCCTAAACTCTTCCTAAACTGCTTAATCTTCAAATCTAGAACCCGGACATTGGGATTTTCCTTTTTGCCACGATGAGTCAACTACTCCTTGGCTCGAGATGATGCCAACTACATAGATAACAGCATACCTTCACTTCTTATTTTTCGGCCAACTACCTCAGCAACTTTTAGAGCTTGAGCTAATCCGCTTGTTCCTTCTTTTGCCTTCTGACCTGACTAATTGTAAGATGCACTTATTTCTCGTTTTCTCTGACAGTTTCGCATCTCAGTTTATTCTTCGATATTTCTTGCTTCTTCTCATGCGAAAGCTGCCTCATGTATTGTTCGGTCTCCCACCTGGTTTGCTCAGCTTGTTGAAATTTTTATCTCTCGCAGGCAATTCTAGATTTCTCAAGGTTGACCCTGGACTCCTCGATTCCTCTGCGATATTTGAGTTTTTCTTTGCGTATTTCCAGAGAAATCTATTTGATAGTCTTTTCGATCTTTTGAACTTCCTCTTTGCGCTGCTACCTGATGTGAGTCACTTTCTCATACTTGTTTTTCAGCAGGAAGAAGGTTTTCTAGTTGTCCATCCTCTTCTTCTACAGATATTTACTTGAGTTCATACTCATTTGTAACTATTCAGTTAGCCTCTGTTTCTCCTTCCTGATTGAGCGCACATTGACTTACTGTTCTTCATCGGACTCGTCTGAGTATACTTCAGTCTTGATGTGCCGATTGACGAGGGGATAACGATACTTTTGGGTAGTGATATACTACCTAAATTTATTTTTGAGTTCGACTTGATTGTGCCTGAAACGCTACAGAAATGATTCGTTTTTGTAGTCTTTCTCGCGGGGGGAATCGAAAAGTTGCACACTGCGGCTGCTTGGATCCTATACCTCCGTCGCAACCCCTAAGTTTTTTATTCGCATTTTATTACTCAATAGTTACTTTATCAGATATTCGCAATAAGTGTAATAGCTGAGGAATACCAAACCTTAAACCAATTCTCTCACTGATTTCCGAGAAAAATGAGAATCTGGGTTTATTAGGCGACGATCAACAGTTATGCCATTGTGGGGAGTTTGGTATTTGGATGGTTTTGGGAGAGAAAATGTGGGAGTTAGATTAAAAGTGAATTAAAATGGGAATATTAATATTTTATCATTTAATCCTAATCACAAATATGGTTCAGGCAAAGAGTGTCGCAAGAGCTAATGTGGCTCACAAACTCGCCAGATACGTTAGAGCTACCCCAGTCCATCTTACCGGCGTAAGGGGAGACGGCCAGCCATCCACCTCACATC
>Ga0316217_10006020_pt1 | contig 12243 bp, 12 predicted proteins | sample 1anoAmetaG_FD_203633 | JGI IMG/M metagenome (GOLD analysis project Ga0316217, IMG submission 203633) | Freshwater microbial communities from Trout Bog Lake, Wisconsin, USA - 1anoA | ecosystem: Environmental > Aquatic > Freshwater > Lake > Hypolimnion/Profundal zone | place: USA: Wisconsin... | reverse complement strand
GATCCGAGCCCGATTTTGTCACACAGTTAAGGCCACATTAAGTGGCCTTAACTGATGACAAAATCTAGGCGCGCGGGAGCGGTCTTCTCCTTGGCCCATATCTCCAGTTGCCTGCGCTCCTCGGGCGTCAGGGGCAGGGCATCGGCAATCCGCATCTCAACCTCCATCATGAGCAGTGCGGTCAAGTTCTGTATAGTTCCATTAATTCGATAACAAAATCAGGAAATCCGAAGCAGGCCGCCCGTGGGCGCACGTCGCTTGTGATGGAGAGACCCGAAGTGAGGAGCCGGGGCGGTCATGCCACGACTTCAGACCGGGCCCGGTTACGGCCGGGGGCGGACGGCGACCCACGGGCGAGCTTGCGGAAGCGCCGGTAGCCCCCGGACGCGCAGCGCTTGCGCTGCGGGCCAGCGCAGCTGGCCAGGGTCTGGTCCGGTGGGTAGAAAGCTCAGCCCCGGCTCCGCAGTGATGACGAGACCTTGCGGACCGGCCTCCTCTGCGGCCTCTGCGCTGCTCTAGGCTTTTCTGTGCTTCAATGTTTATGGCTGAAGATACCGGGATGACAGGACCTGTCTGGGCCCGATGCAAATCTTCGGTTTCGATGTGTTGGGCTGGAATGGTTCCGCTGATTCGATGGGCCTACACTAGAAGATCGGGTCGCCCGGCTTGCGGCGCCAGGCCTCGGTGCGGGTCTTGCCGCCTTCGGCCTTGGCCTTGGCGTCCTTGGCGGCCGAGGCGAGGGTTTCCAGCAGGCTGGTGCCGACCCGGGTGGCGGCGGCCTTGGTGACGCCGGGCAGGTGCACCCGCTCGGGGCCCTTGCTCGCTTCAATCGTGGCGCTTTCCGTCGCCGCTTCGGCCTGCTCCTTGAGTCGCTTCTCGTACCAGAGCTTGCGCTTCGGATCCAGGACGCGGATCTGCTTGATGGCACCGCCCTTGCGGGTGGCGGTGGGCTTGGGTTTCAACTCCCTCTTGTCCTCCCGATGATCGGATTCGGGATCGGAGGCTTCTTCCAGGATCTTGGCGAGGTCCGCCAGGCTTCCAAGGCCGCGCTGCTTGCTCATGTGTTGAAAGGACTCCTCAAGGGTCTTATCTTGGCCCAATCATCAAGATTACGCCCATAGCCTACACCGGCCAAGGCCAATTCCTGCTTTACCCGGAATTCACCGGGATTTTCCTTGGAGGGCACAACTGCCCGGCTGCCATTTCGGTCGTTCCCGGAACCCGTAGGAATCAGATGCAGCCGGCGATGGCCTTCCCCATCTCCTCCGTCGTGGCCTTGCCGCCCAGGTCCGGGGTCCGGGGGCCCTCGGCCAGGACCTTCTCGATGGCCGCCATGACGGCGGCGGCGGCCTGGGGCTGGCCCAGGTGGTCGAGCATCATGGAGCCGGCCCAGATCTGGCCCACGGGGTTGGCGATGCCCAGGCCCGCGATGTCCGGTGCCGAGCCGTGGACGGGCTCGAACATGGACGGGAACGACCGCTCGGGATTCAGGTTCGCCGAGGGGGCGATGGCGATGGTGCCCGCGCAGGCCGGCGCCAGGTCGCTCAGGATGTCCCCGAACAGGTTCGAGCCCACCACCACGTCGAACCACTGGGGATTGCGCACGAACTGGGCCGTGAGGATGTCCACGTGGAACTGGTCCACCGAGACGGTGGGGTACTGGGCCGCCATGGCCTTGAAGCGCTCGTCCCAGTAGGGCATCGAGATGGCCAGGCCGTTGGACTTGGTGGCCGAGGTCACGTGGCAGCGCCGGGTGAGGGCCAGTTCGAAGGCGTAGCGCATGATGCGGTCCACGCCCTTGCGGGTGAAGATCGCCTCCTGGATCACGCGCTCGTCCTCGGTGCCCGCGTTCTCGATCCGGCCGGCCTTGCCGTATTCGCCCTCGGTGTTCTCCCGGACGATCACCATGTCGATGTCCCCGGCCTTGCGCCCGGCCAGGGGCGAGGTCACGCCGGGCATGAGGCGCACGGGGCGGATGTTGGCGTACTGGTCGAACTCCCGCCGGATGGGGATCAGCAGGCCCCACAGGGACACGTGGTCGGGCACCCCCGGGAAGCCCACGGCCCCCAGGAAGATGGCGTCGAAGGGCCGCAGCTGGTCGATGCCGTCGGCGGGCATCATCGCCCCGTGCTTCGCGTAGTAGGCGCAGGACCAGTCGAAGTGCCGCCAATCCAGCTTGAAGTCGAATTTCGCGGCCGTGGCCTCCAGGACCCGGATGCCCTCGGTCACCACTTCCTTGCCGATGCCGTCCCCTGGTATGGCGGCGATGTGGTAGCTGCTGGACATGTCTCCTCCGGTGGCTGGGTGCTTTGACATCAGTATGATCGGCAACCGCGCGCCTACAATGATGGGGATCACGTCCCCGGAAGGTCCGACATGAAATTCCTCCTCCTGGCCACAGCCCTCGCCTTCGCCGCCAACGCCTCGGCCCAATTTTCGCCGCCCGTTCCTACGCCCGTTCCGGAGGCCACCTATGGCCCGGAGCTGGAAGGCTTCGCCTACCCCTTCCCCGTGAAGACCTTCGCCTTCACCTCCCAGGGCGCGGCGCTCCATATGGCCTACCTGGACGTGGCCCCGTCCCAGCCCAACGGGCGCACCGTCGTCCTCCTCCATGGCAAGAACTTCACCGCCGCCACCTGGGAGCGCACCGTCAACGTCCTCACGGCCGCCGGCTACAGGGTGGTGGCCCCCGACCAGATCGGCTTCGGGAAGTCCTCCAAGCCCGCCCATTACCAGTACAGCTTCCAGCAGCTGGCCCGCAACACGCAGGCCCTCCTGGCGGGGCTGGGCGTGGGCCCGGTGACCCTGGTGGGCCATTCCACCGGCGGCATGTTGGCGGTGCGCTACGCCCTGATGTTCCCCCGCCAGGTTGAGCAGCTGGTGCTGGCCAACCCCATCGGCCTGGAGGACTGGAAGGCCGAAGGCGTGCCCTCGCTCACCGTGGACGAGTGGTACCAGCGGGAACTGCTCACCACCGCCCAGCGCATCCGCGCCTACGAGCAGGCCACCTACTACGCCGGGCAGTGGCGGCCGGAATTCGACGCGCCGGTGCGGATGCTGGCGGGCCTGTTCCGCGGCCCCGGGCGCGAGCTGGTGGCCTGGAACTCGGCGCTCCTGTACGACATGATCTGCACCCAGCCCGTGTGCTACGAGTTCGGGCTGCTCACCGTGCCCACCCTCCTCCTCATCGGCCAGAAGGACATCACCGCCATCGGGAAGGACCTCGCCCCCAAGGACGTGGTGGCCAGGCTCGGCCGCTACCCCGAGCTGGGGCGCCGCGCGGCCAGGGCCATTCCCGGGGCCAGGCTGGTGGAATTCCCCGACCTGGGCCACGCGCCGCAGATCCAGGATCCCGAGGCCTTCCACAAGGCCCTCCTTGACGGGATAGGAACCAAACGCTAACGCATCGCTTCCATCGGGCTCAGCCGCATGGCCCGGAACGCCGGGTACATCCCGAAGACCAGTGACAGCGCCAGGGCCACGGCCCAGGCCACCAGGAGACCGGGGAGGTTCACCACCAGGCCGTACGGGAATTGGGGGGACAGGGCCTTGCACAGCACGCCTCCGGCCAGGGTGCCCGTGAGGGCGCCCAGGGCCGCAAGCACGGCGGCCTCCAGCAGGAACTGCACGAAGATCTCCTGGTCCGAGGCGCCCAGGGCCTTGCGCAGGCCGATCTCGTAGCGGCGGTCGGAGAAGGAGATGAGCATCACGGACAGGACCCCCACGCCGCCCACCAGGAGTACCGTGCCCGCCAGGCTCATGAGCACGATGGTCCAGCCCCGCATCTGCGAAAGGAAGTTCTGGTAGCTGCGGGCGGCCTCGGCATCCAGGTCCACGATCTCCACGTCCTCGATGCCGTGGTGGGCCTGCTTGACCCGGCCCAGGATCATGGCCGAGACCTCCTTGGCGTCCCGCTTGGCCTTGAGCTTGACGCCCACCTGGGCCAGCTTGTGGGTGGGTTCGAGGCGGTCCATGTAGGCCTCCAGCGGCACGATCATCCCGTTGGCGTCCATCCAGGTGTCCTCGTTGAAGATCATCATGGGCGCGAGCACCCCCACGACGCGGAAGGGCATGCCGTCCACCATGATGTCCCGGCCCACGGGATCGGCCCCGCCCAGGAACTTGGAGGCCAGGCTCGCCCCCAGCACGGCCACGGTGGACCGCCGCTTCTGGTCGGCCTCGGTGAGGCCTCGGCCCGAACCGATCTTGCGGTTCATGGTGGGGATGTACTCCGGCACGTTGCCCGAGACGAAGATCCGTTCCGTGCCGCCCGCCACGCGTACGCTCACCTGCTTGGATGCCCGGGGCATGAAGGCCATGACCTTGTCGTAGGGCGCCGTGATGCGCGGCACGTCCTCCATGCGCAAGCCGGGACTCATGGCGAAGCGCTTCTGCTGCTCGGAAGTCTCCGGGGTCTTGGGCGCCACGTTGAGGGTCCCGTCCCAGCTCATGCCGGCGAAGCCCGTGCCGATCTTGTCCATGATCCCGTCCAGCACCGAGGTCATCACCACCAGGGCGAAAACCCCGAGCATGAGCAGGGTGAGGGTGAGCAGGGAGCGCATCTTGTGGGCCCAGAGCTCGGTGAGGCCGCTGGTGATCACCTCCCAGCCCAGGGCCAGCTGGTGCAGGAGGCCGCGTCCCTGGAGGGGGGAGGGTGGTGTGGAGGGGCTACTCATAGCGCAGGGCCTCCATGGGGGACAGACGGCTGGCTTTCCAGGCGGGGTAGAGGGCGAAGGCGAAACCGAACACGCCGGCCAGCAGGAAGGCCCACACGAAGCTGGAGACGCGCATGGTCAGCGGCACGCTCAGGTTCTGGGTGATGACCCAGCTGAACAGGACCCCCGCGGTGAGGCCCAGGGTGGCCCCCAGGATGGTGAGGAGAAGGGCTTCGGTCATGAAGCCCTTGAACACTTCCCGGCCCGAGGCCCCGATGGCCATCTTCACGCCCACCTCCCGCACCCGTTCCTTGAGGGAGGCCATCTGGATGTTCACATTCACGATGCCCCCGCCCAGCAGGGCCAGGATGCCCGAAAGCAGGAAGATGATGTTGTACACGTCGCCTTGGCTCTGCTGCTTCTTCACCCGGGCGGCCACGTCGTCCAGGCGGAAGTCCTCCTGGAGGCGATGGTTGCCCTTGAGGAGGGAGGTGAGGGTCCTGCTGAAGCCCTGGATGGCGCTGACGTCGGGCAGCCGGTAGGTGACCCGGTCCATGCGCCGGTAGGCGTCCCCCTGCATCCGTTTCTGCACGAAGGCCGCGGGCAGGGCGATGATGCGGTTGCGCCAGTAGAAGATGTTGCGTTCGCCCTCCCGGAAGCGGAACACCCGCTCCTGGAAGGTGCCCACCACGGCGACGGGGATATCCGCGATGACCACCGTCTTGCCCACGGCGTCGCCGGAGGGGAAGAAGGTCTGGGCGGCCTCGGCGCCCAGGATCGCCACAGCCCGGCCATCCTCCAGTTCCGAGGGGCTGAAGGCACGGCCTTGGGCGATGCCGTAGCCCTCCAGGGGGATGAAGTCCGCGTCGATGCCCATGATCTGGCGGTCGGCGTCGGCATAGTCGGACCGGGTGCGGGCCCTGGCGTTCCTGCGCACGCTCACGCCGGCCACGGCCTTGGTGTCCAGTTCCGCCCCGCTGGTGGCATCCAGGTGGCGCAGGCCCAGGTTTGCAGCCTGGTTGGCTGTTGGCTGGCCGTCCTTGACGATGGCGTTGGGCGTGACGTTGAGCTTGTCCAGGCCGCCCAGTTTCACGTAGAGCCGCTCGCTCTGTCCCCGCATGCTGTCGGAGATGGAGAAGCCCCCCAGCACCGAGGCCACGCCCAGGATCACCCCCAGGGCCTGGAGCACGCTCCGGCCCAGGTTCTCCCGGATCTCCAGCCAGGCCTCCAGCAGTCGCTCGCGATAGGCGCCCGGGGAGCTCATGCGTGGTCAACCTCGGCGATCAGGCCGTCGCGGATCTCCACCTTGCGCGAAGCCATGGCCGCGATGTGGAGGTCGTGGGTCACGAGGATGACGGTATTGCCCTGCTCGTTGAGGTCCTTGAACAGGTCCAGGATCTCGGCCCCGGTGCGGGAGTCGAGTGCCCCGGTGGGCTCGTCGGCCAGGAGCATGGTGGGGCGGTTGGCCAGCGCCCGGGCGATGGAGACCCGCTGCTTCTGGCCGCCGGACAGCTCCCCGGGGAGCTTCAGGGCCTTTTCCGTGAGCCCGACCCGGTCCAGCATCTCCATGGCCCGCGCGCGCCTCTCCTTGCGGCCCACGCCGGCGTAGAGCATGGGCAGTTCCACGTTGCGCACCACCGAGGCCTTGGGCAGCAGGTTGTAGGCCTGGAACACGAAGCCGATCTTGGTGTTGCGGATGCGCGCCAGGTCGCCGCCGGAAAGACCCTGCACGGCATGTCCATCAAGGGCGTAGCTGCCGTTGGTGGGCCGGTCCAGGCAGCCCAGGATGGCCATGAGCGTGGACTTTCCCGAGCCGCTGGGACCGGTGAGGGCGATGAACTCGCCCGTCTCCACCTGCAGGTCGATGCCGCGCAGGGCATGGACGGCCGTGCCGTTGGCGCCGAAGACCTTGGTGATGTCCCGGGTTTCAATGACGTAGGACATAGGTTCAACTCCGCTTCAGACTTCAGGTCCGGGCTCCGCCCGGGCCTGAAGTGGGGGTGTGGGGGGACGGAGAGTGAGCGCAGCGAACGCGCGGTCCCCCCACGGAATATTAATTATCCTCATCTTTTTCAACCTTCTTGCGGGTGGGATCCTCGAGGCTCACCTGGTCGTCCTTGGCCAGGCCCGAGATGATCTCGACCCGTTCCAGGGTGGCGACCCCGGCGGTGACGGGCACGACCTCGAAAAAGTCCTGCCAGTGGTCCGAGAGCCAGACGAACTTGGAGCGGCCCGAGAGCCCTTCCTTGGCGGCGGCGAGCTTGTCCGGGGTCAGGGTCTTCTTCAGGCGGAAGACCACGGACTTGCCGTCCCGGCGCTGCAGGGCCTCCAGGGGCACGCTGATGGCCTTGTCCCGCTTGGCCCCCAGGATCTCGACATTGGCGCTCATGCCAGTGAGGAAGGCCTTGTCCAATTCGTCCAGGGCGACCTCGACCTTGAAGACCTTGATCTTCTCGATGAGCTCGGCCGCAGGCGACACGAAGCGCACCTTCCCGGTGAAGGTCCGCTGGGGCACCGCGTCCAGGGTGATGCGCACCGGCTGGCCCACCTGCACCTTGGCGATGTCGACCTCGTTGATGTTCACCTTGATGATGAGCGACTTGAGGTCGGCCACCGTGTAGATCACCGTGCCGGCGTTGAAGCTGTTCACGCCCGACATGATGGTGTCGCCCAGCTCCACGCCCTTCTTGATGATCATGCCCGTCATGGGCGAGATGACCTTGGCGTGCTGGGTGGAGGCGTTGCCGGCGATGGGGATGCCCCGGTCCTCCACGATCTGGTAGCGGGTCTGGGCGGACTTGAGGGTCTCCTGGGCCATGTCGCGCACCACCTTGGCGCCCCGGTAGGCCTGTTCGGACACCAGCCCCGCGTTGAAGAGCTCCTGCTGCTGCTTGTAGTCCTTGTCGGCGTTGAGGAAGGCCACCTTGGCGGAGGAGACGCTGCCCTGGACGTCCGAGAGGGTCTGGGCCTGGTTCACGTCCGGTTCCACCTCGGCCAGCACTTCGCCCTGGGTGACATGGTCACCCTCGCGGACCTTGTAGGAGAGGATCCGGCCGGACACCGTGCACTTGATGTCCACCTTCACGAAGGGGTCCACCATGCCCACTTCCCGGACGCTCACCTGGAGGTCCTCCGCCTGCACCTTGCCCAGGCGGAAAGGGGTTTCCTGATTGGATTTGGGCTTCTGGGTTTGCTTGGCCGCTATGAGCAGCCCGCCCGCCAGCACGAAACCCGCCGCGCCCAGCACCCACCAGCGCTTTTTCATTCCATCCCCCGCTTCGCCATGATCATTTGATAAGTTCTCGCAGACTAAAGGACTACGGGGACAGTGTCGGTCCGTTTAGGAGACGGCGCAGCAACCTGTCGGCGGCCAGGGCGGGGCAATCGGCGAACGCCCGGGAGGAACCGGGGAACGCCCATGGCTCCTACGTAAAAAGCAGGCGCTCGCCTAAACGGGCGGCCTGCTCTCGGAGGGTCTGGTTGTTGGTTGGTCAGCCGTCTCAGTTGCCGATGGCGGCCCCAGTCCCGGCCTCGGCCCCGGCCTCGGCTTCGGCGATGCTTCCGGCGGTGACGACCTGCCGGGTGTCCCGGGCGATCATCAGTTCCTCGTTCGTGGGGATCACGGCCACGGGAATCCGGGAATCCGGCGCGGAGATGAGGCGGTCGGCCTTTCCGCGGGTTCCATTGAGCCCTTCATCCAGCTTGACGCCCAGGAAGCCCAGACGGCCGCAGACCCTGGAGCGCAGGACGGCCGAGTTCTCGCCGATGCCGGCCGTGAAGGTGATGGCGTCCACGCCGTTCATGGCGGCGGCGTAGCTGCCCACATATTTCACCACGCCGTAGCAGAGCACGTCGTGGGCGAGGCGGGCGCGCTTGTTGGTGTCCATGGCCTCTTCGACCTCCCGGCAGTCGCTGGAGACGCCGGAGATGCCCAGGAGCCCTGACTTCTTGTTGAGCAGGGCGGAGAGGGCGGGACCGTCCAGCTTCTTGACTTCCATGAGGGTGGTGAGGACGCCCGGATCCAGGTTGCCGCTGCGGGTGCCCATGATCACCCCTTCCAGGGGCGTGAGGCCCATGGAGGTGTCCACGCTGTGGCCGTTGTGCACGGCGGTGATGCTGCTGCCGTTGCCGAGGTGGCAGGTGATGATCTTGGAAGCGGTCAGCGGCTTGCCGATGAGCTCGGCGGTGCGTTCGGAGACGTACCGGTGGCTGGTGCCGTGGAAGCCGTAGCGGCGAAGGCCCAGCTGCTGGCAGAGCTCGTAGGGCAGGCCGTAGGTGTAGGCGTATTCGGGCATGCTGTGGTGGAAGGCCGTGTCGAACACCGCAACCTGGGGCACGCCGGGGAAGAGGTCCTGGGCGGTGCGGATGCCGGTGACCGCGGGGGGATTGTGGAGGGGGGCGTAGAAGGCCAGCTCTTCGATCTCCTGGAGCACGGCGGGGGTGATGAGCTCGGGCTCGCCGAAGTTGGGACCGCCGTGGACCACCCGGTGGCCGATGGCGTCCACGTCCACCCCCGCGGGAAGCACCGTGGCGCGGAGCTGGTCCATGATGGCCTTCAGGGCCTTCTTGTGGTTGGCCATGTCCAGCTCGAGCCGCCCCTTTTCGCCCTGGATGGTCCAGCGGATGAAGCCTTCGGACATGCCGATGCGTTCCGCGATGCCGTCGGCGAGGGTCTTCTCCTCCTCCATGTCAATGAGGTTGAACTTGAGGGACGAGGAACCGGCGTTCATGACCAGGATCAACATAAGACACTCCTATCAGCTATTCCGTTTCAACCAGTGTAGACCCATCCGGCCCAGCCAGGGCCCGGTGTGGCCGGTGGTAGGACCACTTATGTCGAAGATCACGCTCCGGTCCGGCACAAGGCCACCAGGGGGCAGGCCGCGCACCCCGGCAGCCTGCGGACCCCCGGGCAGTCCCCCAGGATGCCCAGGTGCGCGATGGGGAAGTCGTATTTCAGGGGATCCTCGGGACACAAGGACCGCAGGGCCTCGGTGATCTCCAGGGCCAGCTTCCCGTCGGGCGTCCTGCGCCGTCCCAGGCCGATGAAGCCCGAGATCCGGGCCACGTGGGTATCCAGGGGCACCACCAGGTCGGCCCGGGGGTAGCTGCGCCAGAGCCCCAGATCGGGCCAGGCGTCCCGCACCATCCACCGCAGGAACATCCGCCACCGCTTGCAGGCCGCACCCTGGAGCGGGTCCGGGAGGTTGAAGCGCAGCCCCGGGGTGTCGGGGAGTTCCCGGCGCAGGCGGAGCACCAGATGGGAGAGGCGCTGGTCGGCGGTGCCCCGGGACGGCAAGGCCTCGGTGGGCGCCAGATGGGGCTCCAGGCCGCAGCCCCCGCTCTCAAGGTCCAGGGCCACCCAGGCCAGGATCCAGTGGGCCAGATCCTCCCCGGTATGGAAGCGCCAGCGCCAGCCGGCCAGGGACGACCTCAGGAAGGCCAGGGCCTCGTCCCCCGGGAGGTCCGTCAGTTTCTCCGCGGGCCGGGGCCCCAGAGGGTCCAGCACCGCCTCGATCGCCTTGAGCATGGGCGCCACCTTGCCGTAGGCGAGGTGCGCGGCGACGAAGGCCGCCAGCTCCTGGTCCCGGGGCGCCGTGTAGCGCCGGGGCAGGACCAGGGGATCCAGGGCCAAAGGCTCGCCCAGGTAGCGGTCATGGAGTTCATCCAGCTGGCTTGAGAGGGTCGGGCGGTCTTGGGTGCTGGGTTCGGGCTGTTTCGTCACGTCCTGGGCATCCGCAGTGTCAGGCCCTCATCTTCGCAGGAAAGGACGAGACCCAGGTGCTCGCCGAGGCTGCGGGCCCACCGCCCGCAGATATCCCCAGGCTTGCCTTCAGGAAGCTCAAGCAGGCCCTCGGGCAGGACCGTCACCGGGCGCAGGCACAGGCGCCAGGCCTCGGCATCCGCGGTGCCCTCGATGGTCAGGACTCCACCCTGGGCATAGGGCAGCGCGTGGCGGATGGCGGCCCTCAGGTAGCTTCGCAGGGATACGGGCCACCGGTCGGTTCCCGTGCCGCCGCCGGAGGTCACCTCGATACGGCAGCGGAAGAGGATGCTCAGGGGCCCCAGCTCGTCGGCCAGCTGCGCGCGCCACTCCGCCCCATCCTGAAGCTGGGGTTCGGGCAGGGTGCCCATGGCGAGGTGGCGGGTCCGGCCCAGGGTGGCCATGCCCTCTTCCACCACCGCCGTCAGGCGTTCCCGGTTGCGTGCGCTCAGGGGGAGGTCGGGATCGGCCAGGTCGAGGATGCCCTGAACCCCAGCCAGAACGTTGGCCATGTCATGCAGAGCGGACCTCATCAGCAGTTCCGATTGTTTATCCATGTTCCACAACTTTCTGGGCACAAGGGCGATACTGCGATTAAACTTTCTGGGATAGTAACCTGGAAAGGTCATACCCAATGCCCCCTGTCACGAAGAAATTGGGTGAACTGCTCGTCGAAGGCGGCCTGATTACCACGGGGCAGCTCCAGGAAGCGCTCCGCTACCAGAAGGCGGCGGGCGGCCGCATGGGCAGTAATCTGGTGGCCATGGGGGTCATCACGGAAGATTCCCTGATGGATTTCCTGGCCCGCCAGACCGGTGTGCCGCGCCTGGACGTGAAGCACCTGGACATCCTGCCCGCCGTGCTGGAGCGGATCCCCCGCCGGCTCGCCGAGCAGATGACGATCCTGCCCGTGGCGTTCAAGGAACCCAAGTCGCTGGTGGTGGCCATGGCCGACCCCTCCGACCTCAATGCCGTGGACAGCGCGCGCTTCGCCTCGGGGCTCAACATCGAGCCCATGGTGGCCTCCCATTCCGCCCTGCGCATGGCCATCGCGGACAACTACCGCAAGCTGGAATCCGGCAGCATCGGCGTGACGGTGGATGTGAACTGGGCCCCCCAGGACGAGAGCCTGCCCGTGAACTTCGAGATGCCGCCCATGCCCGTGCCGCAGCCCAAGCTGAGCCGGGAGGACTTCGCCAGGGATCCCTTCTTCGAGGGGCTCCAGTACAAGCCCCCTGAACCCCCCGCCCCCAGTCCCTTCCAGTTCTTCTCCGAGCCTCCCGAGGCGCCCCGGACGGCCGCGCCCAAGCCGGCCGCGCCGAGGCCTCCGGAGCCGAAGCCGACCGACAGCCAAGGCATGATCATCCATACCCGCTCGGCCGCGATCGAGCAGGTGCGGGGCCTGGAGACCTTCCAGACCCGTGCCCTCGTCTTCGGGCTGGTGAAGATCCTCCAGCGGCGGGGCATCCTGGGCGCGGATGAACTGCAGCGCTTCGTCATGCAGCTGATCGAGACCGGCGAGATCTCCGAGAGGTAGGCGGGCTCGCCAGTGCAGGTCCATCGAATAACCGGAACCATCTCGCCCTGACTTACGGGGGCGGTGAAGGTCCGGAGATCGCGAACGCATCAGGCATTCAGGTCCATGCGGCCACAAGCATGGAAGCGCAGAGCGGAGCAGAGCAGCACAAAGTCCGCAGAGAAAACAGCGTCTACCGTGTTCGGTCCCATCCCCGCATGGATCCCCAGGCCCCGCTTTCAGCGGGGTCCCTGGGCTTTGCCCAGGGAGTTTTTTAAGGGGAGGGCCGCCGGCCAACGCGAGTGTTT
>Ga0316217_10006018_pt1 | contig 12246 bp, 11 predicted proteins | sample 1anoAmetaG_FD_203633 | JGI IMG/M metagenome (GOLD analysis project Ga0316217, IMG submission 203633) | Freshwater microbial communities from Trout Bog Lake, Wisconsin, USA - 1anoA | ecosystem: Environmental > Aquatic > Freshwater > Lake > Hypolimnion/Profundal zone | place: USA: Wisconsin... | reverse complement strand
TCCTCTCCATATCTTTTTATTGATATGACTCGTCGTCGCTACTTGATGCGAGGCGAAAATCATGTCGTCGTGGGGCCATTGGCTTCTCACACACCCTCTAAGGCCGAAGCGGATTACGCGACGGCTGCGCGCGAGCGGGCGGTTACGGACGACCCGAACAAGGATGTGATCTGCTTTCTGTGCCAGCAATGCGTTGAGAAGCTGATGAAAACCGTGGTGCCAAGTTGGTCGTGGGATGAAACCGAACTGCAAACGCTGAGCCTTGGCGCGGTGGATGATCGCTATCCCGGCGAGTCTGCGGATTCAAGCGATGCTGCCAAGGCTTTCGACATCTGCACGCGCGCCAAGGAATGCTTGCTGAAACTGCTGGTGTGACGGCACCTAACGCCGCCAACCTTTTTCACGTCAAAATTGGCGATTCGCCCTTCCCCTGCAATAATCACACCGCTTGGATCGTCGTCGCATACAGCAATTGCCGTTGGCTCTGGTGAACCGGATTGCCGCGGGGGAGGTGAGCGAACGGCCGGTGTCGGTGGTTAAGGAACTGGTGAAGAATTCCCTGGACGTTGGGACCAGCGATATCGTGGCGGAAATGGAACGTGGCGGTATCGATTGCGTTTTAATTGGCATGGAATCGTGTTGCCTGGCTGATTATAGTAACGACTGGAGGTTTGAAAAATTATGAGCCAGCAACTCGATCAAGTATCGCAGACAATAATGTCGCTCACACCTGAGGAGCGGGCGGAACTTGCCGAGCGAATCTGGGAAAGCGTGACGGCGGAAGAACAAGCATCCATTGAACAGACATGGTGTGCGGAGATCGACCGGCGTATTACCGAGGCGGACAAACGCGGCACGCCGGGTATTCCTGCTAAGCAGGTTTTGGCGGAGATTGAAGCCGAGTTGCGCTCGGGGCGGAAATGAGCGTGGAATTTGAAGCTGAGGCGCGACTGGAGTTGCGTCAAGCCGCACGCTGGTATGAAGGGCAAAGGAGCGGGCTTGGATTCGAGTTCATGGCCGAGGTGCGCCGCGCTGGGCGAAATTTCCGAGCATCCCGCAAGGTGGCCGAAACTGACCAAACTCGCGCGCCGATACCGGCTGAATCGCTTCCCTTACTGGATCGTCTATCAGCAACGCGCCGATGGTCTGCGTATCGTCGCGGTCATGCATCAGAGCCGCCGTCCGAACTATTGGCGGGGGCGCGAAAACCGGATGCAGCCACCTGGCTTGTGCAGACACACTGTTGCCGCATCAATCGGCAAGTCATTCTTTACCGCAAAATTGGCACTTCCGCGCTTCCCCTGCAATAATCACTCCCGATGGATTGTCGTCGCATTCAACAATTGCCGCTCGCGCTGGTGAACCGCATTGCCGCGGGGGAGGTGATCGAGCGCCCGGCGTCGGTCGTTAAGGAACTGGTGGAAAATTCCCTGGATGCCGGGGCCAGTGATATCACTGTGGAAATTGAAGACGGCGGGCGGGCGCTGGTGCGGATTATCGACAACGGCGGCGGGATTGCAGCCGACGATCTGGCCTTGGCCTTCGCGGCGCATGCCACCAGCAAAATCGCCACCGATGATGATCTTTTTAACATCACCACCATGGGGTTTCGCGGCGAGGCACTGGCCAGCATTGGCGCGGTGTCGCAGGCGCGGATTGTCAGCCGCACCGCTGATTCGCCGGTGGGGTATGAGCTTTACAATCGCGGCGGGGTGGTGGAAACGGTGCAGGCGGCGGCAGCCAATGTAGGCACCACCGTGGAAGCGCGGAATCTGTTTTTCAATACGCCGGCCCGGCGCAAGTTCCTCAAAGGCACCGCCACCGAATTCGGGCATATCAGCGAAACGCTGGTGAAGCTGGCGCTGGCGTTTCCCATGGTGGCGTTCAAACTGCTGCATGATGGCAAGCTGGCGCTGGATTTACCGGCCGTGGCCGAGCCGATGCAGCGCTGGCTGGCGGCCTGGCCGGAGGAATTTGCCACGCGCAAGTTGAACCTGGACGAAGGCGATGCCGAGATACATCTGGGCGGCATTATCGGCCTGCCCGATCTGGCCCGGCCCACGCCCAAATATCAGTACATCTATCTGAATGGCCGATCAATCCGCGACAAATTTATCCAGCACGCCTTGCGCGAAGCCTATCGTGGGTTGACCGAGCCGGGCCGGTATCCGGCGGCGGTGCTGATGCTGAACATGCCGCCGGGCGATGTGGATGTGAACGTACACCCGACCAAGAGCGAGGTGCGTTTCCGCGACAGCAATCGCATTCACGGGCTGATTTTGACGGGGGTGCGGCGCGTGCTGCTGGCCAACGATTTAGCGCCGCGGGCGGTGGCGGCGGCGTTGGATGGATTTAAGTCGCCGGAAGCAGGGCAATCGGACGTGCGGCAGAAATTGGCGTCGTTTTTCAAATCATCGCTGGCGGATGAACCGGCGGCCGCGCCAACGCCAACTTGGGATTTACAGCCGCCGCCGGCGCCGCCCACCCCGCTGCCCGCCATAACGGGGACGCAGCTAGTTTCCACGCCCGCCGGCGCCGCGGTCGACCAAACGGGGACGCAGCTAGTTTCGCCGGTGTCGCCGCCGCCAGAGCCAACGGCGGGAGAAACTAGCTGCGTTCCCGTTCCGGTCTGTGGTGAAACTAGCTACGTCCCCGTTTCGGGGCGGGCCCCGGCCATTCAGTTGCACAACAGCTATCTGGTGGCCCAGAGCGATGACGGCATGATCATCATCGACCAGCACGCGCTGCACGAACGCATCATGTATGAAGAACTGCTGGCACGCCTGTCGCGCGGGCCGCTGGAAAGCCAGCATCTGCTGATCCCGCAAACCATCCGCGTGTCGTCGCGGCAGCTTGAACTGCTGGAGCAAATCCAGCCGCTGCTGAAAAAGCTGGGCATCGAAGCCGATGCCATCGGCCCCACCAGCGCCGCCGTGCATGCGTTCCCGACGTTTTTGCACCGCCTGACGCCCGGCGATTTTCTGCGCGAGTTGCTGGAACGCGGCGAGCAGGAACTGCTCGATCTCAATCACGAGGAAGTCCTGCACGAAATCCTGGACATGATGGCCTGCAAAGCCGCCGTCAAAGCCGGCGACGTGCTGACGTCGGCGGAAATCGACGCCCTGCTGGCCCGCCGCCATCTGATCGACCGCGCCAGCAATTGCCCGCACGGCCGGCCGACCACGCTGAGCCTGAGCCTGAAGGATTTGGAAAAACAGTTTAAGCGGACGGGATTTTGAGTAGTGACCCCTTTTCCAGCCATCATCCTTTCTTCCGGCGGCATCGACAGCACCACCTGTCTGGCGATTGCCCGTGCCGAAGGTTTTTCCCCGCTGTTTTCCATGACGTTTGATTACGGCCAGCGGCATCGCCGGGAACTGCTGGCCGCCGCCGCCGTGGCCAAGGCCATGAGCGTGCGCGAGCATCGTGTGGTGAAAATCGATCTTCGCCAGTTCGGCAAAAGCGCCCTGACCGATGCCATCGACGTGCCCAAGGATCGCAGCGAAACCCAAATGGGCAGCGACATTCCCATTACCTACGTGCCGGCCCGCAACACCATTTTCCTCAGCTACGCCCTGGCCTGGGCCGAAGTGCTGGACGTGTGCGATGTCTACATCGGCGTGAACGCGGTGGATTACAGCGGCTACCCCGATTGCCGCCCGCAGTTTGTTGCCGCGTTTGAAGCCATGGCCAATCTCGCCACGCGGATGACGGTTGCCGGCTCGCGCCGGTTCACCGTTCACGCCCCGCTGATGCACCTGGGCAAAGCCGCCATCATCCAGCGCGGTGTGGCGTTAGGCGTGGATTACCGCCTCACGCACAGTTGCTACGACCCGGACGAAAATGGCCGGGCTTGCGGCCGCTGCGACAGTTGCCAAATCCGGCGGAGAGGTTTTATCGATGCGGGCGTGGTGGACCCGACGGTGTATGTGGGATAGTTCTTCCTCCTCCCCTGGTACTCCGGGGGAGGAACGAGGTGGGGGTTTGTCTTCAATGCCGAATAGCCCCCACCCCAGCCCTCCCCCGGAGTACCAGGGGAGGGGGAAAGACCTCACACCACCGGATAGACAATCGGCCTTCCATCCTTGGTATCCACCCGGCCAATCGCCACGCCATAAATCTCCTGCAACAGCGCTGGCTGCATCACCTCAGCGGGTTGCCCCGCGGCGGCGACCTTGCCGTTGTGCAAAATCATCATGCGGTCGGCAAACGTGGCGGCGAGATTCAAATCATGCGAAGCCATTAAAACGGCCAAACCCCGTTCCCGCGCCAGGCGGCGCAGGAGGCTGCATAGTTCAATGTGATGGCGGATGTCCAGGAACGTGCTGGGCTCGTCCAGCAGCAAGGCCCGCGGTTCCTGCACCAGGCAGCGGCCAATAAACACCCGCTGCCGCTGGCCGCCGCTGATTTGATCCATGGGGCGATGCAGCAGTTCGGCCAGTTCCAGCAGCTTGGCGATTTCGTCCACCACGTGCCCGTCGCGCGCTGATTCCACGCCAAACGCGCCCCAGTAGGGCGCCCGGCCAAGCCGCAATACATCCAGCACATTTTGCCCCGGTTGAAACGTGGGCGTCTGCGGTAGATACGCGATGAACTTGGCCAGATCGCGCTTGCGCCACGCCGGCAAAGCGCGGCCATCCCAGGCCACCGATCCTTGGCCAATCAACTGGCCCAGCAGGATGCGGATCAGCGTGCTTTTGCCGCTGCCGTTGGGGCCGAGCAGAACTTGGACTTCGCCGGCGGATAACGTCAAGCTGACATCATCCAGCACCGGCGCAGCGCCATAGGCAAAGCGAATGTGGTCGGCCGATAAAAGTGGTGCGGGCGTGGCCATGGACATCAGCGAAGTTATCGCAAGCCGCCCCGTATGTACATGCGGGGCTGATCTCGATATGGTATTCTGCCAATCGCGCCGGCGTCGTGCCGGCGCCTTAACTGATAAGGTGAAGGATGAATGTCTCAATCGCGTCGTTTTCGTTTCACGGCCTCAAGGCCGCCGGCATGATGGATGTTTTTGGCTATCTGGAAAGCTGCCGCTATCGCTACGCCCTGTCCACCGCGGACATTTGGAATGGTTTGATCAGCAGCGATCCCGAGTTTTATCTCAACGATGAATTTCTCAAGAAACTCAAGGCCGCACTGGATGAGCGCGAATTGGCGTTGGTGAACTATCACGCCGATGGCTGCCATGTTTGGGAAGACGACCCGGCCAAGCGGGCAGCCCATCACGCGCTGGCGCTGCGGCAGTTGCACGCCGCCAAAGTGCTGGGCGCTAAGACGCTGCGCATCGACGCCGGTGGCAAAGGCAATGTCTGGACGTCGGAGCAATTCGACACCATCGCCGGCGGGTTTGGCGAATACTGCCGCATTGCCGGCGATGCCGGTTTCCGCGTCGGGCCGGAAAGCCACTGGGGCCCGGAACTGGTGCCGGACAATATGGAAGCCCTGGCCAAGGCCGTGAACCATCCCGCGTTTGGCATTCTTATTCATCTGGGCCACTGGGAAAACGCCCCGATTGAAGAAGGCGACCGCCGCCTGGCCAAGTGGGCCATGCACACGCACGTGGACCAAAAGACCACGGAAACCCGGCTGGAATCCGCCATGAAAACCCTGCTGGACGCCGGCTACACCGGCTGCTGGGGCGTGGAACATCACACCGGCCGCAACGAATACGCCGAGGTCGCCGTGCAACTGGCGGCGGTGCGGCGGGCCGCGTCCCGCTTGGCGGCGCAAGGCATTGGTGCTGCCAATCGGCCTTGCTATAATCGTCTCATTCCGGAAGTACGCTAGTCGCCATCATCAATCTTAAAGGAGCTTAACTATCATGGATCGCAAAGTTCGCCTGGGCATTATCGGCGTCGGTCAAATCGGCAAGGTTCACTTGGATAACTGGGCCAAGATTCCCGAAGTGGAGATGGTCGCCGCCTGCGACATCGACGCGCCGGAACTGGATCGTGTGACCGAAAAATACAAAATTCCCAACAAGTACGCCGCCTTCCGCGAACTGCTGAAACGCGACGATCTGGACGCCGTGGACGTGTGCCTGCACAACAACATGCACGCCCCGGCGGCGATTGCCGTGATGGAATCCGGCAAGCACTGCTATTGCGAGAAACCCATGGCCGGTGCGTACACCGACGCCTGCCGGATGCTTGAAACCGCGCGGGCCACCGGAAAAATGCTGCACATCCAGCTTTCCTTCATCTATCAGCGCGAGACCAAGATCGCCAAGCGGCTGATCGATGCCGGCCGCCTGGGCCACATCTACCACGCCCGCTCCGCCGGTTACCGCCGCCGCGGCCGGCCCTATGTGGACGGCTACGGCACCGAAAAATTCGTCAACAAGGAAATCTCCGGCGGCGGCGCACTCTACGACATGGGCGTCTACCATATCTCCCAACTGCTCTATCTGCTGGGCAATCCCGCCCCGCTACGCTTTAGCGGCAAGGTTTATCAGGAGACCGGCATGGACGCCAAACGCCGCGCCTTCAGCGGCTACTGCGTGGAAGAACTGGGTTTGGGTTTCGTGCGTTTCGGCGGCGGGTTGACCATGGACATCATCGAATCCTGGGCCATCCACATGAATCCCTTCGACAGCAGTTTCATCGCCGGCTCCGAAGGCGGTGTGCGCCTGGAACCGCTGGCCTATTACAGCACCCTGGAAGACATCGAAGCCAACACCACTTTTGAAGCCAATCAAACCGATTGGCGCTGGCACCAGCTCGATCCAATACAGAGTGCCTACGACAGTTCCCAAGCCCACTGGGCCGCGGTCTTGCAGGGTAAAGTCGCCTTGCTGCCGACGGCCCAGATCGCCCTGCAAACGATGTTGATCAGCGAAGGCATTTATCTTTCCAGCCAGCTTGGCCGGGAAGTAAGCGCTGAAGAAGTGCTGGCCGCGGGCAAATCGACGGCGCTGGTGATTTAAGCCGGAGTGTGGCAAGCCAATGGTCCTGCGCGATCATCAGGTACCGACACCCGCCCAGCGATTGGCTTGCGGAAGCTGCCTAAGCGTTCAAATATTTTTTTGCGGGCCATGAAAACCGCGTTGCCGCGTCAGGGCGCGGGGTCACCAGCAAAAAACCCAAGTAGTGAAGCCCAAGTTGCTTTTGGGACTATGGTAACTTGGCGGCAGGTATCTGCGGCAATGCTATCGGGCCAAGGACGGCAAACGCCATGCTTACTGGGCGTTGGTGCAGTCGGTGCGCACCGGGGCATGGTCAGCCAGGCCAATATCGCGTTCCTCATACCTTGCAGCGTTATCCGCCCGATCTGGTGCTGATCCCGCGCGGCTGGCCGCTGGCCCGCCCCTTCGCCCAGCTTCCCGGTTGGAGCATCGCCTATCGGGATCAGGTGTTTACGCTCTACCGCCGTATATCTTCCGGACCTCTTATTGCGGTGTCCCGCCCTTGAAGATTTCAATCGCCTTGTCGATCGCCGGATCAAGCGACGTGAAATGATCGCCGGGCACTTTGAGCAACTGGACTTTTTTGCCAGCTTGTTTGCTAATGGCTTCCATGGCCTGATTTCCAGCGGCGAGCGCCATGTCTTTGTCGCCCACCACCAGTGTCAGCGGGCATTTGACGCTGGCGGCAAATTGCATCGGCTGGCGGGCGCGCGCGTCATCGGCGTTATGCGCGGCAAACGGCGTGACGTCCTGATTGTTGTAACGAATGGAATGCGTCAAGGGATTGCCGGCCATGCTTACGGCCGCGGCAAACCGGTCGCTGAGTTCCACCGCCAGCATGGTGAGCGTGCCGCCGGCGCTGTGGCCGCAGATATAAATGCGCTTGCCGTCCACGCCGGGCGTTTTCGCCAAGGTGTCGGCGGCGGCAATGGCGTCGTCCACTTCGCCGTAAAAGCCTTCAAATTCACCGGGATTGCCATCTTCACCGCGCAACGCCGGTTCCATCACCGCAAAGCCGGCATCGAGGAATTTTTGGGCCGACGGCCAATCGTCACTGCCCAGGGAGAATCCACCGTGCAGGAAAACCACGCCCGGCACGGTGTTGTTGCCGGGTGGGCGGGCGGTCCAGGCTTTCAGCGACAAGCCATCGGAAGAATAGGTGATGGTTTGTGCGCCATCCGGCGTCGCCGGCAGTTCTTGCGGCGGCTGCGGCGAAGGACCATGCTTGAGCAGATGCGGTCCGCCCACTTGCCGGCGAAAATCCGCCAGCGAAACTTGCGGCGCACCGTGCGGCGGCGGCGATGTCCTGGGCGGCAGTACCTGCGGCGACGGCTGAACCGGGGACGGTGTGTAACGCACCGGCGCGGGCACCTTGCCATTGGGCTTGGCGGTCAGCAGGGTCACAATCAGGTAACCAACCATGCCCAGCGTCACCAAGCTGCCGATGGCCAGGAAGATCATGTCGGCGGCACTACGGTTTTGGTTCTTGGAAAAGCCCCATGCCAAGGCCGCCAGGCCGATCACCATCAGCCCCATGCCGCCGGCGGTGAAGCCCATGGCTTTAACGGCCGAGGGTTGGCGGTTCTGCTCCAAAATCATCACGTTGTTCAAATCGATGCCGGTATAGCGGTCCTCCAGCAGCGTGCGATCTTTGCCGGTGATCGATTCGATATCGCTGACGATCAAACCTTCCACCCAACCGCCGGCGGCAAGGTTGGTTACGTCGGCATCGGTCTTGGCATCCTTGCTTTTGACAATCAGGCGGATGTTGGACCCCTGGCCAAAACTCTGCGGTTTGTCCTTGGGAATCACCGGCACCCAAATCACGTCGTAATTGGTCGATGTCTCGCTGTTTTTCAGCCAGACAAAATACGGCGTGATTTTCAGATCGGTGACATGCACGTTGGCGTTGTGGCCGTAGCCGTTTTTGCAAAGATCGTTGCAGGAGATCACCTGCGGGGTGGATAGCGCGATGGCGTTCAGATGGATTTCGCGAATACCTTCCAGGGCCAGCCCGACGCCAACGGCGATGAGGACCAGCACGATCCGCCAGGCGGTGAGCGAATTGCGCCGCGGCGCTGGCGGGGCCGGCCGGAAACCGCCCGGCGGCACATATAACGGCGGTGTCGGTGGCGCTGGCGGCTGCGGTCGATATCCTTGCACCGGCGCGGCGATGGGAATCGCGGTTGGCAGCGGTGGTGGCGGCGGCGGCACAGGCGGTGCGGCGACCGCGGCATCCACGGTCGCTTCCTCCCGGAAACCCAGCACGCCAAAATCGTCGGCGGCATCCGGCACCGCCGCCAGCGCGGGAACCTCCATCGGCGCGCCGCATTGTTTGCACTTGCCGCGCTTACCCGCATATTTTTCATCCGCCTTATGGCGCTTGCCGCAACTGCCGCAGACTACCTCAATCGACATATACTCCTCCCAAGCGTCCAAATCACATTAGACGTGCTTGAGATTGTACTCCGGCACAATTCCTAATCCAGCATAATGCGCCCGCAGCGCCGCCGGCAGATGCTTGAAATCGCGCACCCGGCCGCGGCATTGGGGGGTGCCGCAGCAGCAGTCCAATTCAAAATCGTCTTCGTCCATGGTGGTGGAATAATCGAAGAAAATTTCGCTGCCGACGGCAATGTCGGCGATGGCGATCAGATCAACCTCGGTGCCTTTGATGATGATGCCGGCGTTGGGCTGGCAACTGTGGTTCACGCAATCGTCCAGCCCGCCGCTGGCGCCAAGATATAAATCCGGGCCGATCTGCAAGGCCAGGGTTTGCGGCGTGGTTTGCGCGTAGCGCAAGAATGGGCCGGTGTATTTGATGAGATGGGTGCCGCGCAAAATCGGCTCGACGGTGAAAACCCCGCGGCCGGCCACGCCTTGTCGAATTTCCAATTTCACACTCTTCACACTCTTCAAACCCTTCACACCCGCGGTCTTATGACCGCAGCCGCGACGACACATTATCCAGCACGTTCATGAAATTAATGTAACTGTCATACGGGCTTTCATACGGGCTGAAATATTTATGCACGTCGCCGTCGGCCCAGTATTTCGTACACATGTAGTAAAAATGATCGCTGGTGGTCAGTTTCCGCCAGTCGGCCAATAACACCTCGTCGCCTTTTTCCTTCAGCGCGCCTTCCAACTTGTATAGCTCGTGCAGAGCGTTGGATTGCATGGCGTTGCCCAGCCAGGCCGACAGATCGCGCTCGGTATCCGCCCAACTGATCATGTGCGGCACATCAATCTCGCCAACCGCTTCATATTTGTCCACCACCTGGCTGGGGGTGAGGAAATTGTTGTCGGTGTTCTGCATGATCTTCCCCGGCATGTGGCGGAGAAAATCAAAAATGCCCGTGTCCGCCCACTGGTGTTCGCCAAACGTTTCGTAGTCCATGAACAGGTTGCAGACAAACCCGTTGCCGTTGATCTGGCTGACCCAACCGGCGAATTTTTCCGCGGTGAGCGGCCACTGCTCCCAGGCGCGATTGCTGAAACGGAACGCAATGTCATCGCTCAAGCGGTAATTCTTCAGCAGCAGCTTCAAGCGCGGGGCGTGCGGCGGGCGATAAACAAAATTCGGGCTGCGATAGCCCAGAATGTGATCGGCGCCCTCGGCCAAAATCGCGTCGTAGCCCATGTGGCTCACGAAATGAGCCAGATCGTTGTTGTAAATCAGCTCGGTATTGCGGAAGACGCGCGGCTCCTGGTTGAACAGCTTTTTAATCAGCGCCCGGTGCATTTCCACCTGGGCGCGGAATTCATCGCGCGAATACAAAAACGCCAGCGAGTGGTAATAGGTCTCGTCCAGAAATTCCACGCAGCCGGTTTCGTTGAGCTGATGAAAACTGTCCATCACTTCCGGGGCGGCGGATTGAAACTGTTCCAGCGCCACGCCGGTGATGCTGTAAGCAATGCGGAACCGGCCTTCATGGACGCGGATGGTTTCCAGCAGGGTGCGATTGGCCGGCAGATAACACTTGTGGGCGACCTTGCGGATGATTTCGGCGTTTTTGTAATCGTCGAAGTAATGCTGATCGGTGTCAAAAACGCTGTAGCGCCGCAGCCGAAACGGCTGATGAATCTGAAAATAAAAGCAGACCGAAGCCATGACATTTCCCTCCGTTTACGCAATCCAAATATCAGTATACGCGACGAGCAAAATGAATCTAGGCGAATGCCAAATGCCAAATGCCAAACGCCAAATTGAGAATTCAATTGAGTATTTCATTCGGCATTCGGCAATGGGCATTTGGCCTTGCCATCACAAACTTCCATTCCAATCCGGCGGCAGCAGCAACACCGGGATCCGCGTGTTCTTAATCAACTCCACCGGCACGTTGCCGGCCAACAGCCGGGCAAAAACATTTTTCCCCGTCAAACCCAGCGCGATAAACGATACTTCGCGCTCGACGGCGGTGTTCAGTATGGCCCGGGCGATGTCATCGCTGAACATCAGCAGCGTCTGCACCGTCACCCCACGTTCTTCCAGCTTGTTGCGCAGCACGGAAATGGCGGCTTCGCCGTCGGCTTGCTCGTGCTCGCGCATCTGCCCGCCGCTGGGACGCGAAACATGCACTACCAGCACCTCGGCCGACAACCGTTTGGCCAAATCCGCCACCGGCTCGGCGACTTTTTGTGCCGCCCAAACCGTGCTGACCGCAATGAGAATTCGACTCATAAGCCGGTAATTCTAACGAAAGCGCGGCGTGGCGTATAGACACGGCGGCAAACTTGGCTATACTGCCCAATCCTTCATCGCAAGGTGAAGCCCCGCGGGACATGCCTCAGAACCATGCCCGGCGGGAATCGCGCGTAAGCCGGCCCGCTATCGCGGCCGCGGCGCATGTCCTGAGACGGATGAAATATCCGTTAGAAAGCGAAGTGTTTCATGGGCCGTTATACTGGTCCCAAGGTAAGATTGTCCCGCCGCGTTGGCGTCCCCATTGCCGACATCCCCAAGCACACCGGCAAGGGCGAATTATTGCCCCCCGGCGTTCACGGCTATCGTGGCCGCCGCAATACCGAATATGGCGTGCGCTTGCAGGAAAAGCAAAAACTGCGTTTCCACTACAACATGCGTGAAAAGCAGTTCCGCCGTTTCCTGGACATGGCCAAAAAATCCAAGGGCAACACCGGCAACACCATGATGCAATTGCTGGAAACCCGCCTGGACAACGTGGTCCGCCGCCTCGGTGTCGCCCGCACCATCTGGGCCGCCCAGCAATTGGTGGCCCACGGCCACGTGCTCGTCAACGGCGTCAAAACCGACATCAGCAGTTTCCTGTGCGAACCCGGCCAGACCATCACCTTCAAGGAAGGCATCCACAAAGTGC
>Ga0316217_10006017_pt1 | contig 12247 bp, 9 predicted proteins | sample 1anoAmetaG_FD_203633 | JGI IMG/M metagenome (GOLD analysis project Ga0316217, IMG submission 203633) | Freshwater microbial communities from Trout Bog Lake, Wisconsin, USA - 1anoA | ecosystem: Environmental > Aquatic > Freshwater > Lake > Hypolimnion/Profundal zone | place: USA: Wisconsin... | reverse complement strand
GCGTTTTCCTGAATGAATTCCCGCCGGGGCTCCACCACATCACCCATCAGCCGGGTGAAGATCTCGTCGGTCACGTCGGCGTCTTCCACCTTCACCTGCAACAGCGCGCGGTTGTCGGGGTCGAGCGTGGTTTCCCACAATTGGTCGGCGTTCATCTCGCCCAGCCCCTTATAGCGCGCGATGGCCAGCCCCTTGCGCCCCGCCGCCAGCACCGCCTCCAGCAGTTGGCTGGGCCGGGTGATGCTGCCATCACCCGCCACGGCGCGCGCTGGCTGCGGTGCCTGGTCATTGGCGTCGGGCGCGTCCCCGGCGAGGGGCTCGATCTCCGCCTCGGCCTCGGTCTCGGCCCCGGCGCGCACCAGTCGGGCGGGCGCGGCATAAACCCCGGCCTGCTCGGCGGTGAGGCGGGCCAGCTTGCGCGCCTCGGCACTGGCGAGGAAGGCGGCCTCGATCGGGTACACATCGGCGACGCCGCGCCACAGCCGGGTGATGCGGATTGCGCCATCGGCCAGCAGCTCGGCGCTCCATTTCGCCTCTTGGTCGCCGCTGCCCAGCCAGGCCGCGGCGCGGGCCAGCGCGGTGGCGCGCGCGGTGGGGGCAAGGTCAGGCTCCAGCACCCCGGCCAGCGCCAGCGATTCGACCACGGCGGGGTCATAACGGCGCGGCACAAAGGCCATCAGGCTGCGCATCCGCATCGCGTGGTCGACCAGCTCGGCAAGGTCAGCCCCGCCCCTTCGTAAGGGGTTGGTTGCCCCGCCCGCCGTCTCCAGCACGCGGCCGGCCAGGCCAGCCTCCACCAGATAGCGATCGAGCGCGGCGGTGTCTTTCAGATAGACCTCGGAGCGCCCCTTGGCCACCTTGAACAGCGGCGGCTGGGCGATGAACAGGTGCCCCCCCCGGATGATCTCGGGCATCTGGCGGTGGAAGAAGGTGAGCAACAGCGTGCGGATATGCGCGCCATCGACATCGGCGTCGGTCATGATGACGATCTTGTGATAGCGCAGCTTTTCGATGTTGAACTCGTCGCGAATGCCGGTGCCCATCGCCTGGATGAGGGTGCCGACCTCCTTGGAGCTGATGATGCGGTCAAACCGCGCGCGCTCGACATTCAAAATCTTGCCTTTCAGCGGCAAAATCGCCTGGATATGCCGGTCGCGCCCCTGTTTGGCACTGCCGCCGGCCGAATCCCCCTCCACCAGGAACAGCTCGCATTTGGCGGGGTCTCGCTCCTGGCAGTCGGCCAGTTTGCCGGGCAGGCTGGCGATATCCATCGCGCCCTTGCGACGGGTCAGCTCGCGGGCGCGCTTGGCGGCCTCGCGCGCGGCGGCGGCATCGATGATCTTGCCGACCACCTGCTTGGCATGGGCGGGGTTTTCCTCCAGCCATTCGCTCATCCGGTCGGCCATCAGGCTTTCGAGCGGCTGGCGCACCTCGGACGACACCAGCTTGTCCTTCGTCTGGCTGGAGAATTTGGGGTCGGGCAACTTGACCGAGACGATGGCGGTGAGCCCCTCGCGCATGTCCTCGCCGGTGAGCGAGACCTTTTCCTTCTTCAGCAGGCCTGATTTCTCGGCGTAATTGTTCAGCGTGCGGGTGAGGGCGGCACGAAAGGCGGCAAGATGGGTGCCGCCATCGCGCTGCGGGATATTGTTGGTGAAGGTGAGGACGTTCTCGTAATAGCTGTCGTTCCATTCCAGCGCGACATCGATGCCGATGCCGTCGCGCGTCGCGCTGATGGCGATGGGGTCGGGCAGCAGCGGCGTCTTGTTGCGGTCGAGATAGCTGACAAAGGCGCCAATGCCGCCTTCATAGAACAGGTCATGTTCCTTCACCTCCTCGTGCCGGCGGTCGCGCAGCAGAATGCGCACGCCCGAATTGAGGAAGGCCAGCTCGCGATAGCGGTGCTCCAGCTTGTCGAAGTCAAACTCCAGCACGTTCTTGAAGGTGTCGTGACTGGCCATGAAGGTGACGCGGGTGCCCTTTTTGGCCGCGCCATCGGGGCCCAGCGGTGCCGGGCCACGCACCGCCAGGGGGCCCACCGCGTCGCCATGCGCGAACTTCATCCAATGTTCCCGCCCCTCGCGCCAGATCGTCAGCTCCAGCCATTCGGACAGGGCATTGACCACCGAGACGCCCACGCCATGCAGCCCGCCCGAGACCTTATAGGCGTTGTCGTCCGAGGTGTTCTCGAACTTGCCGCCGGCGTGGAGCTGGGTCATGATCACCTCGGCGGCCGAAACCCCCTCCTCGGTGTGGATGCCGGTGGGGATGCCACGGCCATTGTCTTCCACACTCACCGAGCCATCGGGGTTCAGCTCGATCAGCACCAGGTCGCAGTGGCCGGCCAGCGCCTCGTCGATGGCGTTGTCCGACACCTCGAACACCATGTGATGCAGGCCCGAGCCGTCATCGGTGTCGCCGATATACATGCCGGGGCGCTTGCGCACCGCGTCCAACCCCTTCAGCACCTTGATCGAATCGGCACCATAGGCGTTTGCGTTGGGGATATTTTCGTTGGTAGACACGCCGGGGATGGAAGAACCGGCGGCGAGGGCTTCGGATGTATCGGTCATACCCCAGCCTATAGCACTCCTGCGCCCCAGCGAAAGCGGCAAAGCGGGCACGGCGCGCGGGAGTCCACAGGTCTTTTGGCACAGTCTTCTGGCACAGTCTTCTGGCCACAGCCGGTGTTTGCCGGCACGCCTGGTTGGCACCAGCCCGCAATATTCCCTGTCAAATGCGCGCACGGTTAAAGTGGAAGTTTTTCGGGGTGCCCGACTCCGCCCTGTTTTTGCGGGGGCCTGCCATGTGTGGCAAGCTTCAGCGCGGCGCGGCGGTCAGCATGTCCATCATGGCACGAACCGGGCTGAGGTCATAGCCGGCGCCAGCCGCCTGGAGGGTGAGTGTTTGCGGATCCTCCCCCCGGCTAGCCTCGGCCAGGGCCCACAACAGGGTTGAGCGCGTGCCCGAGCGGCAATAGGCCAGCACATGGCCCGGCGTGCTGGCCAGCGCCGCGCGCATTGCCGCCACCTGCGCCTGGCTGAAGCCGGCATGGCCGACCGGAATGGCGACATAGGCGATGCCATGCGCGGCGGCGGCGGTGGCGATCGCTTCGCCGGGGGTCTGGTCGTCGCTCTCGCCCTCGGGCCGGTTGTTGATGACGAGCGCGATGCCCTGCGCCGCCGCCCGTTCCACCTCGGCCAGCGAAAGCTGCGGGCTGACCCACAGCCGGTCGGTCAGTTGGCGGAACATGTCGGTCTCCTGTTGTTTGCGGGCGACTTGGCCCTTGGTATGCCTTGTGCCGCCGGGCCCCGGCCAAGGCAAGCGACAAGCTGGGGCCCCGCATGGGCGGTGGGGGTGCATTGGCAGAAATGTCACAGCAGGGGCTGTGTGGTATGCGCCGGGGCATGGGGCGCATAAATCTGTTCGCCATGCTATTCATTTTGGTATAATAGACGAAATGCACAAAAGGGCCGCGCGCCAGTTTCGGTTCATTTTGCTGTGTCCCGGTGCGATTCGTCCACGTCGCCGGGCCGGTGTCAGTCGGGCGGAGCGAAGGTAATTGCGGGTTTATGGGTTTTGACAGAGGGCGTCGCGGCAAAGGCCGCGACAAGCGCGACGGGTTCGGCGAGGAAAGCTTTGACCCCTTCGCCGGCGGGCAAGATCGTTTCGGCGGCAGCGGTGCTGATCGCTTTGGCGGAGGAGACCGTTTCGGCGGTGGTGCCCCGCGTAGCGGTGGCGGCTTCAGCGGTGGCCCGCGTGGGCCCGGTGGCCCAGGCGCCGGTATGCCTGCGCAAGTGGTGGGCCAAGGCAAGGGCGTCGTCAAGTTTTTCAATACCCAGAAGGGTTTCGGCTTTGTCCAGCGCGAGGATGGCGGCGAGGATGTCTTCGTCCACATCAGCGCGGTGGAGCGCGCCGGGCTGGAAGGCCTGGCCGAGGGGCAGGGGCTGGAGTTCACGCTGGTCGACCGTGGCGGCAAGATCTCCGCGAGTGATCTGGTCGTGGTTGGCGATGTCATCCCCGTTGCCAAGCGCGAGGCCCCCGCGGCCCCGCAGCGCGAGCTGACCGGCGAAAAGGCGACCGGCACGGTCAAGTTCTTCAACGCGATGAAGGGCTTTGGCTTTATCACGCGTGATGATGGCCAGCCCGATGCCTTTGTCCACATCAGCGCGGTTGAGCGCTCTGGTATGCGTGACCTGGCCGAGGGCGACCGGCTGGAGTTTGACATCGAGGTGGACCGGCGGGGCAAATATTCGGCGGTCAATCTGGTGCCGCGTCAGGACTGACCCCGCCTGCGCCGCCCTGCCGGCGTCAAAACCTGTTTGATCTCTGGCTGGTACCTACCAGCCCTGGGGCAGGCAATGGCTTACACGCGCGCCAATGGCGATTTTCCGGCCTTGTCACCGGGAAGTCGCCATTTGCTTTTGCTCCCGGAGGTTCGGTGCCCGCCATATTTCTGCCTCGCGCTTCATAGCTCACACCCATTTTTCACACCCATTTTTCACACCTATTTTTCACAAGGGAAATGCCATGTCGATCACCCCGCTAATGCCCGTTTACCCCCGGTGCGGTTTCCGGCCGGTGCGAGGGGAGCATTGCCACCTGGTCGGCGAGGATGGCGCGCGTTACCTGGATTTTGCCGCCGGCATCGCGGTCAACCTGCTGGGCCATTCGCATACCGGGCTGATCGGCGCGATCCAGCGGCAGGCGGCCGAGCTGATGCATGTCTCCAATCTTTATGGCAGCCCGCAGGGTGAGCATCTGGCCAAACGGCTGGTGGAGCTGACCTTTGCCGACACCATGTTTTTCACCAATTCGGGAGCCGAGGCGGTGGAATGCGCGATCAAGACCGCGCGCGCCTATCACCAATATGCCGGCGACGAGAGCCGGTATGAGCTGATCACCTTTACCGAGGCGTTCCATGGCCGCACTTTGGCCACGATCAGCGCCTCCAACCAGGCGAAGATGCACAAGGGCTTTGCGCCGATGCTGCCGGGCTTTCACTATGTCGAGTTTGGCGATCTGGCGGCGGCCGAGGCGGCGATCGGCCCGCATACCGCCGGGTTTCTGGTCGAGCCGATCCAGGGAGAGGGTGGCATCCGCGTGCCCGGTGAGGGCTTCCTTGCGGGGCTGCGCGCCCTGGCCGACGCGCATGACCTGATGCTGGTGCTCGACGAGGTGCAGTCGGGCGTCGCGCGCACCGGCACACTTTATGCCCACGAGCAATTCGGCATCACGCCCGACATCATGGCGACGGCGAAGGGGCTGGGCGGTGGTTTTCCGCTGGGGGCCTGCCTCGCCACCGAAAAGGCGGCGCGCGGCATGGTGGCGGGCACGCATGGCTCCACCTATGGTGGCAACCCGCTGGCCATGGCGGCGGCCGAGGCGGTGCTTGATGCGGTGGCGAATGAGGCGTTTCTGGCGCATGTGCGCGAGATGGGCGCCAAGCTGACCGCGCGGCTGGAGCAGTTCATCGGCAATTACCCCGATCTGTTCGAGCTGGTGCGCGGGCGCGGGCTGTTTCTGGGGTTGAAGATGCGGGTGGAGAGCCGGCCTTTCGTGGCGCATCTGCGCGACCGCCACCAGTTGCTGACCGTCGCCGCCGGTGACCAGACGGTGCGCATTCTGCCGCCGCTGGTGATCGATGAAACGCATATTGATGAGTTCATGGCCAAGCTTTCGGCCGGCGCGGCCAGCTATGCCCGGCCCGGCCATACTCCGCAAGTCGCGGCGTGATTCCCCGGCATTTTCGCAATCTGGCCGATGCCGGTGGCGATGCCGTGGTGGCGATGCTGGGCGATGCGCTGGCCCGCAAGGCGGCGCGGCAGGGCTGGGCCCGGGGGCGGGCCGATGCCGACGCGCCCCTGGCGGGGCATGTGCTGGCGATGATCTTCGAGAAAAGCTCCACCCGCACCCGTGTCTCGTTCGATATGGCGATGCGGCAATTGGGCGGCAGCGCGCTGGTGCTGGAGGGGGGCACCACCCAGCTTGGCCGGGGCGAGAGTATCGCCGACACCGCGCGGGTGCTGAGCCGGATGGCCGACGCCATCATGCTGCGCACCGATGACCACGCCAAGATCGAGGAATTGGCACATTATGCCAGCGTGCCGGTGATCAACGGCCTGACCGACCAATCGCACCCCTGCCAGATCATGGCTGATCTGCTGACGCTGCTCGACCATGGGCTGGCGCTGCCGGGGCTGGAGGTGGCGTGGTTGGGCGATGGCAACAATGTGCTCCATTCGTTCATCGAGGCGGCGGGCTTGCTGCAATTCGCGCTACGCATCGCCGGGCCGGCCGGTTACGCGCCCGATGCCGGCTTTGTGGAACGCGCGCGCCAGGCGGGGGCGCGGATCAGCCTTACGCATAACGCCGCCGAGGCGGTGGCGGGCGCGCAAGTGCTGGTGACCGATAGCTGGGTCTCGATGGGGCAGGCGGGTGGCGCGGCGAAGCTGGCCGCCATGCGGCCCTATCAGGTGAACGCCGGGCTGCTGGCGGCGGCGGCACCGGGCGCGTTGTTTCTGCATTGCCTGCCGGCGCATCGCGGCGAGGAAGTGACCGACGATGTGATCGATGGCCCGGCCTCGGCGGTGTGGGACGCGGCGGAAAACCGCATCCACGCGCAAAAAGCCGTGCTGCGCTGGGTGCTGGGCCAGTTGTGAAGCTGGCCGCCGCCGCCAATTGCGATGAAGTGCTGGGCTTCACCCTGCCACACCGTGATGCGCGCGGCCGGCTGGTGCGCCTTGGGCCGTTGCTGCACCAGATATTGGCCGCGCATGACTACCCGATGGCGATCCGCGATCTGCTGGCCGAGGCTTTGGTGCTGACCGCGCTGATGGGCTCGTTGCTGAAGGCCGAGGGCGGGCAATTGACCTTGCAGGTGCAGTCTGACGGCGGCGCGGTGGACCTTTTGGTGTGTGATTACCGCGGGGGCGAATTGCGCGGCTATGTGCGGCATGACGAGGCGCTGCTGGCCGCCCTGCCCGAGGTGCCTGCGCTGGGCCAGCTCTTCCCTGGGGGCCATATGGCGATCACCTTTGACCTGCCGGCCAGCAAGGAGCGCTATCAGGGGGTGGTGGCGCTGGAAGGCGCGGGGCTGGCCGAGGTCTGCGAGGGGTATTTTGCACGGTCTGAGCAGGTGCCGACGCGCATTATCATCTGCCGCGCCCCCCAGGTGGGGGGAATGATCGCGGGGGGCCTGCTGGTGCAGCATCTGCCCGATGGCGAGGAAGGGCGGGCGCGGCTGCATGTGGCGATGGACCACCCCGAGTGGGAGCATGTGAGGATCATGGCGGCCAGCGTGCAGGCGGCGGAACTGACCGACAGCGCCCTGCCGCTCGACAGCCTGCTATGGCGGCTGTTCCACGAGGAGCGCGAGCTGCGGGTGAGCGAGCCTACGCCGCTGTGCCGTGGCTGCCGCTGCACGGTGGACCATTTCCAGGCGGTACTGCGGCGCTTTGGTGATGCCGAGCTGGCCGAGATGCGCGATGACCAGGGGGTGATTTCGGTTGATTGCGAATTTTGCTCGCGGATTTTCGCCATTCCTGTTTGAGGGCGTGGTGCGGTCAGTAAGGGCTACCCGGACGGGGGTTCTGCGGACAAATACCCCTTGGGCATTTACCCCTCAGGTATTCTGATGCGCCATGGCCGCGCGATAGATATGGGTGGCCAGAATCGCTGACACAGTTGAAGAGTCAGGGGTTCAAGCGCACACGTATTTCTTTGCCAGGCTTGAAGAAGGGCACGCGTTTGCCCGGCACATCCACCGCTTCGCCAGTGCGTGGGTTGCGCCCCTTGCGCGCCGCGCGCGTGCGGGTGGAAAAGGCCCCAAAGCCACGCAGCTCTACCCGCCCGTTTTCAGCCAGCCGCTGGGTTATCTCGTCAAAGAACACATCGACCATACGCTCGACATCCTCGGTGCGCAGCTCCGGATTTTCCCGAGCCAAGATTTGCAAAAGCTCTGATCTGATCATCTTAGTATCCTTTGGGCCGTGTTGGTCGAATGGCTGAAAACGGTTGATTGGCCTGAGCCGTGGGTGCCCCAAAACGCTAACAATTGTAAAATTGCCAGAAATTATCGCGCAATGCAATCCCGCCAACTACTTATCAGGCAAGCTTATAGCAGGGGGCCATTGGCGACAGTGGCTGGCCACTCAGGCGCTTGCCAGCAATTCTTCCGGCGCAATGCCCAGGCGACCCATCCGGACGCGGATCTCGGGCCATTCTTGCCCCAGAAACCGCGCCTTTTCCGCCAGCCGCAGCCGTTCCGCCGCGCCGGGGCGCACCAACATGCCGACGCCGCGCTGCACCTCCACCAGCCCATCGAGCTGAAACTGCTGATAGGCCTTGGCCACGGTCAGCGGGTTGGCCCCCTGCGCCACCGCCAGCGCCCGCACCGAGGGCAGCATCGCCCCTTCGGCATAGGTGCCATCAATGATCGCGGCGGCGATGCTGTCGCGCAGCTTTAAATAGACAGGCCGGTTGGGGTCACTCATGGTGAGTGAGTGCCATAATACAGCGGGCCACGCAAGCCGCATCCTGGCCCCCGCCAGCCCTTCCATATGTGGACGCCCGCACAAGAGCGATTGGCCATGCCCTATTTTGCCGCTAGCATGGCGCCATGATCGGTGGCCAAGCCGCCACACTGCCAGAGGGGCCAGCCAGCTTATGACCACCGATAACCACCTGCCCACCGCCAGCACCCCCCCCCCAGCCAGCAGCGATGCCACCTGGTTCGGCCACCCGCGCCAGCTTGCAAGGCTGTTCAGCACCGAGGCGATGGAGCGTTTCGGCTTTTACGGCATGCGGGCGCTGCTGGCGCTCTATCTCGTGCTGCATTTTCAATACAGCGGCGCGTCGGCCGGCGCACTGGTGGGGGGGTATCTGGCGCTGGTATACCTCACACCTTTTGTGGGGGGCATGCTGGCCGACAGGGTGCTGGGCTATAAGCGGGCGGTGAAGTTTGGCGCGCTGGTGATGTCCGCCGGCTATCTGCTGCTGTGCTTCGGCGGCGCGCCGGCCAAGCCCTTCGCCACCATCGAAGGCCAGCGCTATGATATTCAGGTAGAGCATCACGGCAAGGATGTGGCGCAATATGTGATAGACCATGGCCAGTGGCTGAAAATCCATGGGGAGGATGACGGTTCGGTGACGCTGCAAGCCGCCGACGGCCACACGGTGCGCCATATCGCCGCTGCCGCCTTCCAGCCCGATGCCACGCGCAGCCCGTTCTATGCGCAACTGGCGCTGGTGTCGTTGGCACTGATCAGCATCGGCAATGGCTTTTTCAAGCCCAATATCTCGACCATCGTCGGTGCACTTTACGCGGCGGACGACCCCAGGCGCGATGCCGGCTATGCCATCTTCTATATGGGCATCAATTTGGGTTCGCTGTTCAGCCAGATCATCTGCCCGCTGCTGGCGGTGGGTATGGGCTCTTGGGCCGGGCTGGGTTGGGGCGCGGGCTTTGGCCTGGCGGCAGTGGGCATGCTGGTCGCCTTCGCGCTGATCCATTTCAGTGGCGCGGCGTTGCGTGGGTTTGGCGAGGTGCGCGAGGGGGTGGCGGCCAGCCGTGTCTGGCTGACCTATGCCGGCACGCTGGCGGCGGTGCCGCTGGTGTGGTGGCTGCTGAATGATGTGCTGGCCGCGCCGGCCAATGATGGCCAGGGTGGGGTGTGGGCCTATCTGGGTGGGCTGCCCTTGCTGGGCAAGCTGCTGGGGCTCAGCTTTGTGGTGGCGGTGCCGGCGGTGCTGGGCTGGGCCTGGCGCAAGGGCACGCGGATGCAAGCCGAGATGATGACCGCCGCGGTCATCCTCATCCTGTTCAACACCGTGTTCTTTGCCCTGTTTGAGCAGGCGGCCTCCTCGCTCACGCTATTTGCGCAGCAGAACACTGATATGAGCGTGTTCGGCCTGTTCGAGATCAGCGCCGGGCAGACGCAGTTCTTCAACGCCATCTTCATCGTCATGCTGACCCCCTTGTTCAACTGGTGCTGGCGCGCGCTGCGCAAAAGCGGGGTAGAGCCCTCGATCGCGGCGAAATTCGCGCTGGGGCTGGCGGGCGCGGGGGCGGGGTTTTTGTTCCTCGTCTGGGGTGCGCATTTCCCCGATACGCAGTGGCGCGTGGGGCTGTGGTGGCTGGTGGGGCTCTATTTCATCCACACCATTGCCGAGCTGTGCATCTCGCCGGTGGGGCTCAGCATGATCAGCAAGCTGGCGATGCCGCGCGTGGTGGGGCTGATGTTCGGGCTTTATTTCCTCTCGATCGCGGTGGCGGAATATGTCGCCGGCGCGGTATCGGCGCTGGCCAGCACCAAGACGGTGGGCGGCGAGGTGGCCAACCCGCAGCTCAGTCTGGCCACCTATGTCGCCAGCTTTTGGCATGTCGGTTGGTTCGCGGTAGGGGCGGGCGCGCTGCTGCTGGTGCTGGCACGGCCGATGCGCCGGCTGATGCATGGGGTGGATTAAACCGCTGGCCTGATGGCACGGCGGGCCACCGACCCGAAGTTTCATGCCGAGCCGCGTTGCTATGCGCGCATCGCTGCTTGGCAATGTGCAAGCGCGCCACGCGGCTGTCAAAGCATGATGCGTTAAGTGCGTCGCGCTTTGGTATTAGTGGCCATTCCCACAGGCCAAGGCCTCGATCACATCCTCGAGCCGCGCCGGGTCACCCAGCGCCAGCACATGGCCGCCAGCGTCGGTTTGGGCCCAGCCCGCGTGCAGCGGCTCGCCGTTCCAGTCGGCCATGCAGCCCCCCGCGCCCTCTACCACCGGCACCAGCGCCGCCCAGTCGTAAATCTTGAGGTTGGCTTCGCAGACGATGTCGAGATGGCCGCTGGCCAGCATGGCATAGTTGTAGCAATCCCCGCCCATCACCATCCGGCGGGCATCGGTGCGGCCGGCCAGCGCCATAAAGTGCGCGCCGTCGTGGTCGCTGAAGTAATGCGGGCCGGTGGTGGCGATGCTGGCCCCGGCAAGCTCGCGGCAGCGGCGGGTGCGCACGGGCACGCCGTTCAGCGTGGTGGGGTGGCCGCTGACCCCCAGCCAGCGTTCGCGCGTGATCGGCTGGTCAATCACCCCCAGCACCGGCCAGCCCTCGGCCATCAGGGCGATCAGCGTGCCGAAGATCGGCCGACCGGCAAGAAAAGCGGTGGTGCCATCGATCGGGTCCAGCACCCAGTCGCGGCCCGATGTGCCGGCTTTGACGCCGAACTCCTCGCCGATGATGCCGTCGGCAGGGCGCTCGGCCGCCAGAATGCGCCGCATTGCCTCCTCCGCCGCGCGGTCGGCCAGGGTGACGGGGCTGGCATCGGCCTTGCGTTCGCTGGCGACATTGCCGCGAAAATAGGGCCGGATGGCGGCGCCGGCGGCATCGGCCAGGCGCTGGGCAAGAGTGATCTCGGCGGAGAGGTTCATGGGTTACAGGTGCTCGGTTGATATTTCCCATCCGCCTTTGCGAGGGATAGAGTATTGATCTGACCTGCTTTTGGCCATAGCGCCTCGGTTCTTCATAAGTATGGGGGCTATATACCTACCCAACCCCTGTTGGCAAAAGACTTCAGCATAGGTGCACAGGGAACGGGGTTGCGAAAACTGACGAGCGCGAGCGCGGCTTTTTCATAACCATAAAGAATCGGCACTCTCGCCGTATAGAGATAGGCTGCTTACGCCTGGTTTAGGCCTGCCGCAGAGCGGCGCGGGCAAAGTGCCAGCCATCGCGGCCGGGGCGCGCCACCAGATCGCCCAGCGAGGCCGGCCGCCCCGCCAGCAGCAGGTCAAAAGCGTGGGCCAGCGTGCCACCGCGTGGTTCGCCGCCTTGCGCTCCGCCGGCCAGATGCGCGACGATCCGCGCCATCACCCGCAGCGCCACGGCGCGCGGCGCCTGCGGGCGATAGGTGAGGCCCAGCCCCTCTGCCGTTACGCACTCGGCCCATTCGCGGGCCGCCGCCCAGGCCAGCGCGGCATCGGCATCGGCGAGATGCGCGGCGCTGGCGGCGATGGCGGGCACATCGAGCCACTCCGCCGTCGCCAGATGGGCGCGTAGCCGGGCGCGGTCATAGGCTGGGTTGTGGTTCGAGGGGTCATCGGCGGCGGCAAAGCCCGAGGCCGCGACCACCGCCGCCAGTTCCGCCCGCCGCCAGCCGAGCAGCGGCCGCACCACCATGCCGTTGCCGCCTCCTGGCAATGCCCCCCCCGGGTTCTGTCCCCCCGGAATCTGCACTTGCGTGCGCACCCCGGCCAGCCCCGC
>Ga0316217_10006016_pt1 | contig 12247 bp, 10 predicted proteins | sample 1anoAmetaG_FD_203633 | JGI IMG/M metagenome (GOLD analysis project Ga0316217, IMG submission 203633) | Freshwater microbial communities from Trout Bog Lake, Wisconsin, USA - 1anoA | ecosystem: Environmental > Aquatic > Freshwater > Lake > Hypolimnion/Profundal zone | place: USA: Wisconsin... | reverse complement strand
CAGCTCCCACGGCCCGGGCGCGGGCGGGGCGAGACGCTCAAGCGCTTCGGCGATGCGGGCGAGCAGGGGGGCGAGGTGAGCGTCGGTCACGGCTTCTGAATAGATCGTTGTTTTATCGCAGGTTCTTATCGGAAAACCGCAGGGCGCTTTTCCGGAACCTGCTTAGCCTGAACCGCGGCGCATTGCAAAACGAGGCGGCAACGCATAGCTTCCGCGCCTTCCGCGACGTATGACACGCGTCGAAGCCCATTTCGAGTGCTGGAGCGCCCATGTTTTCCTCGCCTGCCCAGGCCCAGACCACCGGCGCGGCCGGACCTTCGGATTTCCTGACCGGCAATCCGCTCGTCATCATGATCCCGCTGTTCGGCCTGTTCTACTTCATGATTATCCGTCCGCAGCAGAAGCGGATGAAGGAGCATCAGGCGATGGTCGGCAATCTGAAGCGGGGCGACACGGTGGTCCTGAACTCGGGCGTGATCGGCAAGGTCACCCGGGTCGACGACACCGAAGCCCAGGTCGAGATCGCCCAAGGCGTCACCATCAAAGTGGTCAAGGCGATGGTGTCGGAGGTGCGCGCCCGCACCGAGACCGTCGCCAACGACTCCAAGGGCTGAGAAGACTAAAAGATCATGTTGCAGCTCAGACCCTGGAAGGTCGTACTGGTCGCCCTGGCCTTCGTGTTCGGGGTGATCTTCACCCTGCCCAATCTCTTGCCGCGCACGGTGTCGGACAGCCTGCCGTCGTGGGCGCAGGGGCCGCGGCTGAACCTCGGTCTTGATCTGCAGGGGGGATCCTACCTCCTTCTGGAAGTGGATACGGTCGCGCTCAAACAGGAAAAGCTGACCAACCTGACCGAAGATGTGCGCCGGGTGCTGACCCAGGATCAGATCGAGTTCACCGGTCTTGGACCGACGAGCACGGCGGTTCAGGTGCGGATCACCAACCCGGCGCAGATCGATCGGGCGTTCAAGACGCTCAGCAAACTGTCCTCGCCGATGGCCGGCGGCGGTCGGGATCTGCTGGTGGCCAAGGGCGACAATCAGATCTTAAGCCTGACCGCGCCGCCTCAGGCCGAGGCGACAGCCGTCAATCAGGCGGTCGAGCAGTCCATTGAAATCATTCGCAAGCGGATCGACCAGCTCGGCACCCGCGAGCCGTCCATCACGCGCAACGGCGCGACCCGCATCGTGATCGAGGCGCCCGGCGAAAGCGACCCGGAAAAGCTCAAGGCCGTCATCGGCAAGACCGCCAAGCTGACCTTCCAGATGGTCGACGACAGCGTCACCACCGAAGAGGCGGCGGCGGGGCGCGCGCCTCCGGGCAGCATCCTTCTTCCGTCTGACGAGGCCTATTATCCCAGCGGCGTGGTCGTGAAGCGGCGGGTGGACGTGTCCGGCGACGCCCTGACCAACGCCCAGCCCTCCTTTGACCAGAACGGCCGTCCGTCCCTGAACTTCCGCTTCAACGGTCAGGGCGCGCGCCGGTTCGCCATGATTACCTCGCAGAATATCGGCAAGCGCTTCGCCATCGTGCTGGACGGGCGGGTGATCTCCTCGCCGACGATCCAGAGCGCGATCACCGGCGGCTCCGGCGAGATCACCGGCAACTTCACCCAGGAAAGCGCCAATCAGCTGGCCAATCTCCTGCGGTCGGGGGCCTTGCCGGCGAAGCTGAACGTGCAGGAACAGCGCACCGTGGGCGCAGAGCTGGGCGCCGATTCGATCCGGGCCGGGGAGATCTCGCTGGCCATCGGCGCCGCCGCCATCTTCGCCTTCATCATCCTGGCCTATGGGCTGTTCGGCGTGTTCGCGGCGATTGCGCTGGTCGTGAACGGCTTTCTCATCATCGGCCTGATGTCGATCACCCAGGCCACATTGACCCTGCCGGGCATTGCAGGCCTGATCCTGACCCTTGCGGTCGCGGTCGATGCGAACGTGCTGACCTATGAGCGCATGCGCGAAGAGGCGAGGGCGGGGCGCACGCCGCTTCTCGCCGCCGATGCGGGCTTTCGGCGCGCCTGGGTGACGATCTTCGACGCCAATGTGACCACCCTGATCGCGGCGGTGATTATGTTCCTTGCGGGAACAGGCACGGTGAAGGGCTTTGCCTGGACGCTGGGCTTTGGGGTGATTACCTCCGTCTTCACCGCTGTTTTGGTGACCCAGGTCCTGCTGGGCTGGTGGTTCAAGACTTTCAAACCCAAGACCCTGCCGATCCTATGAGCCTTCAAGAAAGCAATCGCCCCATGCTGCTTTGGCCCCTGATCCGCATGCTGCCGGCCAAGACCGAGCTGCACTTTGTCGGCGTCGCCCGTCTGATGGGCTTTTTGTCGATCGTCGCGGTTCTGGGGTCGCTGATCGTCTGCTTCACGCAGGGCCTGACGCTGGGCATCGATTTCAAGGGCGGGACGGTGATGGACGTGTCGACGCCCGGCGCCCCGATCGACACGGCCAAGGTGCGCAATGTCCTCAGCAGCCTGAAGCTGGGAGACGTCGCGGTCCAGACCTTCGGCACGTCCGGCGCCGTCCAGGTCAAGTTTCAGACGCCGGCCGGCTCTGACCCTGCCCAGACTGTGACCCGCGTCAACGGCGCGCTGACTGAAGCCCTCGCCCCGGCTCAGGTGAAGTTCGCCAACACCTCGGTCGTCGGACCGAAGGTGTCGGGGGAGCTGTTTCAGAGCGGCATCCTGGCGCTGGGCATCGCCATCTTTCTCATGCTGCTGTTCATCTGGTTCCGATACCAGCTGCAGTTTGGTCTGGGTGCCGTCGCGGCGCTCTTTCACGACGTGATCCTGACCTTCGGCATCTTCGCGGTCTTCAAGCTCGAGTTCACACTGACAAGCATCGCCGCGATCCTGACCATTATCGGCTATTCGATGAACGACACCGTCGTGGTATTCGACCGCCTGCGCGAGAATTTGCGCAAGTTCCGCAAGGCGTCCTTGCGCGAGGTGATCGAGCTGTCGATCAACGAGACCCTGTCGCGGACGGTCATCACCGGCCTGACCGCCCTGCTGGCCCTGTTCGGTCTTGCGCTGTTTGGCGGGGAGGCGCTGCGCACCTTCGCCATCGCCCTGATCTTCGGCATCACCATCGGCACCTATTCCTCCATCTATGTGGCCTCGCCCATCATTCTCCTCTGGGGCGTGAAGTCCGGCGATGACGAGGAGCCGACCCTGGTGGGGCCCGCCGCTCAGGCCGCTATGGCGCAGAAGGCGGCCGCGCTCAAGGCGGGGCGGTCGGAAAACTAGGCGGGGCGCACATGTCCGAACTGCGCCGCCCCCTGGCGATCGAGGCCTTTGGGGCCAAGGGCTTTCGCATAGAAGGCGCACGGTATGAGCGCTCAATCCTGATCCTGCGCGACGAGGTTTCGGGCTGGTCAGGGGCGTTGACGCCAGAGGCGCTGAGCGAGGTTCTGTCCGCCGACCGGGCTGATCTTGAATTCGTCATCCTGGGCGTCGGGCCGACCCTGCAGCCGCCGCCGAGGGCCTTGCGCGAGGCCCTCTTGCAAGCCGGAATAGGTCTTGAGGTGCTCACCACGCCAGAGGCGGTCCGGCTTTACAATCTCATGGCGCAACAGGGGCGGCGGGTGGCCGCAGCGTTGATCGCGATCTAGAGCCCAAATTTGATCCGCCGCAAATTAGGGCTGCATTGGGGCGGAAATGCGCCTATAAACCAAGGTCAATGCGCTGACTCGAGGCGCCCCCTCATGCACGGGAACGAGCGACCATGGCCGCACTTCTTTCCAATTTTCGAAATACCATCCTGCTCAGCCTGGCGATCGCGCTGATCTTCTTGGTCGGCTACGGGATGCACTATGAGCGCGAATATCACGGCGTGTTCGACTTGAGCGGCAACTATGTGCAGGCGGTGCTGCGGTGGTGCCATACCGTGTCGGGCATCCTGTGGATCGGCCTCCTCTATTACTTCAACTTCGTGCAGATCCGCAAAATGCCGGAGATCCCCGCCGAGTTGAAGCCGGCCGTGTCCAAGTATATCGCCCCCGAAGCCCTGTTCTGGTTCCGTTACGCGGCGCTGGCCACGATCATCTTCGGATGGCTGTTGGCCTGGAACCGGGGCTATCTGATCGACGCCTACATGCTCGGCGCGATCTCGCACACGCCGCGGGTCGCCTTTATCGGCGTCGGCATGTGGCTGGCGACGATCATGTTCGTCAATGTCTGGGTGTTCATCTGGCCGAACCAGAAGATCGCCCTTGGGATGGTGGAAGGCGACGCGGACGCCAAGGCCAAGGCCGGCCGCCTGGCCATGCTGTTCTCGCGCACCAACACCTTGCTGTCGATCCCGATGCTCACCGCCATGACGATGAACCAGACGATCTTCGGCTGACGCGCCGAGCGCACCTGATCCTGGGCGGGCAAGGCTCGCCCGGGCGTCGGAGGTGACCTTTGATGGACGTTCTGGACGCGGCGTTGAAGACCAGCGACGCCGAGCGCTGGCTGTCGACGCGCTTTGTCGGGGATGCGTCGGCGCGATCCGATCTTGTCGCCCTCTACGCGCTTGATGACGAACTCACAGCCATTTCCCGCCGCGTCGGCGAGCCTCTGGCCGCAGAGATCCGTCTGACCTGGTGGCGCGAGCGGATCGAGGCGGCGGCGAACGGCCAGCCGGTGCGTGAGGCGCCGGCGCTGGCCGCCCTGCAGCCCTCCCTCGCCAGCGGCAAGGTCCCGCCCGCGCTGCTGTTGTCGGCGCTGGACGGACGGTTCGCCGAGCTGCACCGCCCCTGGTTCGAGGATGAGGCGGATCTTGACGCCTATCTCGATGCTGTGGGGGCCGATCTGGGCGAAGCCGCGGTGCGACGGCTCGATCCCTCCGCCGATGTGACCGCCGCCCGTTCCGGATTTCGCGCGTTCGCTCTCGACCGGATGTTGCGGTCGGTCGATCCGGCCCTCTGGACGCCGAAAAGCTGGAACGACGTTCCGGTGGACGAACAGGCCGCGCACCTTCGCCACAAGCTCGCCGGGGAGCTGGCCGCGGCGGCGCAATCCCCGTTTCTGTCCGATCAGGCCTTTCCGGCGCTGTTGCACGTCACCCTGGTGCGGCGCTCGCAACCGGGCGCTCTGCGCGACCGGATCCGCCTTTTGCTGGCGGTGGCGCGGGGGCGGATTTAGCCGGAAGCCGAGCTGGACCAGCGGTCCAGCGCCGCCACGGCCCTTTGGCTCATCAGCCGCTTCTTGGCCCGGCCCCGCTCCGGCGGCGGCAGTTTGCGCCCCGTATCGTCGCGGCGCGGCGCCTCCATGGGGGGCAAGAGGCCGTAATTGATGTTCATCGGCTGAAACGACGCCTTGCCGTCGCTCAAATGTCCGCCGACGACGTGGCCGATCAGCGCGCCCAGGGCCGTTTCCGGCGGCGGGGCGTCAAGGCTTCGGCCCAGCGCCTCGGCGGCGGCGAAGCGGCCGGCCAGAAGGCCGATGGCCGCGCTTTCCACATAACCCTCCACCCCGGTGATCTGCCCGGCGAACCGGACGCGCGGGTCCGCCTTCAGGCGCAGCTGGTGGTCGAGCAGCTTGGGCGACTGGATGAAGGTGTTGCGGTGCAGCCCGCCCAGCCTGGCGAACTGCGCGTTCTGCAGCCCGGGGATCATGCGGAACACCTCGGCCTGGGCGGCGTGCTTCAGCTTGGTCTGAAAACCGACCATGTTGTAGAGGGTGCCCAGCGCATTGTCCTGCCGCAGCTGGACCACGGCGTAGGGCTTCTCGGTCGGATTGTGCGGATTGGTGAGGCCGACAGGCTTCATCGGTCCGTGGCGCAGCGTCTCGCGTCCCCGCTCGGCCATCACCTCGATCGGCAGGCACCCGTCGAAATAGGGGGTGGACGTCTCCCACGCCTTGAAGTCGGCGCGGGGGCCGCTGAGCAGGGCGTCGACAAACGCCTCATAGGTCTTCCGGTCCATCGGACAGTTGATATAGGCGGCGGCGTCCCCGCCCGGTCCTTCCTTGTCATAGCGCGACTGGCGCCACGCCACCGACATGTCGACGGACTCCACATGCAGGATCGGGGCGATCGCATCGAAGAAGGCGAGGGCGTCCTCGCCGGTCCGGGACCGGATGTCCGCAGCAAGGGCGTCCGAGGTGAGGGGGCCGGTGGCGATGATCGTCGCCCCCCAGTCCAAGGGCGGCCAGTTGCGCGCTTCTTCCCGAAGGATCGTGATGTTGGGATGCGCCGTCAGCGACGCCGTCACATCGTCCGAGAAGGCCACGCGGTCGACGGCCAGCGCGCCGCCAGCGGGCACCTGATGTCGGTCGGCCGTGCGCATGATGAGGCTGCCCAGGCTGCGCATCTCCCTGTGCAGGAGGCCGACGGCGTTGAACTCCCAGTCATCGGAGCGGAAGGAGTTGGAGCAGACGAGTTCGGCAAAGCCGTCCGTCTGGTGCGCCGCAGTGGACCTTGTCGGGCGCATTTCGTGCAGGACGACATGCGCCCCCGCCTCGGCGATCTGCCAGGCGGCTTCGGAACCGGCGAGACCTGCGCCTATGATATGGACAGGAGAAGGCGACATGTGGCGAATTTGATGCTGCTTGAGGGGCGGGCGGCGAGGATGTGCCTTTGTGTCAGATATTTTGCAAAAAGTTTCGTGCCAGAGGCCCGGAAATTTCGTTAATATGGAATTGAAGAGCCGATGAGCGGCCATGAGTGGGGTGGTGGCATGTCTTCAACCCGGTCTGTCCGGGTGGCCGGCCTTGAGCGAGCGTTGAGTTTCAGCGCCACGGCTTGGCGGGACGTCTGGTTAGTGATGAGTGTGTCCGCAGCGGGACCGGCTGCGGTGTTCTTTGGCGCGTTCGGCCCTGTGTCGCGGGACGTGAGCCAGATGCTGCTCCTGGGCGGGGCGGCCTGGTCGGCTGTGTTCTGGGCTCCGCAGACCGCGGGCCTTTATCGCTCGGCGCTCAACCAGATGACCGGACGGGACGAGCGGCGTCACGCGCTTGGCCTCGCCGGACTGAAGTGGAGCATGACGGAGGTGCGCCTGATCGGCCTCGCCAGTCTGATGTTCCTGCTGGCCGTCCTTCTGGTGATCCCTGCGGCGGCTGTGCTGGGGGCGGTGACCCTGGCCCTGCGCTCGCAGACCGAGCTTGGGCTGCAGACCTGCATGCGCTTTGGCGCCTATGCGGCGCTGGCGGTGTTCGCCGCCTATCCCCTGATCTGGCTTCGCGTGTCCCTGGGCGGACCGGCGACGGTGGCGGAAGGCCGGATCCGGCTGTTCCAGACCTGGCCGCTCACCAATCGTCGTCTGGGCGCGGTGGCGTGGCGGACGCTTGTTCTGATAGGTCTGATCCCCCTGGGCGCGGTCGCGGCGTTCGCGCTGGATCCTTATCTGCGCATCGAGCCGGCGATTGGCCAGCCCTATTGGCCGCTCAGCTTCGCCGCCGGCGGCGCGGTGGCGGCGGGGCTTTATTACGGGGCCTTTGTGCCGTCCATGTTCGCGGGACTTCAGACCCAGCTCTATCTGAGCTTGCGGCCCAAGGTGAACGGTCGCGCGCGGGCCAAGCCTGTCCTGCGCGTCGTGGCGGACGTGGCTGACGCCGCGGTCGGGAGCTCTGACGTCGCGCCCGCGGCCCCGCCGCTGGAGATCGACATGCCCGCCCTGGTCGCGGCGAACGAGCTGTTCGCGGCGCCGGAGGATTGGGAGCGGACGCGTCGCCAGGCGGCGTCCTTCCAGATCGGGGCGGATCGGATCGAATGGCCGGACGACGAGGTGGGCGAGGCGACGGCGCCGATGGCCCCGCCCCTGGTCGCCGGGGCCTCGCGGGACATGGCCGCGCCTGCCGGCGCCTGGCCGGACTTTGAATGGATGGTCGGACCTTGCGTCGAGGATGCGGCCGAGGCCGGGTCGCGTCCCGCAGAGGCGGCCGACGCGCCGTTTGACTACGAGGTGCACGGATCGCCGTCTTCCGTGTTCGGATCGGAGCCAAGCCTTGAGCATCCGATGCTGTTGTCCCACAGCGGCCCGGAGCATTGGGGCGAGCCTTTGCCGGAACCTGTTTCCGACGCGGCGGCGACGTCGACGGACGCCTATGCCTGGCGCTATGACAATCCGTTTCAGCTGCGCGATCTGTTCTGGCTGAGCGGCGCTGCGCCGCCGGTCGACGAGGGGGCGGACCCTCAGCATGCGCCCAAGGCCAGGGACCCGATCGTCCCTCCGCCTGCGACGTCCGAGGGGCTGTCCGCCCTGCCGACGCCCGTCGCCGTGGCGCCTTCGGTGGAGGACGCCCCGCCGCCGGTGCAGGTGCTGGCCTTCGCCGCGCCGCGTCCGTTCGACATGGCTTGGGCCGAGCTTGACCCGCAACACCCGGCCAATGATCCGTCGATCACTGAGGCGATGAACGCGCAGGCGGTGCTTGCGCCGCCCCAGCCGGTGCTCGAGCCCGTGGGTCCGACAGGACATGCGGAGTGAGCGGCGCGCCGTTCTCGTCCTCTGATGCGGCGATGGAAGGGTTTCGGGTCCTGGGACGCCGCCCGCTGGCGTTTCTGACCTGGATGGGCCTCTACGCGTTGGTGTGCGGGGTGTGTTTCGGGCTCGGTTACTGGGTGCTGGCCCCGGATCTGCCGAGCCTTGTTTCGGCCTTCGGGATCGGCCGTCCCGCCGACATGGCCGGGCCCCTGATCGTAAAGGCGCGGGCGCTGCAGAACTTCGGGACGCCGGCGGGACTGGCTCTGCAGGCCCTCTTGGGCGCCGCCGTCTATCGGGAACTGTTGCAGCCAAAGGCCTCTGCCGGGGGCTATGTCCGGTTCTCGGGCGCCGAGGCGATGCAACTCTTGACCAATCTGGTGCTGTCCAGCCTGCTGATCGGCGGCGTGGTGTTGTTGCTGGCCTTCGGCATGACAATGGTCGGCGTGACCCTGATCGCGACGGCGCAGGGGGGCGACACGGCCCGGGCCTTGACCATGACGGCCCTTGCGGCTGCGGGCGTCCTTGCGGTTCTGGGCGTCATCTATGCGACGGTGAGACTGTCCCTGGCGCCGGTGATGACCTTCGAGGCCGGCACGCTCAGGATCTTTGAGTCCTGGCGGCTGACGCGCGGGCACTTCTGGCGCATCTTGTCCGCCTTTGTGCTGGCCTGGCTGTTCACCATCATTGTCGGCGTGTTGATGCTGGTCGTGGCGGGCGCCGCCGGACTGGCGGCCTTCAACATGAGCGGCGCGCAGGCCGTCTACACCGCGAAGGGCCTGTCGCTCGAGACCCTTTGTGCGGCCTGGCCCGTGCTCCTGGTCGCCGCGCCGCCGGTGATCGCCGCTCAGGTGCTGGCCATCACGCTTTACAAGGCGACCGCCGGTCACATCTTCCTCGCGCTGCGCGGGGCGTAAACGGCAAGCGCATGTTTCGGGCGAAGCAGATGCCGGTTCGTCGCAGAAAATGATCTAGATATAGAGGGTTATGAGCATAATCTGATCCAGTTGGATCCGATTGTGCTCGAGGCCGCGCCGGCGGGGGCCGTCGATCCGCGGGACAGGCTGGCAGACGTCAGCGCCATGGGCTACTGATACAGTTATTCGTGGCGGCCGCGCCGCTCTAAACCTGTTTTGGCCGCGATGACGGTTCGGGATATGCCTTGTTGAACATGTTTCCCGCCACGGACGTCGCCCTCGAAGGTTTTCGCCTGACGCGTGAGAATCCGCGGGCTGTGGCGGTCTGGGCCGGAATCCGCGCCATCTACGCCCTGACGGTGCTGCTGCTGATTAACGCCCTGGCCGGCGACCAGCTCTCGGCCTTCGTGGCGGCGATGAAGCATGTGCAGAGCCTGACGGAGCTATCGGCCAAGGCGGCGCCCTTGACGCAGGTCTTCCTGACCTTTGCGCCTCTGGACCTCGCCGTGCAGTCGGTCCTGTCGGCGGCCTGCTTTCGGACGATCCTGGGACCACAGGCGCCGGGCCGGTTTCAGTTGGCGCTGGGTCTGGATGAGCTTCGGCTTTTTGCCCTCAATGCGGTGTCCGTCATCGCCGTGTTCGCCGCGCTGACCCTGGCGCTCGTCATCAGTGATCTTGTGGCGACGGTCGCCGCCCCGGCCGGGCCGGTCGGCGCGCTGTTGCAGGCGGTCTTTATGGCCGTGGTCTTTAGCGCCGGGCTCTATGCGGCGTTGCGGCTGTCCCTGACTCCGGCCCTGACCTTCGCCACGGGCCGCTTCGCCTTTCGGGAGTCGTGGACAGCGACCGAAGGGAAGGCCGCGCCGCTGGCCGGGGCGTTCCTGATGGCTGCGGGCCTGGCGGGCCTGGTCTATGTTCTGGGCTTGGTCATCGGCGCGTCCTCGAGAGCTTTCGATCCCTTGGCGGAACCGAACTGGGCCTCGCCCGGCGAACTGGTCTACGCCGCGTGGATGGCGGGCATAGGCGAGTTGATCGCCGTCATCGTCACCGCGCCGGGCGCGGTCGCCGCCCGGCTTTTGGCCGCGCGGGCCGTTGATCGCGCCTAGAGCATTTTGCGGGCGAAGTGGACGCCAAAGGCGGCCTGACCATCACGGATACTCCAGGCCTTTGACGCCAGACCCGCGCGCCCTCAGCCCGCCTTGCGGCCCAGTCCCTGGATCCGCGCCTGACGCCGGGTTTCGTGACGGGCGAGGACTTCGGCAAGATAGCGGCCCGTCCAGCTGGTCGGATCGGCGGCCACCTGTTCCGGCGTGCCCTTGGCGACGATCAGACCGCCGCCGTCGCCCCCCTCCGGCCCAAAGTCGAGCAGCCAGTCGGCGGTCTTTACGACGTCGAGATTGTGCTCGATCACAACGACGGTGTTGCCCTGATCGACCAGCTCGTGCAGCACCTCCAGCAGCTTTCGCACATCTTCGAAATGAAGCCCTGTGGTGGGCTCGTCGAGGATGTAGAGCGTGCGGCCGGTGGCGCGCCGGGACAGCTCCTTTGACAGCTTGACCCGCTGCGCTTCGCCCCCTGACAGGGTGGTCGCCTGCTGGCCGACCTTCAGATAGCCAAGGCCCACGCGCTTGAGCGTGGCCATCTTGTCGCGGATCGGCGGCACCGCCTTGAACACCTCCGCCGCCTCGTCGACGGTCAGGTCCAGCACGTCGGAGATCGACTTGCCCCGGAACAGGATGTCCAGCGTCTCGCGATTATAGCGCTTGCCCTTGCAGACGTCGCAGGTGACGTAGACGTCGGGCAGGAAGTGCATCTCGATCTTGATGACCCCGTCGCCCTGGCAGGCTTCGCAGCGGCCGCCCTTGACGTTGAAGGAAAACCGCCCCGGCCCGTAGCCGCGCACCTTGGCCTCAGGCAGGCCTGCGAACCAGTCGCGGATAGGACCAAAGGCGCCGGTATAGGTGGCGGGATTGGATCTGGGGGTGCGGCCGATGGGGCTTTGATCGATATCGATCACCTTGTCGAAATGCTCAAGGCCCTCGATCCGGTCGTGGGGCGCCGGGGCGCCCGAGGCGTTGTTCAGCCGCCGCGCGGCGGCCTTGTACAGGGTCTCGATGGTGAAGGTGGACTTGCCGCCGCCGGAGACGCCGGTGATGCAGGTAAAGAGGCCCACGGGGATTTCGCCGGTGACCGATTTCAGGTTGTTGCCGCTGGCGCCCGAGATGCGAATGACCTTCTTGGGCGAGGGCTTGCGCCGCGTCTCCGGGATCGGGACGTCCCTCGCGCCCGTCAGATACTGCCCGGTCAGGCTGGCGGGCTCGGCCATCACGTCCTGCGGCGTGCCTTGCGCCACCACCGCGCCGCCGTGGATGCCCGCGAGGGGGCCCATGTCGATCACATAGTCCGCGGTCATGATGGCTTCCTCGTCGTGCTCGACCACGAGGACGGAGTTGCCAAGGTCGCGCAGCCCCTTGAGGGAGGTGATTAGCCGCGTATTATCCCGCTGATGCAGGCCGATGGAAGGCTCGTCGAGCACATAGAGCACCCCCGTCAGGCCCGACCCGATCTGGGAGGCGAGACGGATGCGCTGGCTCTCCCCGCCGGACAGGCTGCCCGATGAGCGGCCCAGATTGAGATAGTCGAGGCCGACATCATTCAGAAACTTCAGCCGGTCATTGATTTCCTTTAGGATTCGGCGGGCGATCTCAAGTTGTTTGGGGGTCAAGTCGCCTTCGAGCGCGGTGAACCAGCTTCGCGCATCCTTGATCGACAGGCGCGAGACGTCGGCGATGGACCGGGCGCCGACCTTGACCGCCAGGGCTTCAGGTTTCAGGCGCTGGCCTTGGCAGGTCTCGCACGGCGTGTCGGACTGGTAGCGGCCAAGCTCCTCGCGCACCCAGGCGGAGTCGGTTTCGCGCCAGCGACGC
>Ga0316217_10006015_pt1 | contig 12248 bp, 15 predicted proteins | sample 1anoAmetaG_FD_203633 | JGI IMG/M metagenome (GOLD analysis project Ga0316217, IMG submission 203633) | Freshwater microbial communities from Trout Bog Lake, Wisconsin, USA - 1anoA | ecosystem: Environmental > Aquatic > Freshwater > Lake > Hypolimnion/Profundal zone | place: USA: Wisconsin... | reverse complement strand
CGTGTCTGTCCGTGTCCATAATGAGAAATCGACCAGTGTCGAGGCTTCACCTTTCGCCTTGGAACAGATCTCCTCGATGGATTGGTCCCTGTGCGCAATCCACCATGACGCATCCGTATTCTTGAGGATCTCTGCCTCTACGTCGGGGTACAATGCGGACTTACCCCACTGTGCGATACGATCCATTCTGATCGACGTCGCCCACTTGATCTGCTTCTCTGATCCTCTGAGTTCCATACTGCTACCTCCTACGGTCGTGCTGGTGTCTGGAAGACGTTCCATAAGTGAACGCCATAGTTTACAAGGGGGGGAGGGGGGGTGATAGTTGTTCCGACCGGTTCCAACCGGTTAAACCGGCTAAAATAAAGTAAGTTTCTTGTTGAAAGAAGTGATGTCGCAAAATTTCATATAAACTTATATACAAAATAATGCGTCATCCAACTTGCAAGCAACTCATCCGACCACATTCTGGCGTTACAATACTTCCTTCACGTTTGACGTGAGTGGTGGCTGAAAGCCAAGCTGGCGTCGAACTGTGAATGCGCATTCAGCGCCATCTAATCATTACAGAACCTGCTTAACACCTTTGATGTGTCTAGGCCTTCCATGTATCTTTTTATTGAAAACAGCAGCAACATCAGTAAGAGTGTACCCAGTTCCAAATATCCGTCGAAGATTTTCCTTGGTGATGATGCAACTCTGGTCATCTGTTACAGCTAGTTTGTTTTTGATCTTGGCTTCCTTATCCTTAGCCCAAAAGACAGAAGTCCTATCATTGTTAACCTTAGCTGTCTCTTTTCTGCTGTTTCGCTTCTCTGCAATTTTGTTTTTGAAACCATCACTCACTTCGACCTTCCAGTCCTGTATCTTGTAGATGAAGTCATATCCAGATAACATCGACCAAACTTTGGAATGAAGCATGACCCAAGCTTCGGTATCACCTCTAAAGCCAATGGAACGACCGACTGCTTGCATCAAGGAGTCCTTGTACAGCAATGCGACCGGATCTATTTCGCTAGTTTTGAAACACCTAGTGAATAAGTCTTTGTTCATCGCAACGAAATCCAAAGGAAGATTCCTGATAATAGTCAGGTTCTTGCCACGAATGTGCTGCCCCTTGATCGTAATCAAGTTGCCAGTTGCATATTCGGATTTATTTGCGAAAACATTATCGAATTTGTGGTCGTCGATGAGCAATTTGAACTCTTCGTTTTGCACATATTCGACGACATACTCGGGTGAAATTGACATGTGAAGAGTGCATGTGTCCCTAAACTTGTCTGTCTCCTTCTTCTTCAAGGTAGTAATCTTGAAGTCCAGTCGTTCGAGGCACTCTATCGTCAGATCTTCGGTCGTCAGCACAGTTGTGTCGACATCGTGGAACAGGATGCTGCTGATGAAGTGGCTGTCATCGCGATTTTCAGCGAGTTTCTTCGCGAATGAAAGATCCTCGTTGGAAAATTCTTTCTTGTATTTGGCTATCATGGTGTCATCAGTGCTGATTTCCAGTTGCCCTCTGACAGAGGATGATGTCATGATTGACGGGCGTATGAAGTCGGTGATAGTCAACTCGTCGATGTAGATATGGCGCAGACGCCTGTTGTCACTATAAACATAATTGAAAAATGAGTTACCTTTCAACGCAGCCAGTTGAATTATCTTCACGTTTGTTTTTTTGCTACTCTCTGTCACAAGTAGTTTCTGAATGTTGGGTGGTGATTCTGAGTATTTTTGTTTTCCGACTATTATTTCGTATGTGATTCCAACCTTTTTTAGCTTCTTCGCCAGATCTATTCCCTGTACCACAGACGGCACTATGCAGATGACGTAGTTCTTTAGAACATCCTCTCTATCAACTATCGCCGACTTCATGTTGCTGATGGCGGCTGCCGACTTCCCAGACCCAGTTGCTCCGGCGAACGCTTTTCGTGAATACGGATCGTTCTCCTTGCGTCCGCATTGCTTTATCCTGTCGCACCACATCTTATCTAAAATGTTGGAGTTGTAACTACCAGCACATTTCAGCATTGATTCGTATGGGATACGTGTATCCCACTTCAGTTTCAGCAACGGAATAGCGTCCTCCCTACAGAGCATCAATGCCGACATAACAATAGCGACCCAACGTTTGTAGGACGTTTTATCTTCGCATAGATCGAGAATTTCCTTCAGTCTACGCAGATCCTTGGACATCGAACCAGATTTGGTTTTGGTCCTCACCGCCGGTTGCACTATTGCCTGTTTCTCAAGAACCTCTGGCACATCGAAGATGCCATCGGATATATGCAGCGGCTGATCGGAACAATATGCGACATCGTTCCTGCTGTCGGGATCTATTACCAGTCCTGTCGTTTCCGCTATTTGTTCCAGCAGATAGATATATATGCCTTTGCGTTCGTCCTTGGCGCATTTGCGGGAGATTTGAATGATTAGCTTCATCCCTTTTCCCGACGGACTAATGAACCATGCGAGATGTGGGATCTTTTTTGCTATTTCGTCGAACGGAATATCCATTGCGTTGCCGGATTTGTGGTTGCTACCGTCGATATCTATCGCAAATAAATCCTCATCCAACATGAGTAGCGGAAGGTATTGCTTCAACTCCGTCTGTTCAGCCTCCGTTTTGGCGTTACGTATTTCCACGCACCGGTCGATAACGCTCTGTATCTCAAATACCCTGTGCATGTGTTCTAACGGTAGCTCTATACTTTCATCCTGAGTTGTCACTGATGCTAAAGCAATCATACGTCACCTCTCTCAACTGACAGAGTCATAGTGAGGGTGCCGCCAATGAATTGAATCGAGCCAGTGTTCATCTCGGAAGCTGAATCATTCACCATAAATACGTGTGTGGTAAGTTCCCGATATCGTCTCTCAAACGATATTCCCCTTGAACCCAACTGCCTCCCACGGCAGTTGGGTTTGTCTGTTGTTCTCATTGTTTAGCTCTCCCTTTGGCTTTCCAGCCATGTCTCAAATGCAGCGGAATCAACATAGACCCGCCGTCCCACCTTGATCGTCGCTTTCGACAATCCGCTTGTGCTCCTGTGGTGGAGCTGCCACCGTAGTGATTCCACGGTGAATGCCGGATACCGCTCTGCTGTTTGTTTCAGTGTCATCAGGTTCATGCTGGTTCTCCTCTTCCGTGTTTGGTATTGGGTTCCGGTAGCAGGGTGGCGCTGACAGTTACTACATCAGACAACCACCAACTACCACTGTCTCCAATGTATTTATGAAATTTGAAATTTGTTCCCCTGCTCCTTGTCGTGGCGTCCAAGGTTTGACTCGGTGTGGCTGGATCATGACATCCACACACCATCGGGAGCCGAGAATGCCTGTCACTTACATGTCGTCAGCCGTGACAGGAAGTTATTCCCAGCACCCGACAGTCTGACCATCCGTTGGCAACAGTTCTACGGAAACCTTCCTAGCGGAAAAGGTTATGATTTCAGACTCCTCACGGCCAAGTTTGACAGCCAAGATATTTTTCTTCTTTACCCTGCCGGTGATCAGGATAGGGTCTTTGGCGCGATACCTGTGCTGGAATGGGAATCGTTCTGCTACGCTCCTGTCCGTTGTCCATGATGCGCCCAGCATGTTGTTCGGTCCGCATCCCCTGAAAACAGTTATGGTGTCGGGTAGCGCATCGTAGGCGGCATGTTCCTCTTCGTTCATCATTTCCCTAATGGGTCCATCTGTACCTATGAGTTTTCGCAAACGTAGCCGGTATAATCCAATGTTGTCACAACAGTTCCACATTTCACCGAGAAGCTTCAACCATTCATCGGACCGCATTCTTGAACGTAGTGCTAATACCGTTTCAAGTCTGCTGTACGAATTTGCCATATATGACCTTTCGCATGCTTCTCCATATGCTACGAATTCCATTCTGCCCCCAGTTGGATTGTTCACATCTATAAGCCAGTTCGTCGTATACGGTTAGGCGGGGAACGCAAATGACGCGCCCACACCTATTTGCCGTGGTGCCTAACACGCTGGGTTCGGCACGGTTTGTTGCGCCGACAGTCACTCCCGACTGCCGATCTCGACCCCGTATCTGTCCTTCAGCGTGATTTCCCGTGCAAGACATGCCACGGTGTGGTTCTGCCGTCCTGCTGGTTGTGGCTACCGTACTGGCGCTCAGAGCCACGCCAAGTGCCGCCGTGGATGTTGAAGCCGGATCACGACATCCACGTACTATCTGGATTCCTACCACACCGATCACTCACTGGGAATCGGTGTGGCTGGACGTTATTCCCCCGCACCCTCCGGTCGGACGATCCGAGTAACCGTTCCAGATTGCCTCTGCATCATGCCTTCCCGCTCAGTGTCGGTCCTGCCGTCCTGTTGACCGTAACGACCGTACCGGCGATCTCTATGCGGAATCCTCGTGGTCGAGGAGCGAGGTCCTGATGTCACCACTATGCTGTCGGTGCTTCAGCTTTGAAAACCTTACTGCCATGAAGCGAATCGCAGACACACTCAAAAAGTGCTGCCTCCTGAAGCTCCACCCTGAACCAAACATCACCATCTTCGCAGTTCGCTGATACCTGTCCTACCTCGGCTTTATTGTAGAAAGTTATCCTCTGATCGCCGTATTCGTTAACCATTTCTTCCAGAATTTCTATTAGCCTTGTCGCTTTCATTATTAGATCTCCGTACTCTGGTTGCATCCTCCCTGCGTCGCGCATCAGGACGTGGTGGATGGTTTCGGTTATGTCCATGACGGCAATCGTCCACAGGGGATTTTCGTCATACTCAGTGCTACGATGTTGGTGCTGCTGGAGGAGTGGCACCCGCCGCGCTACCGTTAGCGACGGCAGGTGTGATGTCCATCTACACACGGGGTCCGGTACTATATGGTGCGCCGTACTTGCGCCAAATCCCTGTCCTGCTGGTTGCGGCTACCGTACTGGCGCTCAGGGTGCTGAGTTCATACGATGAGAACATGCCCCGTGTCCTCGTGGTTGTTGGTGCCGGATCACGGCACGATAACGCCGTATGGATTCCTACCACAACTTCCACCCAATGGAATCGGCGTGGCTGGAAGCTGTTCCCCGCACCCTCTGTCGGACGATCCGAGTAGCCTATTCTTCCCCAATCAGGTAATTCATGAACTGGTCTGTCAGTTCAGCCAGTACTTCCTCAAAGTTGCTACTAGTGCGGTCCAGTCCTTCAAACTTGAGAACTATTCCGCCATAGGTAATGTTACGGGATCCATCACGCGTAATGCCCTTGTAGATCTTATAAAACGCCTTCACAGTGCTACTGTCTCCTCCATTAGGGGAGGTTGTCACTTCGCCACTCGGGCGTATCTGCAAGTCCAGTTCACCATCATGTACTATTTCCATTTTGAATCTCCTTTGGTTAGTGCTTGCTACTGCCCTCAGCACCCTATGGTCGGACGAACCGAGTGGTTGGGTAAAGGCGCAACGGAATGCAGCCATGACATTCAAAGCCATGGCGACATCACCCGCACCCACACCGGCAGAACTGCTTGCCCGACTATGGAGGGTGCTGGGATCGTGCGTGCCGATCCCAGCACCTGAAGTATTTACTGCCCGAAGTTGGTAGCGCTACTGCTTCGCCTTTCTTTGCGAACTCGACGTAATGCCGTGACAAATTCGGGTATGGCATCAAACACAGAGTCCATGCGTGCGTCGATTACCTCACCAAGGTTCTGAATAACCTTATCCGTTTCCCGCACCAAGTCTTCGAACTCTTCGTCGGTAAGGTAGCTGACCTGCCCCCCCGAGTCCTTTGCCCCAGAAAAACCATTGCCGGTGTGTGCCGATTTGTCATCGAGCGTTGTCACTGCCTCGTCTACCACGTGCGAGTGCATCGGGTTGGTAGTGTGGAGAACCGTATCGTTGCCATTAGCCCTGCTGGTATCAGGCGTGAGCTTTTCCTCCCTCATCTCCAACAGCTTTTCCTCTTTGTGACAAGCGGCGCAAAGCCACTCGCTACCACTCCACCGCAGCCTCTTCCGTTTCTCGCACTGTGTCAATTCTGCGTACTTGCCGCAGCAGCCGCAGCCATTTGTCGGCATTTGGTCTATTTTCTTCATGTCGTCCTCCTTGATTTGGTTGTTATGCTTGGGTTTATGTTGGTTTTTCCCCTTAGCGCGTCCTTGGATGCCTACCGCTTGTGATGGGGACACCGACGGCAATGGACCGATCCCCTGCACCTGTTACCAACTACGCCATTTACGGGTTGGGGTTGACCTCGTCCATTTTCACGAACGCAAGAGCCTCCATGACAACCCACACGACATGCTCATGCATTCCACGTTTGCTGTCGAACCAACCATCATTTTCTTCCGGTTCGTAATCGCTGATCCAGCCATGAATGTCTGCGACAAGCGCCCAAAACGGTTCACCGAAGAGGCTTTCCGACACGATGTCAGCATGCATCTCATCCAGACCAAATTGTGCGATCACGGCTTCGAACGCACAGTTACGGCAGCATCCTTGGTCGCACAGGTCGTGCAGCAGATTGATCAGGTACTCCAACGAGAAACCGTAGTACGTCATCATCACCCAGTCGACATGCTGTTTCGGGTCGATACAGCCATCGATTTTTTCCGCCGCCCCCCAGAGAAATCCGTGCTTTCTGGGGTAGGTTTCCCGTTCGGGTGCCTGTTCTCCGTCGCTTGTATCCTCACCGTGGTAATTGACACCGAGAGTAGTAGCCATCTGGCTGTCACCAGCACTCTCTTCACTTACCGTTACCGAATCCTGCTGCGCGACATTGCTATTTTCCATGACGTTATCTCCTTTTCCTCTGGACTGCTATGCAGTGGCGAACCGGTCGCCGCCGGTTGATGTTGCTTGGGCTATCCTTAGGGGGAGGGGACAACCGTCGAGGATCACCCCCTCCCATTTCCAATTAATAGCTGTTCTTTAGCAGTCGATCAGCTCGGGATATACTTCAGCGACCCTCGCCATTGCGAACTTTTCGAAAATACAGTTGGCGACATGGCTAGGCAGATTTGCTACGGAAACCCATCCAGATTCGTCATACAGCACTTTTTTCCTATCGAGAAGGTAGCTTCTGGTGCATCCGATAATGAAGCTAATGAGGTCGCGATATGAAATACCAAACAGACTTTCAGTAATGGAGTCTGCTGTCTTCTCGTCCTGAACCGATTCTGTGAGTTCCGAGTCAATAATTTCGCCATCAGTCAATTGCGCTTTGTGCAGTTTGACCACACGGTTGATGGTGAACTCAAGGGAGTAGCAGAACAGGCGTCTGAATGCGAAGTCCATGTGGCTTTTCCAGTTGGCATCCCCATCGATTACTTCTACCGCCCCCCACCCGAACATCGTTGCCAATATTGTTGTACTTCCAGCCGTGTGGAGATCAGACAAGGCTGCTCTCACGGATTCTACCGTTATCGGTCCGGTCATGATCTCGCATGCCCTGTAGTAATCTGTTGCGTTTCCGTTTGTGTCGATGAGGTTCGGCTTGGTCCTTTTGACTTTCATGGTTATAATCTCCTTACTATAGTGAGTTTTGGTGCAGCGGGAAAAACACCGCTGGTTGATGGTTGATGTGATGGGCAATGACAATCGTATGTCTCGCCTGTGACACGAAGACTCCCTTTAGGGTCCGGCGAACAGATCACCACTGCTCATGGCAGGGGCAGCTTGAGAAATACTGCCCATCAAACCGGTAGGCGAGGTGTTGTCCCGCAGTTATAGAAATGACACCTTCCCGTACCATGTCAGTGGAGGGAGTGAAGTAGTCCGTAGCGTCCCTCCAGTACCTATTAGCTGCCCTGAAAGTGGCTACGTCTCTTGGGTGACCATTGTTAGTGACTTTGAGTTTTAATCTCGGTTTGTAGCTCATTTGGACTTCTCCATTTGGTGGATGCGTGCAACGGTCTTTCGCCAATAGGGTGCATCAGGGTCCGGCACGACTCCTGACAACGCCATACGCTTCCACGTCTTTCGACTCGATGGAGGCATCCTTGCTGCCCCAGATCACACGGCAGCAGCGCCCCTGATTGTCTGGGGACAGGGCAGGGGTGAATGCAATGGTAATGTCCCTGCTGTCGCCGTTCCCATCGATTGCAATCGTTGCTGTGACATGACTCGACCTTTCGGAGTTGCCACGTTGACATTCGACAGCTGTCATGACTTTGGTGGCAAAGTCGAAGACGGACGTGTGGAAGTCTCGGAGTCCGGTCATGGCGTCACCGCCATGGCGGTGGAACATGCGCTAACTTCGGTCGTGTTGTGGAACACCCTCGCATTAAGATATTCGTCGAGGTCAGATTGGCGGTAGCGGACCCTTCTGCCGATTTTGCAGAAACTTGGTCCTCTGCCATTCCATCGCCAATTTTCTAGTGTTGATGGTTGGACATTCAGGTATGCCGCTGCTTCGTTGGTCCGAAGAGCGGGTGGTGATACGATTGGTGACGTTTGCGGGTTTCGTTCTTTTGACATGTTCTGGCTCCTGTCTCTCATTGGTGTGCTTCGATGAGTGACATAAAGCCAGAAAAGTGATGAAATGGCTTTCAATTGAGGTCGGGGATGACCTCAATTGAACTCCATTGATTGATATTATTAGGTTTTAGCCTTTTTTAAGCAGGCATGCGTGTATCGCCCCCGATTTCAAATTGGAGCGGATCGTATTATCTGAAATAACGACAGAGATCTTCCCTAGAGCTGATTGAATATCTTTTACTGCGGTATTATCCTTTGAATTTGGGTCATATCCGTATGCGTCCATAACTATGGCAATCAACAGTTTCTGAAGGTTTTCAATTGCACGAGTGCTTTCTTTGGCTGGTGCAGTAGGTGCATCACTCTTGCCTATTCCGTTAAATGTTTTGGCAATCGGTGACGGCATGTCATTCATGTTAAATTCGTCTACGGTATCTGGAGAAAATGTTTTATTGAAGTGAGCTAGTTCAAACCGCCTAAGTTCTTGAATAGTTATTACAAAATCGCTAGTAGATATTCGTGGTGTGTCTATAGGTACGTAAATATTACCAATTTCATTTCCGGTCAAATCATCTAATGTATATGCACCTTTCAGGAAACATTTATTGTCTAAGGTGTCTTGCCATTCAATATTTACGGTAATTTTGTAATAGTCAAACTGCCCGCTAAAAATGTATGGTGTGAACAAACCAGAAACAAATTCTATGTTTTCAACATAAACTCGTTCATTTTGAAAATTACAATTTTTACCAACATGGCATTCTACATTTGAAAATAAGAATGATGGAAGTAATATATACGATTGCATATAACGCAGTACGTCAACTCCGATACAATTCCACCTTTTAGCCACTTCCTTAACCGTGTAGTATGCTTTATCTGGCGGTATTATCTTGTTCGGTAGATCCACTGCTGCACCTCCTATAGTGCGCCCTGATGATAATCATAGGAAGCTGTGCAGGGAATAAACAGCTTGTCGGGTGATCTCCCTATCCTACAGACGTTTTCATCCCATTCTTGTCTAGTGGTGTGTTACCCATACTGGTGATTACTCTACCTTCATGCGTATCGGGTAGAATAATTTCTGCGCCTTTGCCACAGCAGGTCGTAATTGCTGTTAGCTTCAATGCCCAAGCATCAAGAGCCTGTTGCTTTTCTTTATCGTAGTCGTGACGGTTGTATGTACGAATGACCCCTTGCTTGGCGTGGTTCAAAACTGCGTCGATTACTTCGTCCATGAAGCCCAAAGCACCCATGAATGTTGCCGCAGTGCGTCTGAGGTCGTGTGGTGTAAATTTACCTATGTTTAGGACGTTCTCGGTCGCCGGTTTTCCCTCTTTACCATATAAAGGCTTGCCCTGTTTGTCGGTTAAGGGCGATGCGATGTTGCGCCTAACAGCAACCGGTAATGAGTGTGAACTGATTGGCTTTATTTTGTTTTGGTGAGGGCAGGGGAAGATGTAGTCTTTGTCCGTTGTCTCCCCAATAAGGACGAGTGCCATGTCAGTTAGATATACGCGATGCTCCCGCCCGTTCTTAGCTCTTTCCGCAGGTATTGTCCACCAGCGGTCCTCTATCTCACGTGTATGCATCCCTGTTACTTCTTTTGGTCTTTGTGCTGTCACCAATATCAACTTTAGTGACCGTCTGATTTCATCACTCATGGCGGAGTTTTCGATGCTCTCCCACACGATTCTGATCTCGGATTCGGACAAGGTGCGTTCACGACGATTATTTGGTGCAAGAGCTTTGACTCCGGTAAACGGGGTGTGCTTGAGAATGTCTCTCTCTATCGCAAAGTTGAACATCTTTCTAGTAATTTTCAAAACTTGGTTAGACATGGCAGGGGTGCCACGATCTATGATGCGTTCCAGTAATAGAGTGACATCCCGCTTATTAATGTCGTTAGCTTTACGTTTGCCCCATATTGGCAATATCTCTTTGGTTAAAAGCCGTTCGTCTGCTTCCCATGATCTCTTGAAACGTTTGGCATGCCTTTCGATGTACTCTGAAATAAGATTTGTAACAGTAATTTCTTGTTTGGACTCTTCTGCTAGCCGCAACTGGTCTCGCTTATGTTTGTTCGGGTCAATGCCAGACTCCATGACACCCAGCTTGATTCGTGCTTCTCCACGCGCCTCTTCAGCCGTTTTAATGGGGTGACTTCCGATCATTACACGGACGCGCTTAATCCCAATGAGTCGACGAACAAAGTACTTTTTTCCGGTGTGCGATACCCTGACCCCAAAGCCATCAAGGTCGCTGTCGTAGTAATCCACTTGCTTACCCTTATCGGCAAAAGGCAGCTTTTCAACAGTCGTCTTAGTAAGTTTTATTTTTTTCATAGATTTTCCTTTCCATAGGGCAGAGATATGCCATAGGGTCAATATAGGGTCAGTGGTAAAAAGAGGTGAGGTGGGTGTTTGTAGAACAACTGTATGGCGGTAAGGTCATAATGTCAAGCAGTTATGAGGCTTGAGGGAACGTTACTGAGGGTCAGTAGAAGTGGATTGTATTTACTCCTAAGGAAGGGGTCGGACGTTCGAATCGTCTCGGGGACGCCAATAAAAACAAGGAGTTAGCCTTTTATGGGCTAACTCCTTTTTTATTAAGTAACCTCTCAGGTAACCTCTACTCTCGCTTATCCGCCCCGGCGTGCCGCTATCACTTGAGGACGCCCGCAGGATGGCGGGTGAGTACATCGAGCATTACAACACCGTCCGCCTGCACAGTGCAATCGGCTACGTCGCTCCCGCGGACAAGCTTGAGGGCAAAGACCTGGAGATTTTCAAAGAGCGAGACCGAAAGCTCGAAGAGGCAAGAGAACTGAGAAGGAAAAAAAGATTACGGGCCAGTGCTCAGGGCATCAACCAGGAAACCGCTGACATTCCACTAACTCAAGCGGCCTGAAAGTCCATTTCCGACGGAGGCAAAACAAACGAGGTAAGAGGAAAAGCTATGGCAGATACCTGGTATACAGACATTACTCACTTCCTGGATGAAAATGGTGAGATGGTGAAAGAACCGAAAGAAGCGCGGAAGATAGGAGAATATTTTGCGTCAATTGTCGTAATGGCTTCCTTCCCAGAACCAGATTATCCGCCAGAATTTCGCGTGCTATGCCGTAGGAGACCAAACCGGAAGCCTTGCCTGACGGAGATAGCTGGCTGGCTTGACCCGGAGACTGATGATGTCGTTTGGATATGCCCTGTATGCCAGGACAAGGGGATAATCAGCAACTGGAAGGGAACACTTTGGGATATGAGCGGTGCAGATGAAATTGCACACTGAAGGGGTGTTCATGGTAAGAAAGCGTGTTGGCATTGTGTTATTTGAGGATGTCGAAGTCCTCGACTTTCGCGGTCCATTCGAGGTTTTCTCTGCCGTCCGTCCCAATGAAGAAAATAGGCGTGTAGAACCATCGCCTTTCAATGTATCGCTTGTCGCGGCAAACGGTGCTCAAATTACCACAACGGGAGGTATGAAGGTCCTCCCAGTCACATTTGAGAATTGTCCGGTGCTGGATATCCTCGTAGTACCTGGCGGATGGGGGACTCGAAGCGAAATCAACGACCAAAACCTTCTCGATTGGTTGAAAGTCCGAGCCGCTGAAGTGAAATTACTCACATCAGTTTGTACAGGAGCGATGCTACTAGGGTTTGCAGGCTTAACTAGTTTCCGTCCGGAAACCCCATTTTTCTGAACTTGTGATGTGAAAAAACGGAATACGCGCAAAAAATGATTAAAACTATCTTAATTACACCGGGTGACACTTGTTCTTTCTCAATTTTGAACGTA
>Ga0316217_10006014_pt1 | contig 12250 bp, 4 predicted proteins | sample 1anoAmetaG_FD_203633 | JGI IMG/M metagenome (GOLD analysis project Ga0316217, IMG submission 203633) | Freshwater microbial communities from Trout Bog Lake, Wisconsin, USA - 1anoA | ecosystem: Environmental > Aquatic > Freshwater > Lake > Hypolimnion/Profundal zone | place: USA: Wisconsin... | reverse complement strand
AAAGTTTTTTCTGCCGCGCCCGCAAGCCGAGTGCCGATTGTTGAAACGCCACACCCACGAGGGTTCCTGCCGCCGCCACCACCGGCACCAGCAGATAGGAAGACCAGGACGGTTCACCAATGGCCGCGAGCGAAAAGGACGGTTGCGGTCCGATGATGCCATGCGCCACCAGCGCACCGAGCATTGCCCCCAGCAACACGCTGCCCAGCAGCCGACTGTTGAGGTCACCGATCAATTCCTCCAAGACAAACGTGACACCGGCCAGCGGCGTGTTGAAGGCCGCCGCCAGCCCGGCAGCGGCCCCCGTGGCAGCGGCCAGCCGCCGTTTTTGTTTGGGTTCGCCCGCCAGCCCGGCCAGCAGCGAACTGGCTGCGCCCGCCAGTTGCACACTGGGACCTTCGCGGCCCAAGCTGCTGCCGCCGCCGATTTGCAGTGTGGCCGCGATAAATTTCACCCAGAGCACCCGGAACGGCACATAGCCGAAATTTTTCCAGAAGGCCGCCTTCAATTGCGGAATGCCGCTGCCGGCGGCATCCGTGCAAAACGAGTTGAGCAACCAGCCCGAAATCAGCGAAGTCCCAAGAATCAATCCCAGGCTGCTCCAAAGGAAGGTGGTGAATGAACAGTGCGACAGGCGCACGATGCCCGCCCGGTAGCAGCCATTCATCGCCAGTTGGAAGGCCACCGCCACTAATCCGGCCACAAAGCCGTAGGCGCACGTTTTGAGAATCGTGCGCGGACGTTCATGCAATTTCGACAACCATTCAACCAAGTTTTTCACGTCCCCATGATGCTGCGAATCACGATGTCTGGAAAGTTTCATTAAAGCGCCATCGCAAATCGGCGCTGAGACTTTCGAACCATCAAAACACGGACTTGCCGTGTTGTGAAACCTCTTTGTATGCCGTTAGTAATCGTTTCCAATCCTTTGGTGTTCACGGTGGCCTTCAAGGAAGGCTCAGCGGAGTTCAAGTCAAGCGCCAGCGGTCTCACCACCGGCCTGTGGAGCTATCTGGAGCCTGTTGCCCGGTGGTCGCGACGCCTTCGTTCGACTGCAAACCGCAATCAACCTCCAGTTGGTGAAAAATGGGGGCAAAACAGTTCCGAATTTTTCTGGGCCTCGGGAACCACGCCCTCTCCCAATCACCATTATTAGCCAGTCAAATGGCAATATCCGTGGATTGCAAAATCGTATTATTTATGAATGAATAGAGGGGCTGTGAACGGTTCAAAGACAATAGCGCCAGCCAGCGGAGATTTGACGGAGATACGAGGAGTTTTCCAGGCGGTGGACCGGGTGCGCTGGCAACCGCTGATTCCGGCTGTTCTGCCAAACACAAATACGCTAGCACGCAGAACACGCGCCGGGTGCCAATTGCGGTCGTCACAACCCGGATGTGAACCCCGCCCCCGCCGGCTTTCGTTGCCGGCGGCGGTTTTACACTTCGATTCTTTTACCAGCTCATGAAAACATATTTTCAGATATTTCTCGGCCTGTCCGTGCTGACAACCACATTCGGCTTGCTCTCGGCGGGCGCAGCAACCGGCGTGGCGGATTTGAGTTTGAGCGTGAGCACTGCGCCACAGTATCCCCAATTTTATAGCAATATCGTTTACACGATCACCGTCAGTAATGCCGGGCCTTCGACGGCGACGGGGGTGATAGTCAGCAACCAGATTCCGACCGAGAATGGCCTTCTGAGTCTGAACTTCATTTCCGCCAGCGATGGGAGCACGACCACCAACGGTGTCCTACTGATGAACCTTGGATCGCTCGCCGTAGGCGCGACCGCTTCGGTCCAGATAAGCGGGCTGATCACGACCAACTTATTTGGCAGCACCAACACTGATGACGCGTATGTCTGGTTCACAAACGTGTTTCAGGTTTTTGCCAACCAAACCGATCCCATTCCAACCAACAACACCGGTGCCGTCATTGTATCGTTTCATACCGGCGTTACGATCTACACCACGAGCACACGGACGATTGAAACCAATCTCGCGGCGACTGTGAGCCAGCAGGCGACGAATTACTCGACAAGGTTGATTGCGGTTATGCCGTGGGGAACTGTTCTGTATGATCAGACATTCACCGCCGCCTACTCGGACCCGACGGTGCAGACGGCGGTGACGCTGGCCGCCGGGGACTTGACCGGAGCCGGAGCGAGTTCCTACACCGGACCGACGGAGACGAACTTTTTACAAACCCTGACAGGCAGCTCATCGGTCACGGTTACAAATCTCGTTGGAGTTGATACTTCTTTCACAACGAGCCTGTATATCGGTCCGCAAACGATCATGGTGAGCGCCAACCAATCAGAGCCTTTCTTTGTGGCAGCCGGACAGCAAGACTATGACACCTTGGTCACTGCTGTCGTAACCAATCTGGTGGCGACGACGAATACGAGCACCTATCTGAACTCGTCGACTTATGTGATGACTGGCATCGTCGGCCAGGCGGATTTGAGTTTGAGTGCCGTCATTGAGCCGTATATGTTGAACACCAACCTCACTTACATCATCACGGTCAGCAATGCCGGGCCTTCAGCGGCGACAGGGGTGGTAGTCAGCAACCAAATCCCCCTCTTTATGAATTTTACCTCCGCGACGGGTGGCAGCACCCCGACCAATGGCATCCTGCTGATTGACCTCGGCTCGCTTGCAGCCGGAGCGACCAATTCCGTTCAAATCACCGGGCTAATCACGTCGTTCCTGAACCCGTTGGCCACAAATGCGGTCAACCATTTCACCAACATGTTTGAAGTATTTGCCGACCAAGCTGACCCCGACCTGACTAACAATACGGCCTCTGTCATCAGCGAAGTCGGGTTGAACATCACCACATATACTTCGAGCACGCACACGATTGAGACCAATTTCGCGTCGGCTGTGAACCAGCAGGCGACTAATTACTCGACGGAGTTGATTGCGGTGATGCCCAATGGAACCGTTGTGTTCACCCAAACCCTGACTGCTCCGTTCTCCGATCCGACGGTGCAAACGGCAGTTGCCACGGCTGCAACCGACCTCACCAACGCCGGCGCGAGTTCCTACACCGGGCCGACAGAGACGAGCTTGCTCCAGAACTTCGAAGGCAGTTCCTCGGTCACGGTCACTAACGTGATTGGAACCAATGTTTCATTTGCAACGACCGAGTATGTCGGTCCACAAATGATTATGGTGGACACCAACCAATCGGAGTCGTTCATCATACTCCCTGGCGATGTTGACTTTGACACCTTGGTCACCACCGAGGTGACGAATCTGGTAACGACGACGGTGACGAGCAATTATCTGGCGGCGGCGGTGTATATGATGACCGGCCTCGTGGCGCAGGCGGATTTGAGCATCATCACCAATTCGTCCCCAGACCCGGTCGTCCAGAATACGAATGGCGTAGACGTCTTCACGTTGACGTATTCGTTCACGGTCAGCAACGCGGGACCGGTGACGGCAACCGGGGTGGTGGTCAGCAATCAGCTCCCCTACTGGGCCTACAACGCCGATGCCACCAATAACATCTCGGCGACAGGTGGCAGCACACCGACCAACGGAATACTGCTGATAAACCTAGGGTCACTCGCGGCAGGTGCGACAAGTCCAGTTCAGGTCGTTCTAGACTGCTACGCGGACACCCCGCTTAATGGCGTGGTTTATAGCAGCTTTACGAACGTCTTTCAGGTATCTGCCGGCCAACCGGATCCCGTTTTGTCGAATAATTCCGTTGCCCCAACTTTTTCAATCAGCAGGACTACGACCTACACCTCCAGCACGAGCACAACCGAGACCAATCTCACGGCCACGGTGGACCAGCAGGCGACCAATTATTCGACGGAGCTGATTGCCAGGCTGCCGGATGGAACGGTGGTTTACGACCAAACCTTCAGCATGCCTTACTCGAACGCGACCGTGCAGTCAGCTATTACGATTGCCGCCGGGGACTTGACCGGCGCCGGCGCGAGTTCCTACACCGGACCGACGCAGACGAGCTTTTTGCAGGACTTCCAAGGCAATTCCTCGGTCACGGTCACGAACGTGATTGGCACTAATGTTTCTGTTGCCACAACCCTCTATGTTGGCCCGCAAACGATCAAGATCGGGACCAACCAATCACAGCCTTTTTTTATACCCGCCGGCGGAATGGACTTTGACACGCTGATCACCTTTGACACCACGAATCTGGTGACGACGACGGTGACGAGTAATTACCTGGCGGCGGCGGCGTATGTGATAACCGGGATCGTGACACCGGCGGATTTGAGTATAAGAGCGAGTGCGGCACCGCAGCCCGTGATGGCCGGCAGCAATCTGGTTTATACCTTAACCGTCGAAAACCTCGGACCGGCGGCGGCAACCGGTGTGACCGTCAGCAACCAAATTCCCGCGAATGTCACGTTTGTTTACGCGGCGGCCGGCGCAACCCCGCCCGGTGGAATTATGCCTACGAACGGGGTTCTGCTCTTGCATATCGGCTCGTTGCCGACAAATTCAGAAACGTTTGCCCAAGTCATTGTGCAGCCCACTCTGGTCGGCAAGCTCACCAATGTGTTTCAAGTTTTCGCCGACCGGGCTGATCCCACTCTAACCAATAATACGGCCACAGTGGTCAGCACCGTTACCAACGGCCCGCCGCCGCCGGTGGACCTGGCGTTGAACCTGCAAGCGGCGCCGCTCACGTATTCGTTGACCATAACCAACAACAGCCTTGCCACGGCCACGGGCGTGATGGTGAGCAATACGCTGCCGCCGAACGTCACGCTGATTTCAGTTTTGCCCAGCCAAGGTTCGGCCAGCAATAACGCGGGGGTGGTTACCTATACCGTGGGCACCCTGCCCAACGGAGCCGCAGCCACGCTGGCCATCGTGGTGGTCCCGAACGCGGCGGGCTGGCTCACCAACTCCGCCACTGCGTTCAGCGCGCAAACGGATTCGCAACCGGCGAACAACTGCGTCACGAATGTCACGGCCGCCGTGAGCGCGCCGATCACCAATCTGGTGTTGATGGTGCTCTCCGCAATCACCATGAACCCGCAGACCGGCTTGTTTGAACAACGCATCGAAGTATCCAACGGCGGCCCGGCCACGCCGTCCTCGGTATTGGTGCGGATCTCTGGACTGGCGACCAATGCCACGCTGTATAATGCCACGGGCAAGACCAACGGCACGCCGTTCGTGCAAAGCGCCGCGCCGCTGGGCGTCGGCTCGAACGTGGTATTCCTGCTAGAGTATTATGTTTCCACCCGCGTGGCCCCGACGAATTTGACCCTGACCGTGGAAGCCGGGCCAGTCATGATTCCGCCGGTGGTCAGCGGCACCATTCTCAATATCAGCCGGACAATTGTGCTGGCTGATGGCAGCGTGCTGGTGGAGTTCAGCGCGGTGCCGGGCCAGGTTTATGCAGTGCAATACAGCAGCGACATGCAAACCTGGCTGACGGCGGTGCCGGCCATCACCGCGCCGGCCAACGTCGTCCAATGGATAGATGCCGGCCCGCCGCAGACGGCGAGCAACCCGGCCGAACAGCCGGCGCGATATTATCGCGTAGTTTTGCTCACTGCCAAATGAAACCCAAACGAATTGAGCTTATGAAAAAACCATTTTTCGCTCTGACCTTGGCGCTGACGTCTGGCTCACTGGCCGCCAGCCTGCAAGCGCAAGAGGCCGCCTCGGACAATCCAAACTGGTTTAGTGTTGGTCCGCAATTCGGACTGAACCTCAATGCGCGGTTCAAATATGTGGGCAATGTGAATCCCGCGTCGCCTGGACCCGCCACCGGCGGCGGCGCATACCGGACTTATGATGACGGTTTTTTGCGGGTGGACAGCTCCGGCGACGCCGGGGGCAGGACGTGGAACTGGGGCTACCAGAACGCCGGGCAGGTCCAGGGCAGCACGCTGACCATGCACAGTTCTTCCGCCGCCGTGAATGGGACCTTGGACCAGAATGACGACCCGCAAACCGGATTTGATCTGACGTTTGGCCGCCGCCTCGGCACCGTGCTCGGTGGCCAGTGGGGTTGGCAGGCGGCCTTTGATTTCACCGCCATTTCGATTCACGACCACCAACCGCTGGCCGGCACAGGCACGCTCATCAGCGATTCCTATTCACTGGGCAACGTCACCCCGCCACCGGCACCTTATAGCGGTAGTTTTTACGGACCGGGAGTATTGCTAGGCGACACCCCGACTCGAACCACGGCATCCGAAACGGTTTTAATCGCGGGCTCGCGCACGTTGGATGCTCAGGTATATGCCCTCCGCCTGGGACCTTACTACGAGTATGCCTTTGGCAAGCACTGGTCGGGGCGGTTGGGTGGCGGACTGGCCTTAGCCGTAGCCCACACCCAATATTCATTCAATGAAACGATCACCTTTGGCGACGGCCAAGTAGCCGACCACAACGGTTCGAGCGCGGGCGTGGAGTTTCAGGCCGGCGGCTATTTGGAAGGCAAATTATTGTATGCCATGACTCCCCGCACGAGTCTCTTTGCGGGGGCGCAGTATGAATGTCTCGGAGCTTTCTCGCGCAATGCCGGAAACGAACAGGCACAACTGGACATGAACAATGCGGTCTATGTTCGGTTTGGCGTGCAGTGGAATTTTTGACCACCTGTTTTTTCCCCGTTGCCGAGGACAGTTTGCAGCGTGGATAAATCAGTGAAACCAGCCCGAACAGGAACAGCGCGATGCCGACCCTGGCAACTGCACTTGAATTTGTCCATTGAGTTGGGGCTGTGCCACGGCGGACTACTCTTGGTTCCATCCGCTACCACTTGCGCCGCATGGTCAAAAGCGGCTGGCGCGATGGCTTTAGTTCATCATGGTCACACCCATCAGCCCGATGACAACCTGTTGCGACAAGGTTTCCAGCGTGACACTTTCCAGCGCCACACCGGGACGCAGACGCCAGGGCAGCACGACGCCCCGGCAGTTCTGGCCAAGCTGCACCGTCATCGGCGGCACCTTCGGCAGCGCAAAACCATCGCGCTCATAGTCGTAGTCAACTCCGCCGAACGGACACAACGTCCAGAAATTCAGCGGCGGGACCAGCTCCAGTTTTTCCACCACACCGTCGGCATACTTCAACCGCAATTCGGCATTGGCGATACGGACTTCCATCGGGTCGGTCGTGCCGCACAGGAGAAACCACACGGCGTTGCCAGTTGCATTTACCGGCACGGTAATTTGCTTCGGCCAATTGTCCCATTGCGAGGTGAAAGCGATGTTCCTATTCCCGTTTGACCAAAGGAACGGCACATTTTTTCCGGCCAAGATGCGTCCGTTACCATCGGTCAAAGCCGGCACCGCCGACAAATCAATTTCCGGCACATGGGAGTTTTTGCTCAACACCTGCTGCCACGTTGAATAGCCGTCGGTCGCGAGCCGGAGCGAACAGGTATTGGGACGCGGTGAAAGATACTTCTGCTGGTAGATGGTGCGGATGTCGCCATTCAGCACGGGCTGCATCTCAACTGGATTCCAGTTGGCATTGGCGGGAACTTCTACCTTTGTTTTGTCGGCAAGATACTTCTCCGCCTGCGCATCAGTCACATGGAGTTTGAACAACCGCCACTGTCGCGCGTCACCCACCTGCGCCAAACCAAACACCAAATGATCGCCGGCATTGGTTGTCAACACACCAACGACTAATCCATTTTGCACCTGCGCGCTATTTAAAGCGCCTTGCGGGTCGTGAAAATCAACCAACTGGCCATCTTCGACTTTCAGAGTAACCTGGTCGCCGCTGTTGCCAGAGAGATAAGTCGCCGGATAGGTCTTGAGCGCGTCCTGACAAGTTACTTCGATCATAGTTACCTTGGCGGCGGGCAATGTAAGTCTAACCAGACTATGGCCAAAGCCAGGTATTAGTTGCCATGGGGCCAGCTTTCCGTTCACCGTCACGGATTGCACAGCCCTGGTTGAAACCGGCAGTTGCACGTCCTGCGCACAGGCTTTGGCCAGCGTGACATGAAATGTGGTATCCACCCCGCTGCGCTGGTATTTCATAGACACATCCGCCGTGCTGATGGCGGCATAATCCCAATCACTCGGAAACTGCGGAGCAATTTTGACGATGCCATTGGGATAGTCCGGCGTGTAGCCAAACAATCCTTCCACCACTGCCCGCGCAAACATGCTGTTACAATCGTTGAAATCAGTGCCGCCGGCGGGATGCCCCATGTCGCCGGGAACTTTGCCGTAAAGCATTTGTTGCGGAAACGTGCCGTGCAAGACTTTCCAGCCATCGTCAGCCAGACCGGCTTGGAAATACGCCAGCGCGAGCTGGTAGTTGTCGCCCGGCCACATTTCGCGAACCGACCAGATCGAAGGCACCCACTGCGACGGCCAGCATTGGTCGCCGCCGTAAGGCATTTTGACGCGCTCCAGTCCCCATTCGCTGAACTGCAAAGCCTGTGCAGCCTGTTCCGCGTCGAGCAAACCGGCATCTATCGGACAAAAGATCGCGTAAAGCCACGGACTTTCATGCAGTCGCTTGTATCCAATTTGTTCGCGATATGCGCCGGGATAACCGAGTCGTTGAATCCACAGTAAGTCGAAGAAGGCTTTACGGATGCGCTCGACATTTTCGGTATGAAGCATAATGCCTGATTTATCACCGGCGCGCTGCGCCAGTTGCAACGCGGTTTTTTCTGACGCATAAGCGTAGGCTGTTTCTTCAGAAGTGCCGCCACCGTTATACCATTGGTCGTCGGTCGGCCAGGTATTGGCATAGCTTTCATAAATGCCCAGACTATAAGGGTCAAAACAGTCTTTTATATATTCGCAATGAAGGTCGAGCGACGGACGCAGTAACTTTTCCAGTTCCGCATCACCTGTCCAGCGCCAGGCGTGTTGAATCTGGTCAAAGAACTGGCTTTGCATGTCGTAGTGATACGGATGGTGAAAATCGATGCGACCTTTGCCGAACAGGCGCGAGTCGGGGGCCTGGCTGGTTAGATCGGCCTTCGGATCCGCATGAGCCGAGGGCTTGGCGGATTCCGTGATTTGTCTGCTGATGAAATTCCGGGCGTCGGTCTTCACATTGTCATGCCAGCCGAAGACGGTGCCGCCATAAACCGTGCGCCAGCCGAGCAAGGGCACGCCCCAGCGCATTCCCGAGTGCGTGTATATGCCGGCGCGAAAAGTGGCGTCGTTCGCGTTGGCGGACGCGCCGACCGCCGCGTTCAACCACGGATCGGGCGTCTCCACGACTACCCGTTTTTCAATGTCAGTTACACGCTGCATTCCCGCGGCGAACTGCTCCGCAACCGACTTCAGGGCGGAAATGTCTTGTGAGTTACCTAATGCCCAATACACATCCTGATTATCCGCAAGCGCCACCGTGCCGCAAGCGATTGGTAACTTCTTTCCATGGCTGGACAGAAGCGCAACCGGATTTTCCCATGCGCCGGCATCGGCAAACACGATTTTCGTGTCGGCACTGCAAGTCCCGACCGCCAAGGTTTTGGATTTTTCCGCTATCGTCGTCTGCAGCGTCCATGAATTGCCCTGCGCCTGCACTTGGTTGTTCGCGCAGTCCGTCGCCTGAAAGCCGCGCATTATATACGCCATTGGCTGGCTGGTCATGTCCATGGTCATCAAAATGCTTGCCTTCTCATAATGAAAACCGCCGCTGGCCCACAATAAAGTGTCGCCGGGCAATACATTTTCCACGCGCACCCGCGCAACCATGCCGGCACCTTGCGCGGCGGGAACCACTTCAAGGTGAATCGTCGTCGCGCCCCACGCGGCGTCTTTCACGATCCATTCCATCCGGCCGGGGCGATACTTGGATGTAATGTCCGTGGCATTGTGCAGCCACTTGCCCTGCCCCTGCCGCACCAAAGCAAACATCAGGTTGCCCAGAAATGCCTTTCCGTCGCCCACCATGGCATAGGGCTTATCGCCGCCCAAGGCCACCGCGTAAGTGTGGTTGCAATAGAGCGGGCGATTGCAGTAGCGGTCGCCATTATGCCGGACAAACGCATCGCCTTCTACGGTGTAAAGCGGCGTGTCAAGTTTGGAAAGGTCAATGGGCTGTTCCTGCCGGCCGGCAAATCCGGTCGCCGCCGTTGCCGCCAGTATCACTGCCGTTAGAACCAGTGGTCGTGTCTGCGTCATAAATGAAAATTCGTTTATTGGGGCGTGTTCGTCGAGTTCTGGTTGTTCATTGAGACAATACCGAAGCGGCATTACCTGGCCAATCCAGATTTTCAGACCGCGGCTCGCGACCAGACCGATGCGGGCGAAGTTGTCAAAACCTCCGCGCGGGTCGGACTCCGGATAACCGAAACCGAAAACATCAGCGCCTGGCCCAACTTAGTGCCGCAGCATTTCCACCGAAAGCGGACGGCACCATTCCGGGCGGCCTCGATCAACGCAGCCGATCTGAATTGGAACGCGCCAACCCACTCCACTCGCGCAACATGGCCTCCACGTCCGCCAGCGTTCCCACTGGCACCAACAGATGATACGAATAATCCCCCGGGGGAAGCGCCGGTGCCGCTTGCACACGGAAAACACAGTTCCATTTCACCACTTTGGCTGCCACAAACTTCCATCGGCCATAGCTCGGCCCGGTTGTGGCGGCGGCCGTTGGCGGCGGGGCGAAAATCCCCATCGCGTGCCGGCCATCGGCGGTGGCGAGCACCATCGGATTCTTAATTTCACCCGGCCCGTCACCAAGCGGTGCTAGCTTCCCGGTTTGTAAATCAAACTGCCAGAAATTTCCGAATTCCGGCGGCATATAGCCAGTCAACGCCTCGAATTGCGCCGAGCCATGACGCGCAGCGTTCGGCACGGTGAACGTCACCTGATAATCCAGCGCCTGTGGACTGCCCGCCAAACCAATGCGCACGTTTTTGGTCAGAATGTAATTTGAGAGCGGGTTCGGATTGCGCGCCAACTGGCCTTCCGACCGCTCTCCCGGCGCGAGCCAGAACGCCATTTGCGTCCGCGTCCGCAAATGATTTCCCGCCGCCGACATTTCCAGCAAGCGGCTGGTCGAGACCGGCCCAACCCCATCCAGGCGCGAACCGGCTTCGGTCGGATTGAAAGTCTCCGCATTGGCGGTCGGCGAATTGTCAAACGAACACGCCGATTGCAGCTCCCGCCCGTGATCGGCGCGGTTGATGAATTCCATGCCATCCCAAGTGAGCGACTGAATCGCCCCGGCCATACGCGCAGTGGTGGTGATAACGATTTCCGAGCTGCCCGCGCGGGCGCGGATTTGCGAATCACCGTTGGGAAGCACAGCCGCCACCGCACAAAATGCAGCCAGAATGCCAAAGCCAAACCGGCAAATGCTCATGACCGGATTTACTTACTCAAACCAAGACCGGGCAGCAAGTTCTTTGACTTTCAGAAATGGAGGGTTCTAAATGAATTGCACACGCGATTCTTTTAAATAGCGCGTCTCCAGCAACGCGGCAATTTTTCGGATGATGTTGCGCCGCAAGTCCAGTTCCACCGGGATGTTCGGGTCTTGGTGCGCCTCGTTGATCCGTGTGCCGACCATGAATTCCACGATGTCGCTTTGCAGCATCAAAGATAAAAGGTCGCTGGCCGGATTTCTTCGCGCCAGCTCGCCGGGGCTTCCACCTTCCAGCATTTCCGCTACTTTGGCCAATGTGATGGTGCCTTCGGTGACGAGGTCAACGCCGTCCATCACCGCCCCGGGCGGAATTTCAGGATCGAGTTGGGCCAGCGACATGGTTACGGGTCGGCCGAGCAGGCGGGAAATAATGCCCGCCGTGGTGCCGCCGCAAATGGCTTTGCGACCATTAAAATTTTGGACCAGTTCCGCCAGTTGGCCGTCGCGCTCCTTGCTGAACGGTGGGCCGGTGATGACCAACAGCCGGCGCGGTCGGCGATAATAAATCGCACCGCAGGTGATGTCGTCCTTCGCCGCGCGACCGTCGTTGGTCAAGGCTTCAGCCACCAGCTTGCGCGACAGCTCCCGCGATGAGATTTCGTGCTCCGCTGAGATTTGCCGCTGCAAAAAATCGGTGACGCGATCCTGTCCCCAGCCGAGCGGCAACCCGACGCGACCCAGGCCAGATTGGCTCACGCCGTCGGAAAAAAACACGATTCGGTCGCCAAGCTGCGTGTCGAATTCGCTGTAATGAATCACGCGGTCCTTCCACGTTTCAAGCGTGAGGCTGGCGCGCTCAATCGGCACCGGCGATTGCCCGCGCAGCAGCACAAGTGGCGGATTGCCGTGTTCGATCACGCGCGTTTTGCCGTCCTCG
>Ga0316217_10006013_pt1 | contig 12250 bp, 6 predicted proteins | sample 1anoAmetaG_FD_203633 | JGI IMG/M metagenome (GOLD analysis project Ga0316217, IMG submission 203633) | Freshwater microbial communities from Trout Bog Lake, Wisconsin, USA - 1anoA | ecosystem: Environmental > Aquatic > Freshwater > Lake > Hypolimnion/Profundal zone | place: USA: Wisconsin... | reverse complement strand
GCCGTCGCCTGGGGGGTGGACGGGACCTTCGCCTGCGGTGCGGGCGGTGCCGTCGCCTGCGGGGTGGTCGGGGCCGTCGCCTGGGGGGCTGGCTGGGCCATCGCCTTTGGGGCGGGCGGAACCGTCGCCGGCGGGGCGGGCGGGACCGGCGCCGGAGCGGGCTGGTCCGCCGCCGGGGCCTCCAGGCCCGCCGCCATGCGCCGCACCATGGCCAGGACGGTCAGGTCCCGGTCCCCCAGGCCCGCGGCCTGGGCGCTCCGGAGCAGCTGGAGCAGCGGGCCGGTCATGGGCATGGCGACCTGCAGGTCCCCCGCGGTCCGGACCAGGCTTTCCAGGCTCCGGGCGGCGAGGTCCAGGGTCTGGTTGGCGGGCTGGTGGTCGCGCCGCACGATGAAGCCGCCGAAAGCGTCCACCAGGGGTGACCGGAACAGCCCCAGGTTCAGGATCCGCAGGTATTCGGCGGGGGGGGTTCCGGCCCTGGCGCCGAAGGCCAGCACTTCGGCAAGGGCCTCCACCAGGGTCACGGTGAGGGCGTCGGCCCCCAGTTTCAGGGCGTGCGCCAGTTCGGGCCGGGTGCCCACCCGGGTGATGCCGCGGCCGAGCATTTCCAGGATCGCCAGGCAGCGGTTCACCTGGCGCTCGGGACCGGCGGAGAGGATCCACAGCTGGCGCAGGGCGGCGGCGGCGGGCCCGCCCAGGACCGGGGCGGCCACGTAGCCCTGTCCCGCAGCTTCATGGGCCTCCGCCAGCCGCAGCGACGCTTCCACGCCGATGCTGCTCATGCAGAGGTGCACCGCGCCGCTGGCGAGGCTCGCCAGGAGGCCGCCGGGGCCGAAGCTGAGGGCCTCCTCCGCCGCGTCGCCGGTGACCATGGTCAGGGCCACATGGGCCTCGCGCACCGCGTCCGCCACGCTGTCCGCCAGGCGCGCCCCGAGGCCCGCCAGCTCCTCGGCCCGGGCGCGGGTGCGGTTGTAGAGGACCACCTCGTTCCCCACTTCGATCAGGTTGCGCGCCATGGGCGTTCCCATCCTGCCGAGGCCTAGGATGGCGATGCGCATGGAGGCCTCCCATGGACGTTGCGGCTGGGGGGGTGGCGGGCAGGGTTGACCAGGATGACAAGGACGGGCGCCGCCGCCTGCCGGGGCCGCTCGAGGAGTGTTCCATCTTGATCCCGGCAAGATACCGGGTCAAGCCTCAGGCCTGCAGCGCCTTCCGGGCGGCCATGATGAACTTCGAGTGGTCCCGGGGATCGATCCCCCGGCGCGGGCTGGTGGCGCCCAGCTCCAGGGGGCACTCCCGGTAGCCGGCGAAGCTCATGGAAAGCACGCCCCGGCCGCCGCTGAGGGAACCCAGGCGGGTGGGGTAGTCCAGGGAGGTGGCCACCGGGACCCGGGCCACGACCCGGAAGGCCTCCCCGCTGAGCTCCGGCGATTCGAAGCTGCCGCGCATCTGCAGGATGTCGCCGATGACCCGGTTGCCCAGGGCGGCGGGCACGGTGATCGCGCAGTCCACCATGGGTTCCAGCAGCGTGGTGCCGGTTGCGTCCAGGCCGTTCATGATGCCCATGGGGGTGGCGACGGCGAAATCCAGGGGGTGGGTGTGCACCAGGTGGTGCTGGCCCGCCGTCAGGGTGATCTTCAGGTCGGTGACTTCCCAGCCGTGGAGCCCCTGCTTCAGGGCTTCGGGCAGGGTCTTCTCCACCTGGTTCTGGTAGCGGTAGTGCATGTCGTCGTCGCGCACGGCCGAGGCATAGACGACCCCCGACCCGCGCTCCCCGGGTTCGATGGCGAAGCGCAGCACCGCCCAGCACGGTTTGGGCATGGTGTATTCGATAAAGCCCTCCCCGGCCCGGGCCGGGGTCTCCCGGTAGATGACCGAAGGGCTGCCGAAGCTGGCCGCCAGGCCGAAGCGGGTGCGCAGCAGGCTGGCCAGCACCTCCATCTGGATGACGCCCATGATCCGGAGGTGCAGTTCCCGTTCCTCGCGGAGCCACTGCAGCTCCAGCATGGGGTCCTCGTCCGCCAGTTCCTTCAGGGCGGAGACCAGCCGCGGGAAATCGGCCTCCTGGGCGGCGAAGGCCTGCACCGTCAGGAGCGGCACCGCCAGCCGGAAGGCCCCGGGCACCGGCCCCGGATCGCCCAGGATGTCGCCGATGCGGGCCTGGAGCCCGCACACCGAGGCGATGTCCCCGGCCATGAGCTCGCCCGTGTCCTCATGGCGATGGGCGAAGACCCGGCGGATCTGGGTGATCTTCTCCTGGGTCCCCTGGGTGGCGTTGGCCACGGCGTCCCGGTTCCGGAGCGAGCCGTTGAAGAGCCGCACGAAGGCGATCCGGCCCATGATCTTGTCGTGTTCCAGCTTGAACACCACGCCCGAGACCGGCCCCTCCGGGTCGCCCCCGGGGGCCGGCAGGCAGTCCACCACGGCGTCCAGGAGCCGGTCCATGCCCAGTCCCTTGATGGCCGAACCGGTGAGCACGGGGAAGAGGGTCCCGGCCCGGACCAGGGCGGCCATGCGTTCCCGCAGCAGGGCGGGGGGCACGGGCCGTCCTTCGGCCCAGTACTCCAGCAGGAGTTCATCGTGCTCCGCCATCCGCTCCAGGGTCGCCGCGGGCACGGCCGTGTCCCCCCGCTCCGGAAGCGGCAGGGCCATGGGTGTGAACTGGCGGCGGATCTCCTCCAGGACCCGGTCCGGATCCGCGCCCATGCGGTCGGTCTTGTTGATGAACAGCAGGGTGGGGATGCCCATGGCGCGCAGGGCCTTCCACAGCACCACGGTCTGGGCCTGGATCCCCTCCACCGCCGAAAGCACCAGGACGGCCCCGTCCAGCACCCGCAGGCTGCGCTCCACCTCGGCGCTGAAGTCCACGTGCCCGGGGGTGTCGATGAGGTTGATGGCCACGTCCCGCCACCGGAACGTGGTGGCCGCGGAGCGCACCGAGATGCCGCGCTCGCGCTCCACGTCCATCCAGTCGGTGTGGCTGGTCCCTCTGTCCACCGAGCCCAGGGCCCGGATGCCGCCGCCGAGGAACAGCATCTGCTCGGTGAGGGTGGTCTTGCCGGCGTCCACGTGAGCGATGACGCCAAGGTTGCGGATGGGACGGGGGGGAGTGGGCATGGTTCGATTACACCAGCCTTTCCCCCCTGCCGGCGTGCGGCGAATGTCACGGGCTCAGCTGCCCGCGGGCCTCGCCTTGTCGCGCAGGATGCCGAAGAGCCGCCCCAGGAGGGCGGGAATCTGGGCCGGGCCGCGCTTTCCGGCTTCCTCCGCCACTTCCAGGGCCATGCCCGGCTTCGAGCAGGCCCGCAGGGCCTGGTGGATCACCGCGGAAGCGTCGGCCCCCGGCTCCACCCGGCCCGCCTCCCGGCGGAAGATGTCCTCGTAGCCTTCCCGCCAGAGGAAATGCTCGAGGTCGGCGTCCGGCAGGGCGGTGATGTGCCGGGCCTCCGGCCGCTGGTGGAGCAGCTTGCGGGTCTTGGCCACATAGTGGCGGCCGGCCTCGTCGCCGTCGGCGATCAGGTGCCAGGGGATGCCGAAGCGGTCGGCGAAGGCCAGCAGCGGGGCCAGCCCCGCCTGGGCGAAGGGCACGCAGTGGATGCCCTCGAGCGGGAAGTTGAGGCCCCAGACCCGGGCCAGTTCGGGCAGCAGCCAGGATTCGGTCTCGCCTTCCACCAGCAGCCAGACCCTGGCGAACAGGCTGTCAGCGTTGTGGGTGCGCACGTGGAAGGCCACCCGGCGGATCTCCGTGGGGCCGAGGGCGGGGGCGTCCGGGTCGGGAAAGGTCTCGGTGTCGACGTCCCGGCGCACCAGGCGGCGCAGCGCCCGCAGGGGGAAGCCGGCCATGAGCGCTCCGCTGGCGCTGGTGATCAGCTTCTGCACGGACAGCTGGGACACCAGGTTCATGACCGTGGCCAGCTGGATGGGGTGCAGATGGGTCTCCGGATCCTCCAGCACCAGGATGGGCTCGGCCCCCTTGCCCAGGGGGGCCCCGGCCTCCGCCTCGGCCTGCAGCAGGGCTCCCATCAGGGTCAGGAGGACCACCTGCCGCATCCCCGCGCCGGCGTGCTGGGCCAGGTCGGCCATGGCGTCCCCGCCCTGGAAGCCCGAGGGCGCCTCGGCCATGTCCGTGGCCCGGCGCAGGCTGGCGGTCGCGGCGGGCTGCAGGGCCAGGAACAGCTCCGGCCGGAGCACCGCCACCCGCTTCAGCGCCTCCAGGCCCCGGGCCAGCTCGCTGGGATGGACCTGGTGGGGGACCGAAAGCAGCCGTTCGAAGACCCGCCCCACGGCCTTTTCCGGATCCTCGTGGATGTCCTGGCTGGTGGCCAGGGCCGGGGCCAGGGTCCCGTCCGCCAGGCGGAGTTCCCGGAACACGAACAGGGGGTGGTCCCGGCGGACCAGGCCCGCCAGCAGCGCCGCGGCTTCGTCCGGGAGCGGCAGTTCCCGCCCGTGGCCGTCCAGGAACCGCTGCCGGAACCTGGCCCGTCCCCGGTCCAGCCGCCGCCCGCTCCATTGCAGCACCAGCCGGCCTTCCCCGGCCTCGTCCCGCCAGGCCGCGGGCTCCAGTTCCGCGGGCGGCCCGCCGCGGAAGCCCAGGGTGATGCTCATGCGCTTGGCGATGGTGGTCCGGTCGTTGGCGAGGCGGTGGAAGTCCGCCTCGGCCAGGGGCCGGTTCCCCAGGGTGCTCTGGAGCGCCTCCACCAGGCTGGTCTTGCCCCAGGCGTTCTCGCCGAACAGCACCGTGGCGTCCGGCTCCACCCGCAGGCGCAGGCGGGCGATGCCGCGGAAGTTCACGATCTCCAGGTCTGCCAGTTGCATGTCTGGAGGATGGCCGAGGCGGGGGCGGGATTCAAGGCTGTTTGGCGAAGCGCGGCCGTGGAGCCGGTTCCGGGCATGCGGACTTCCGCGCACTTTCCAGGCCCGTTTCCGGTTTCCCATACGGAGCCAGGGCTTCCGCCGCGGGCCATACGATTTAAATAATTGAAAAAAAAGTTGTTAACTAATCACCGACCCGAGCAGCCTCATGGCACAGCCCTTGCTCTTTGATGGGGGAACTCTTTCCAGACTTGGCGTGCAGGGCTTTGCCGGGCAAAATCCGAATCGCTTCATTCCACTTCCATCAGGAGGCTGCTTTCGTGCCAAACATTCCAGCACAGACGTTCGTGGTTGACGGCCCAGGGGGCGACCTCTACACAGGGGAAGAGAAGCGGAAGCGGATCTTCGCGATCATCGCCGCCTCCAGCGGCAATCTTGTCGAGTGGTTCGATTTCTATATCTATGCCTTCTGTTCGATCTATTTCGCATCGGCGTTCTTCCCGAAATCCAATCCGACCGCCCAGCTGATGGATACCGCAGGGGTGTTCGCGGCGGGATTCCTGATGCGCCCGATCGGCGGCTGGTTGTTCGGCCGGATCGCTGACCGCAAAGGACGCAAGACCTCCATGGTCACCTCGGTGGTCATGATGTGCATGGGTTCGCTGGTGATCGCCTGCCTGCCCGGCTACGCCCGGATCGGGGTGTGGGCTCCGCTGTTCCTGCTCTTTTCCCGCCTGTTCCAGGGGCTGTCGGTCGGCGGCGAGTACGGCACGACGGCGACCTACATGAGTGAAATTGCGCTGAAAGGCCAGCGCGGGTTCTATTCTTCGTTCCAGTACGTCACCCTGATCGGCGGTCAGTTGCTGGCTGTGCTGGTGGTGGTGGCCCTGCAGGCGTTTCTCAACGACACCCAGCTGAGGGCGTGGGGCTGGCGGATTCCTTTCGTGATCGGCGCGCTCACGGCGGTCATCGCCCTGCTGCTCAGACGCACCCTGCAGGAGACGACCAGGGCCGAAACCCGCACGGCGAAAGGGGCCGGCACCATCGCCGAGCTGTTCCGCCATCACAAGGCGGCCTTCTTCACCGTGCTCGGCTATACCGCCGGGGGCTCGCTCTGCTTCTATACCTTCACGACCTACATGCAGAAGTACCTGATCAACACCGTCGGCATCTCGATCAAGACGGCGAGCCACATCATGACCCTGTGCCTGTTCCTGTTCATGTGCATGCAGCCTCTGTTCGGAGCGCTGTCGGATCGGATCGGCCGGCGCAACAACATGCTCCTGTTCGGGGGCCTCGGCGCGTTCGCGATCTTCCCGGTCATGGCCGCCTTGCGCGGCGGGCCGGGCCTGACCGCCGTATTCCTGCTGATCATGCTGGCCCTGGCGATCGTCAGCTGCTACACCTCCATCGCCGGGATCGTGAAAGCCGAGATGTTCCCTCCCGAAGTCCGCGCCCTCGGGGTGGGCCTTGCCTATGCCGTGGCGAACGCCATGTTCGGGGGGTCCGCCGAATACGTCGCCCTCGGGCTGAAAGTCCACGGGCATGAGAGCCTTTTCTTCTGGTATGCGACGGTGATGATGGTGATCGTCTTCCTGGTCAGCCTCCGGCTGCCCAGAACAGGGCGATACCTGCACAACGACAAGTAGACGGACGCCCCCTGGATGACCGCCGGTCCGGCCCGACAGGTCCGGACCGGGCGGGTCACTGCCAGGTCATCAGCTCCGTGCTGAAGAAATTGTTCGCGTCCGGATGGTCCGGGCGGACCCGGACGGTGTAGGCCCTCTGTCCCACGCGATCGCAGGGGATGCTCCCCTCGTAGCGGTGGACGCCGTCGCCCAGATCGGCGCTCACGGCCAGCGGCACCACCCGGGCGTCGACCAGTTCCTGCCGGGAGTCGAGCCGGCCGTAGTAGACCTCCACCGACACCTCGTCCGGGCGCAGGGACCCGAGGCGCACGGTGGCGGTGAGGGTGAGGGCGTCGCCCATGATCCGCCGGTTGCCGTCGTCGCCGGCGACGGCGACCACCTGCACGCCGCCCCAGGCGGCGCGCAGCCGGGTCTTCCAGGCCGCGAGGGCCCTGGCCCGGGCGAAGCCGTCGGCGGCCAGCCGGCTGTGGAACTCGGCGGCGGGCAGGTAGTAGCGCTCCACGTACTCGGCCAGCATCCGGTTCGTGCTGAAAATGGGCGTCAGCACCCGCATGGAGGCCTTCATCCGGGCGATCCAGCCCTTGGGCATGCCGTCGGTGCCGCGCTCATAGAACAGCGGGATCACCTCCTTTTCCAGGAGGTTGTACAGGGAGTCCGATTCCAGGTGGTCCTGGTAGGCGTAGTCGTCATAATCCTCGCCGCGGCCGATGGCCCAGCCCACTTCGGGCGTATAGCCTTCGCACCACCAGCCGTCGGGGATGCTCAGGTTGATCCCGCCGTTGGCCAGGATCTTCATGCCGCTGGTGCCGCTGGCCTCCAGTCCCCGGCGGGGGGTGTTGAGCCAGACGTCGCAGCCCTGCACCATGAACCGGGCGGAGAGCAGGTCGTAGTCCTCGATGAAGGCGACCCGGGTGCGGATATCCTCCTGGTTGCAGTAATCGACGATGGCCTTCATGACTTCCTTGCCGGGATGGTCCTTGGGGTGGGCCTTGCCGGCGAAGATGAACTGCACCGGCCGGTCGGGGTCCTTCAGGATCCGCCCCAGCCGTTCCAGGTCCTTGAGGATGAGGTCGGCCCGCTTGTAGGTGGCGAAGCGCCGGGCGAAACCGATGGTCAGGGCCCGGGTGGAAAGCACGGCCCGGGCCTTGTCCAGGTCCCTCGGGGTGCCGCCGCGGCGGGCGACCTGCTCGGCCAGGCGCCGGCGGGTGAAGGAGACCAGCCGTTCCCGCTGCCGGGAATGGGTGGCCCACAGCTCCTCGTCGGGAATGGCCTCGATGTTCTGCCAGGTGTCCGGGTCCCCGGCGCCTTTCCACCAGTCGCCGCCCAGGTAGCGATCGAACAGCAGCCCGGCCTCCCGGGAAATGCAGCTGCGGGTGTGGGCGCCGTTGGTCACGTGGCCGATCGGCACCTCGTGCTCGGGCACGCCGGGCGCGTAGGCGCCCAGGATGCTCCGGGACACCTTGCCGTGCAGCTCGCTGACGCCGTTGACATGGGCGGAGGTGCGGATGGCCAGGCCGGCCATGTTGAACGACCCGCCGGTTTCCCGCGCGGGGTGGCCGAGGGCGAGGAACTGGTCGAAGGTGAGCCCCACTTCTTCGGCATAGTCGGCGAAGTAGCGGGCCATCAGCTCCCGGGGAAAGACATCGAAGCCGGCCTGGACCGGGGTGTGGGTGGTGAAGATGGCCCCGGCCCGGGCCGCCTCCAGCGCCGCGTCGAAAGGCAGATCGTGGTCGCGCATGAGCATGCGGATGCGTTCCAGCGACAGGAAGGCGGAGTGGCCTTCGTTCATGTGGCACACCGAAGGCTCCAGCCCCATGGCCCGCAGCAGGCGCATGCCGGCGATCCCCAGGACGATCTCCTGGCGGATCCGGTTCTCGTCGTCGCCGCCGTAGAGCTGGCTGGTGACCCGCTGCTGATCCGGCGTGTTGCCGGGCACGTTGGTGTCCAGCAGGAACAGCGACAGCCGGCCCACGATCGCCTTCCAGGCCTGCACCAGGATGGTCCGGCCGGCCATGGGGATGGCGATGCGCAGCGGGGCTCCGCCGGGGCCCAGCACCTGCTCCAGGGGCATGGCGTGGAAATCGTTGTCGGTGTAGCTCTCCTGCTGCCACCCGTCATTGGTGAGGTACTGGTGGAAGTAGCCCTGCTGGTAGCAGAGGCCGACCCCGACCAGGGGCACTCCGAGATCGCTGGCGCTCTTGAGGTGGTGCCCCGCCAGGACGCCCAGGCCCCCGGAATAGAGCGGCAGGCACTCGGTGAGCCCGTACTCGGCGGAGAAATAGGCGATGAGCGGACGGGAGCCGTAGCGGCGGTCCCACCAGGTCCGGTCCGCCAGGTAGCTGTCGAAGTGGGCCAGGGTGTTCTGGTAGAGGGTGAGGAAGCCGGCGTCCCCGGTGAGATGCTCCAGCCGCTCCTGGGGCACCTGGGCCAGCAGCTGCACCGGATCCTGGCCCAGCCGCTCGAACAGCTCCCGGTCGATGCGCAGGAACACGTCCCGCAGGTTCTCGTCCCAGGACCACAGCAGGTTGAAGGCCAGCTCCCGGAGCCGGGAGAGCGGGGCGGGGATCTTGGGAACGACGTGGAAAACTTGGACCTGCATGAAGGGACCCCCAGTTGTATTCATGAATACCCGACTGAGGTAACAGGGATGTGATTTCCGCCTCAGCGGCCGGTCAGGCGTTCCAGGTTTTCCGGATACCGGTCCCCCTGGACAGTGATCCCGGCCGCGGCGCTGCCGATGGCGTCCAGGTCCTCCCGGGAAAGCCGGATGCTGGCGGCGCCGAGGTTCTCCTCCAGCCGCGCCAGCTTGCGGGTGCCGGGGATGGGGACGATCCACGGCTTGCGGTCCAGCAGCCAGGCCAATGCGATCTGGGCCGGGGTCGCCTGCCGGGCGCGGCCGAGCTGGCCGAGCAGATCGATCAGGGCCTGGTTGGCCTTGCGCGCCTCGGGGGTGAAGCGGGGCAGGTTGTTGCGGAAGTCGGCCGGGTCGAAGGTGGTGGCCGCGTCGATCTGGCCGGTGAGGAAACCCCTGCCCAGCGGGCTGTAGGGCACCAGGCCGATGCCCAGCTCCTCCAGGGTCGCCAGCAGCTCCCCTTCGGGGTTGCGCGTCCACAGCGAGTATTCGCTCTGGACCGCGGTGACCGGCTGGACCGCGTGGGCGCGCCGGATGGTCGCCGGCGCCGCTTCGGAAAGGCCGAAGTGCTTGACCTTGCCGGCCCGGATCAGGTCCTTCACGGCCCCTGCCACCTCCTCGATCGGCACGTTGGGGTCGACCCGGTGCTGGTAGAAGAGGTCGATGGCCTCGATCCTGAGCCGCTTGAGGGAGGCCTCGGCCACCCGCCGGATGTTCTCCGGCCGGCTGTCCAGGCTGGGGGACTCCTGGATGCCCTGGGGAACATACTGGGGGTCCAGGTTGAACCCGAACTTGGTGGCGATGACCACCTGGTCCCGGAGCGGGGCCAGGGCCTCGCCCACCAGCTCTTCGTTGTGGTACGGGCCATAGACTTCCGCGGTGTCGAAGAAGGTGACGCCGAGATCCACCGCCGAACGCAGCAGGGCGATCATCTCCCGCCGGTCCGGGGACGGGCCGTAGGACATGCTCATCCCCATGCAGCCGAACCCGATGGCCGAGACTTCCAGATTACCGATCTTCCGCTTTTGCATGATTTCCGCTCCTCGGGGGGCCGTGCCGGCTGCAGGACCGGGGGGCCTGCCCAGCACTACCTTGAAGTGTATGAACATGCCTGCTGGAAAACTTGCATGAAACTCCCGGATTTTAGCCCGATTGTCCGAAACGGTCCCTGCCGGCCCCGGTCCGGTCCTGGGACTGGGCTCATTCCCCCCGCAGGACCGCCATGGGCTTGGCCTGGAGTGCCCGCAGGCTGCCCAGCAGGCCCACCGCCGCCGTGAGGGCCGCGGCCAGGAGGACCAGGAGCAGGGCCGCCCGGGGGTCGGGCCGAGCCTCCAGTTCCAGGACCCTCGCGCTGTAGGCCCGGGCCAGGAACCAGGCCAGGAGGCCCGAGCCCTGGGCGGCGCTGCCGCCCAGGAGCAGGAACTCCCAGGCCAGGCTGGCCAGCAGCGTGCCGTGGCCCGCGCCCAGGGCGCGCAGCAGGGCCAGATCGCGCTGGCGGCCCAGGCGCTCGGCCAGGAGGCTGGCGGCCAGCACCAGCAGGGCCGAAACCAGCATGAGCGCCGCCAGGGCCCGGGTCACCACCGCCACCAGGTCCAGCACCCGGGCGATCCGGGCCACCACCTCGCCGACGTCCAGGACGGTGATGTTGGGGTAGCGCCGGGCGACCTCGTCCTGCAGGGCGCCGCGTGCGGCCGGGGTGTCCAGCTCCGCCGCGGCGATCCAGGTGGCGGGCAGGTCCTGGAGCAGGGAAGGGTGGGCGACGATGAAGAAGTTGGGCTGGAAGCTCTGCCAGGAAACCCGGCGCAGGCTGGTGACCCGGCCCTTGAGTTCCGTGCCCTGGACCTCGAAGGCCAGCTCGTCGCCCAGCCGGGCGCCGATGGCCCGGGCGAAGCCCTCCTCCAGGCTCAGCTCCGCCCGGGCGGGGCCGGCCTCCGGCCAGAAGGTCCCGGCCGTCAGGGTCTCGGATTCCGAAAGGCGGGAGCGCCAGGTGAGGTTCTGTTCCCGGGTGCGCATGGCCTGGCCCCGGTCCGGGCCGCCGTCCGGTCCGTGGCCGGCGCCGGACTGCTCGTCCACGGCCTGCCCGGCGATGGCGGTGAGCCGGGCCCGGACCATGGGGCTGGCCATGGGTTCCCGGCCGGCCCGCTCGCGCAGCAGCGCCCGCAGCGGATCGATCTGGCCGGGCTGGACGTCGATGAAGAACAGGTTGGGGCGCCGGCCCGCGCCGTGCTGGGCGGCCAAGGGCCGCACCAGGTCGTCCTTCACCAGCTGGGTGGCCAGGACCAGGAACACCGACAGGCCGATGACGGCCATCAGCAGGGCGCTCAGGATGGGCCGGGCGCCCAGCTGGCCCAGCGCCAGTTTGAGGGGCAGCGGCAGGGCCGCCGCGCCGCGCCGGAAGACCAGCAGCAGCAGGCGGGCCACCCCGAACAGGAGCAGGAACAGGACGGCCATGCCGGCCGCGGTGGCGGCGCCCGCCGCGAGGCTGGAGGCGCTGCGCAGGATCAGGGCGCAGGCCAGGGCGGCGGCGCCCAGGCCGCAGGCCCAGCCCAGCCGGCGACGCCCCGGGGCTCCGGCGCCGTCGCGCAGGAGCGCCAGCGGGTCGACGTCCCGCAGACGGGCCAGCAGCGGCAGGGCGACCAGCACCAGCATGAGCCCGGCAGCGGCCGTCTCCGGCCAGGGCGGGAGCGGCGCCGGACCCTGCCGGAGGCCCTGGGGCAGCAGCTCGCCCAGCAGGGCCGGCAGGGTCCGGGCGGCGAGGGCGCCGGCGCCCCAGCCCAGGACCATGGCCGCGGACGCCAGGATGGCGGCGATGATGGCGAAGATCGCCGCGGCTGCGCCCGGCGGGGCGCCGAGGCAGCGCAGGATGGCGGCGTCCCGTTCCCGCCCCTTGAGATAGGTGGCCAGGATGGCCCAGGCGCCCAGGCTGGAGAGCAGCAGGGTGAACAGCCCCAGCTGGGTGACGAACCGGTTGAAGTTGCGGATCGGCTGGGCGAGGGCCGAACCGGCCTCCTCATGGGTCTGGACCCGCAGCCGCTCCTCCCTGGGGATGGCCGCCTCGAGCCTGGCCTTGGCCCCGGCCAGATCGGCCCCCGGAGCCAGGGTGATCAGGAGCTTGCCGCCGAGCCGCGCCCTGGGGGTGACCAGGCCCAGGCGCAAG
>Ga0316217_10006012_pt1 | contig 12250 bp, 6 predicted proteins | sample 1anoAmetaG_FD_203633 | JGI IMG/M metagenome (GOLD analysis project Ga0316217, IMG submission 203633) | Freshwater microbial communities from Trout Bog Lake, Wisconsin, USA - 1anoA | ecosystem: Environmental > Aquatic > Freshwater > Lake > Hypolimnion/Profundal zone | place: USA: Wisconsin... | reverse complement strand
TAAAAATATGAAGTTATTGCGAAAAATGATCAAGTAAGCTATGCTTATCAAATTGTTTTTAGGTCAAAATTCAATTTTAATCAAAAACCCCATAATTTCGTTTCCATGCATCTCAGAATTATGACACCACATTGGGATTGCCTCAAAGTTTATATCAGCGAATATGCAGATTCTTTACTATTGTTAGCTTGAATAAAATAAAAACTTTCAATTTTCCTATCAAAAACTATCATTTTATCAATCTTTTGATAGCAGGTGCTACAAATATCAAGTTTACTGTGTGCTGCATTACCCAAAACCATGATAGTTTGCCAAGTCAGTAGATTTGCCTATGCCGCGGCTGTAATTTATTGTTTGCCTTGTATTATCATGAGACCTGCTGGCATTTACCTGGTCTAGGCTGAAATCGGAGCAGCTAGGATCACCAACTTACCTGACGGCGACATTCTCCTCACACTGCGCATAGGTTTCACAGCACTTACTTAGGTCGAAATTACGCCTCTGCCAATTACTCTCGCAACTCAGCAACTTCCCCCATCACATTCAACACAACTCTCCAGCTCAACGTTGATTCCTCAGCGCTGGAAACGCAAAGAGTATTTTTAACATAACATAGTGTTCGCTGACTATGAGTTTGAATACCCCCAACGACAAGCGGATGATAGGAATAGCGCTCATCAGTTTGCCGAAAGATAAAAAACAAATCAGTAGCAGCTATCGGTTGACTCAAAACGAAGACAAGAAGGCAGAAGTGGATATCAGAATCAAGATTGTTTCGATAGATAGCTCTACTCTACGTAATACGACTACCTTTGGCCTTAATAGTGAAACCTCGCCTAAAGTTGAGTAACCAAAGCCAGAGGCAGAACATCTCAGAGAAGGAGCAGATAACTCACCCTCCAATATCAACCTTAAATCAAAAGCAAGTGAATAACGTTCAGGTCCTGCAAGCTAAATAAGAAACCTTAGCCTCAGAAATTTAAAATCAGAAGGCGACAAAGTAATTGAAGTGAGCGAAGCTGAGGTGAGAAGGTTCAGGAACTAAAAGGATGTCTATTACCAGATGTACCAGATTGAAAAATCTAAGAATGAGGTGGCTTATAAATTTATTAGCACTCTCATCAAGAAAATGGCAGAGAAGTTTCCAAATCTAGTGCCCAGTTAGATGTTTGTTGCCGAAAATGCGAAAAAGAACGGGGATTCTCTGAGCAAGCCGAAGCAAAATGACCAGACAGCAGCACTGGCACAACTTGAACAAGCGAATCGATGCTTGCATAGACAGATTGATTAGTACAAGAAGGTGATAGATTAGCTCAAGCAGCAACTGTTCAAGAACGTAGAAGATAACCATAGCAAAAGAAGTGGATTGGTACATCCCTTTGGGCTTGATTTGGCCATTTTACCAAAGCTGTCCCAGAAAGACAAATCTAACTTATTTTTTTCCACTAACGTAATTCCTTCCTCGCTTAAGGAGCCACATCCTTCAGCTAGTGTGGAGGACAAACAAACCAAAGATTTACAAAAATAGCTTAGATAGACTTTGGCAGGCTTGGATTTGAAAAAATGGCTATAGCAATCAATAGGGCAAAGATAGGAAATCCAATCAAAATTCACGCCAACCTCTACTGTGCAGCAACAATAAAAAAACTAGAGCAAGATCAATTTTTTGAAAAAACTTAGATCAGGGATTGATAAAGCTTTTTCACAGCTGCTGACAAACAAAGATGTTACCAAAGCTGCCCTACTAACCCATAAGCAAGAAGTTAATAGACTTCTTGATGAAAACTTGTATTGATTGCAGGGTTAAGGATGATATTTGTCTTTTGAATAGAATAAGCTTGTTAGCTATATCAAGAAGTGAAAGCCAGTGTGAATTTATGCACTTATGGACGATAGTTGCAGTTTAGTACTACTTTATGCTTGATTAGAAAATCCAGCCCTAAGATGTTTTCAGTTCCTTTGACCTCAAAATCATGCTTATATTAAGCTACCGAAAGCTAAATTTTATCGACTTTTTGAGTTTTCTTTAGCTTTTCGAGTGTTGTCATTGAAATAAATGAGGTCTTCACTGTTCCATCGACTTAAAATGATATTTTTTAGTTCACATTTTCTTTGTATTTGATCGGAAGCATAATTGTAAGTTTTCCGTCATAGATGACCCCTGGAAACTTGGAAACTTCGCTCCATTTTTAGGTCTAAGTTTTTTCAGGATATATAACACTCTCTTCAATACTAAATGAATCCAATTTAATGTCGTCAATTTGAAGTGATTTGTTAACAGCCTTCAGAAAGGAGGGCTCTAGAATTTGGTTTTTTATGACTGGAGCAGCTTTTTTCTTCTTTTTCTTCTTTTATTCGTAGTTTACTGTGCTCGCCTATGTCAATTTTTAATTAATCATCTTTTGCCTTTAATCGAGTTCAAGTTTTCCTTACAAGCGGATAGCTAAGCCATTGAGTTCTTCTAGATCGAACTCTTAGAGGTCATGCACATAAATTAGGATGTAAAATGGCTATAGCTTTTGGAAAATTGATACTAAATCTAATTTCGACATACCTTGAACTTACTAACCAAAGATTATAATCAAAAATATATTAAAAACTCTTTTTAATGTGAAAGTTCAGACTAAGCATCGAAAAAACCTATTGAAAGTTTTGTCATCAAAACTCTGTAACAGCAGCAGCTTATTTTTGAAAGTTTTGCGATATTATAAATTACAAAAGATGTTTGACTTCATTTACGGTCTGTTTTTTGTTCTAATGGTCTTGGAAATGGCGCTTTTTCTGTTCCTCAACCTTCCCTTTCCCAAAGCTTGGAAAGGAGGAGTTCTCTAAAAACTCGGGCACAGTGAATTCATCCAAACATTCATAAAGGTTCAATTGGTGCTCTGTCTATTGGTAGTGATATTTTATGTGGACCTGAGCAAAACCGAGAGTAGCTATCTCCTCTAGAAGAACAAGCTGAAGAACAAAAGCAGCATGGGGGCAGGTATGTGAATATTAATGAAGGTAAATCTCTTAAAAGGTAGAGTTGAGAAGATCGCGCTATTCTTATGAAATCGTAAGAATCCAAAGGAACAAGTATGTCAGTTTTGTGGTAGTATTCACTTTTATTGCCAATCTTGTGTACTTTTGGCTCAAAAATAAACGGTATGCTCTTTTACAGGTTCACGAATAGCTTTTGAAGAGCAGTCCTCCCTTATAAGAATCAGGCAGATTTTTAGACTGAAAAGTGATAGAAATCATAAATGGACCTTCTTCAAATTAAAGAATTAGTTATCATATGAACTTGGATATGAGTCAATAATGATCATATTTGATATTATAGCGGCAAGCGGGGCAATTAGCAGTGTTAACCAGCCAATCCTCCAAACAGTTTTTGTGGAAAATGTGGCCGCACTTGACATTGTACACTTCTTACTAGGTGCTTACTGTGTTTAAGCATATTGAGCACTCTTATTAATGTTGCAGTCTTCTAGTTTTCAACACATTCATTGTTTCGTTTTACAGTCCTCTTGTTATTTTCACGCCTTCGCCCAAATTCGGATGGTTCTGATGAGAGTCAGCCTGAATGATTTGCAGGCCGGAGGCTTGAGGGCCGAGCATGTTTTGTCCTTACATTATAAGCTCACCTACTCTGTTGAATAGCTAGATTCTGAAATTCGACAAACCTCGAATTAGTGGATTGTTGGGATCCTATCTAACTAGCAGATAAGAGGTATTGATTCTCTCCAGCTCTTCTACTTGATGCTGGATAGCTTATTTATTGGGAAAGTTGGCAAATTTCATGGATAGGAGCTTGTTGATTTGCCTATCCATGATTGCTTCTGTCATATGAACATGTGCCAATTGATCGGATAGGGTTACCATCCCTCCTATTGACTAAATTTGAGCTTATCTTTTTTTGTCTTACTATTATTTCAGTTTTCTTCTTAGGTTCTACTCTTAACGGGCCTTTCTTCGAGCTTGTACCTTTTACATCGTTTTCTGTAGCTAAAGTTCTCTTTACTTATCTTTTTACTCTTAGATTTGCCTCTAAATCCTTCTTTTTTATCGTTATTAGCGCTTCTTTTTTTATGCTTACTCCAATTATCTTTGATATTGCAAGTCTTGTTCTCTTTTGCGTGCTTAATCCTCCTTTTTAATAAATTCCTAGAGCTATCGCTTCTAAGCATTAGTTATTTCTTTATCCAAACAAGCTAATTCTTCTATAGCAGGCTTTTAGTAATAAGGTTCAACCTTGATATTTTCTAAGTTCCCTTTAGACTAGAGATTAACTATATTCTCTTTGATCTAAGTTGGGTGCTATACTTTCAATGGCTATTTTTTCATTTCATTTCCTCGCAAATGGCTTTTATTTGGTATTTAGACTTTCTTACACAAATCCAAATTGATATTGACTGCATGAGGATCAATTTTATTTAAGGCTCTATTTAAGTTCCCATTTAATTTTACATTATTTCCGGTCAATTTTTTGGTAACAGTGATCCTGTTTTTTTCTTTTGGTTAGCCTAGTTTGGTATTCATAGCTTTAATACCCAATCTATTGACAGGAATTGCAACTTGATTTCTAGGAATAGCAGGCGATATGTTTGATTGCTTTGCAACTGTTGGGTTTCTTACGTTTTTAATTCTGAACATAGTTTTATAATAAATCTTAGATAATCTCTTAAAAAGCTTCAAGAGTTTATGTTACTCTTAAAAGCTAAAGTATAAACTTTTCAAAATATCATTCAAAGCTTTGAGTTTGATGTTAAACGATACTTTTGGTTCATTGAAGAGCGATGGCGCGAAAGTCGCTCGTTTATATCCTTTTCATTCATCGAAGGCTAAGCCTAATCATCAATTCCATAATCCTGTTGCAATTTTCGATATAGTTCCGTCATTTCTGCAACTTTTTGCTTTTACTACTAAACCTGCTCACTAACAAGCTGAAGGCGTAAGGCTATACCTTAGTTTACAGTTGCTTCTTTCCACTTCATCACTTTGAAAATCAACTGCTGGTCATTATTGATGCACTCTTCAATGTTAATCTTTATTTCTCCTCTTGCGTTCTTCGCTGATATTTGGATGATAGCTTCTTTGTAATTGGGAACAGGGAACTAGATGTAAACAGGGCCGGCTTGAATCGATTAGAGTGTGGTCCACTTTTCGAATTTACCTTCCCAATTCAAAGGATGAAGAAGCTTGACTCCAATTTATTTTGCTCCAATCCATTCGACATCCTGCAGCTAAAGTTTGACTAGGCAGCCAGGCTTGCCTCCTGAAGGTATTTTGTGCATTTTTCTATAAGTCTATATGTTTAGCCTATCGATTGCGATTCTTTTGGCAAGCAAAGAATCTTTGGCATTGTATTGTTCGATATACTTCCCTAAATTTTTTATCTCTCTTTGATATTGATGATAGACGTCGTTAAACTTTTGGTAGGAGAAGTTAGGATTAAGTTCATCAAAGTATTCAGGCATTTCCAGCTTCTGGCCAAGCGACAGAAGGTTATAAACTCCCAGGAAGTATGTAAACTACCTGTCGTTTCGAGTTGAGGGGATGACAGAGAATTGCGATTTGCTTAGGAGCTCCGTTTGTTTGGATTATTCGCGCGGCTAGCTTGCAGAAAATATCTTGCAGCACCCCATCAAGACTATAAAATTTAGATCATTAATTCATTAAATGAATAATTTTGGATTTTATCATTCGTCTGAATCAAATACATAGCTCAAGATTATTATTAGTCATTATTTGAAGGATTGACCTATCATTGTTTCAGAATTTGATTGTGGCTTTTTATATGTTGGTAAAAGGACCTTTGATAGCCCATTGCTGCTCGTAATATGTCTTGATTTCAGGGATGTTTAGGAACCTGTTTCTTAGTTCTTGCAAAAATATCAAGCTTTTGTACTAGGTCGGGTAGACTGCCTCAACATAATAGGATAACTCTGTCAAGAAAAAATCGGCAATAGTTAGCTTCTCGAATACCCAATCTTTGTTTCCCTTGAAGACGGCGAGGTATTTGAGTTTTACTGAAATGGAATCTTTCCAAACTCCCTCTTTTTTTGTGTTTGCTTGCGGGTCATAGATAACTTGATTAAACTTATCAAGAACTTAGTTGATGACTTGGATAACACTGAGTATCTTGGCTCTCTCTTTAGCATTCTTGCCCAGCAATTGTTCACCTTTTTTTGACCTGTCGGCAATGTAGGTGCTAATAGCTGAACTTTATGTCAGCTTGAAATCTCCTTCTATGAGGTAAGGTAGATTGGGGAATTAAAGCCCCAAAGATTATTTGTCTCCACCGAACCATTGCTAAGGCTGAGTGTATTGGACATCTTCCCAAATGGCGCCAGTATAGGCCAAAAGAAGTCGAGGAACTTGTCCTCTGCCTCTAACTCTCCAATAACCGAAGGTAACTTTGCTCATAGATTAAGTAATTAATAATCCAACAAGTAACTATAATCTGGTTTTGGATTGAGCAATAAAATAAGCTTTTTTAGGCAAAATCACTAAAAAGTATTACAAAATGAGTATTCATTCTTCTTGCCTGCTTAGTTTCAGCCTTTTCGCTTGGATGTTTTGGTAAAGATCTTCAAAATTTTTAACTCTTTTCCTCTAAAGATTCAGCTCATCACTTAAACTTTCCACTGTTCGCTGTAATTTAGAGTAATCTTCGACTTTAGACTTGTACTGCTTCTCCAAGTTCTAAATACTAATGTTCTTAACTTTCATCTACCCTTTCAAATACTGAAGCTAATTGCTGAGAATTTTATAGCTTTTCTACGTTTCTCTCAATTTATCTTCTTCTTTGCTGTGCCTAGATAGCTCCGTTTTAAGCTTTTTGTTCTATTACTACAGAACTTGCCTATTTTTATCAAGCTATGGCTGATAATATTATTTATTTTTCTAATGAGTCTAGCTTCGGAAAGAGGTTTGTCTGCTTACTCTGCTTCCGATTTGTAACGGCAAATCTTTGGTATAATTGTCTTAGCTCGAAAGATATTTTTAGCTCCTCTCCTCTCTATTGCTTTTTTGTTCATAAAAAGTACTTTTTTGCTACCTCAAAACCGAATTAGCCTACTTCAAATTCTCAATTTATCTTTTCAGCTCCTTTATGACCAAGCTGGATTCGGTATTGTTCTTTTTTATCTCTTCGCTCACTTGACTTTCTATTAGCTTTGAAGACTGCTACTTTTTCTAAAGGTCACATTTGTATTTCATCATTTAGCTTTAAGCAAGTACTTTCTCTCGACTCATTTTCTTCATCTATGCTTTGTACTTTTAGCTTTAGGCTTTCAGCTGTTCAGCCTATTTACACTTTTAGTTATACTTTTCTTAGAACTATTCCGCTAAAACTAATTGCTTGCTGAGCTTATTTTTGAGCTAGTTTGTTTTGTTATCTTTTTACTATATTTAGTCTTTTAGATCGGCTATTTACTGCCTCAGTTCTTCATTGCATATATTTAACTGCTCGCTTTAATCGTTGCCCCTTTATATTTCTTTGAGTATATGTGATGATTTCAAGTGCTATTATTGTAGACTTTACATTTTTATACTTTGCTAAGAGATAAAGCCTTCAAGCTAGCATGACTTTTTCTCGTATTACTTGATTCTATCTTTTAAAAGGTTGATTTATTTTGAGTATTCAGTGTTTATGTGTTTGAAATGAGAATTTTAAGATGTAAGTAAATTCAGTTGGTCTATGATTTTGGCAAAATCTTTCAAGTTGTAACCCTTTTGCTAAGCATAATCTGCATAATTTTGAAACTATTTCATTTTTTAGATATGCTAAAGTTTTTACCTACCGAGCTTTTAGATTTTTTGAAAAGATTAATTAACTTTATTATTGAGAGTGGCCTTTTACTGATCTAGCTCTTTATTTCTGCCCTCCAAACTCGTCATTTTTTCTTTGAGACCTTTTAGCTAACTCTCTAGCTCTTCCATTTTATCCAGTAAAACCTGCTTTTAATTTTAATTCTACTCACAGATATCCCTTAATTTAGCAACTTCGCCCTAATCTGTATGCATCTCCTACATCAAATGCTAAATCTCCTACAGCCGATTGCAATAAATCTCTTTCTATTTGTTAGTTTTCTCCAGTTAGGTAGCTATATTCTTAGATTTTGCTTCTTCCGTTTATACGATAGTCTTTAAAGATTCGTTTTCGAATTACTTTTAGGCAATTTTTTCTGCAAATAGCTTCTACTTTAGTTTGTAACGCTAGATTTCAGAGTGAAGCTTGTCGAACTTCGATTGTAAATCTTTGTTGACAAAGGTTAGGACCTATAGCTCGCCACATTTTTACATTAGACTCTTCTAAATCTGACCTTTTTACAATTAGGAATGCTGCTTCAGTTATTAATATTGATTTGAAAGCTTTTCATACTCAAATTTGCTGTTTGCAACGATTTCTTAGTATTTATAGAGCGACTATTTAAGAAAATCATTCTATTACTGTTGTTACCTTAGCCTTTACTTTATTTCAATAATTTCTTGATCTAATGCTTTGATTTTCATGTAATGCCTTTATTAGATGGCGTTGGATTTTTCTTATGCTTATTGTATTCTCTCCAAGTAAATTTTGGATCCGTTTGATTGTTATTATGAATTGAAATTTTAGTTCACCTCCACGTCTTCTTCTTACTATAAAGTTATGATTTGGTAATGGTCAGGTAAGTTTGCATCGTCGTCAATCATTTTCCGTAATTGATTTTGTCTTTAGAACTATTCTTATTCTTCTTTTTGAATGGATGATTGACCTTTTTATGCAAGCTCAGTTTCTTTCTCTTAGATTAGTAAGTTTTTGGCCAAAAGTTGCTTCTCAAGTTAAGCCTAATTATATCTCAAAGCATCTCTTTACTATAATAACTTTGTAATGATTTAATCTTTGCGGCTGAGTTATTTTTCACGAATATTCAATTAGTTTTACAGCTAAACAACCTAATTCTTTAGATCATCTAGCTGCCTCTCCTTTTATTAATCTAATTATAGATCATTATTTGTATTATTGGCTGTTACCGTTCTCATCTGCTCCTGCAAAAGTTGCAATTACTCTTAAAGCAAATGCTTTTATTGAAGCAAGATTGCTTGCTGATTCCTCAGATCTTAAACTAGCACATCTTTCTTGTTAGCTTAAGCATTTAGAGCTTCAACTTTCTCTTATAGGCTATCTATTTGGCCCATCTTCTCCTAGATTTCTAGATTCAGTTTAATGAGTTAGTAATTATTATCGATTCCCTATGTTTAGGCTTCTCTTTTCTAACGATCTCTCTAATCTAGCTGTTTTTCCATCGAATTGTGCAAAATGGAGAGTTACTACTTCTATTTCTGCATCTTTAGCAAGCATTATAAGGTTTAGTTTGCTTATTTTTATTTTATGCTTAGGTCTTATCTTATTTTGATTTCATTTTTTGACATTATTGCGACCTTCTATTCGAACAAATGAATCTTTTGGTTCAGTTCAATAATTTGTTGTTCTAGCTGGGCATTTTAAAAGCTGACATGCTCACTTTCTACAAGCAAATCTGTAATTTCTTTCAAAGCCATCTGCAGCTAGCCTTGTAAATTAGCATTTGATACTTTCAACTATTAGTTCTGCTACAACAGAACTTAAGTCGCTATCTTTTCTTACTCTTATTATCTTTTCTGGTCGTTAATTTGTTCTAATTATTTTTTGAGGATTTAGGCAGAGGTTTTCAGCTCTTTGTTTTAAGCTTATAAGTTATCAACAATCTGATATACTTTTTTTGTGGTTTACAGTTAATGCTGGAGAAGAGCATTTTTTTATTAGAGGGTTTTTAGTTAACGCACCATATATTACAGCTATAATTTTAACTAACTGTTTTGTTGACGTAATGTGTCTCTTTACTAACTAACTGCTGCCATTTTCTCCTCTAATTGAGTTTTTTTCTGCTATAGGCCGTTAAAATTGATCTCTAATTGCTACTTTTATGTTCTTAGATATGAAAACTGCTATTCTAATGCCTGAAACTGCTATTCTAATGCCTCTAACTGCTACTTGCTTTACTACATAACCTTATCTTTCCAAAGACTCTGCTAACTCAAAGAAGAAAGTTCCTGCTTGATAAGTTTATTGTGTTTGACCAAGCCTTAAATCTAAGTATTCTTCTGAATCAACTTTTCTTTCAGGTCGATGATATCCTAAACACTCTTTTTATCTGGACTTGACCGATTCTGATGAACATTGATAGAACTATTATTAATTAACACTTAAAGTAGGTCTGCTAGGGTTTTTGAAAAGGAGAGAATTTGCTAGTTGCATAAGTTTTTTTATAATAGCTTCATTTTGAAGATTTTGAATTATGCTTATTGATTGCTGTTGGCAGACTCTAATTACTAGCATACTTTGAGGTATTTATTCTCAGTCTATTATAGTATCAAAGTATAGTCGCTTTATTTTGTTTGCAGCTCAGATATCAGTCTAATTTGTGCCTCCCTCAAAGACTTGAGCTATTAATGAAAGTTTTTAAACTTTTCTCTCAATTTAGCTATTAAAGTCCAAATATCAACAGAAGGTTCAAAGCAGCTCAGAATATCTCTCATTTAATTCTCCAAAGATTCATGCTGTTATCTCATGTCTTAAAGAGTTTACTGATTCTTGAGGATCTATCTCTTCGCAGAGGAGTATTAGTCCTTGATTTCTTGCATGATTTAAGCTAGTTCATGCTTTTAGTTCTAAACCCTCTCAATCTAAAGATTTAGCCGATGGATTTAGCTAGTATGCTCTAATTTGATTCTTTTGATTTATTCCTGGCTATCAATTAGCTGGCTCTATACTATCTTTACAGCATTCTCTTTTTCCTTGGCCAAGTTCCTTAGTTCCTGACATTCTTGTTCGCTTTTTTTGACTTTCTAGTCAGCTGATGTACAGTTTTTATTTGCCTCGATGAATTGCTTTTTAAGTTCTTCATGTTTGAAATGCTCTTTATTTAGCAGTTACTACAGTTAGGCAATCACATCTTGCTTTTTAAAGAGTTGGTCAGTAAGTTCTTGAACTTATAATTGATAGACAGTTACGATCTTCTCTTTTTCGCCTTCACTTATCTCACACCTTTCTTGCAAGGTTTCTATTTAGTTATTTTTTTAGGAAACCAAAGACTATAATTACTCTAGTTTCAATAAATAGGTCTCAATGCCGCCTTTCAGCTATTCTATTTCTGCCTTCTTATTCTATCTTTCCTATTACCAACGTGAATATATCTACAAACAAGAGCTAAGCTACTCTCGAACCTTTTTCTCGCTTTACTAGCTTATCATGAGTTCTTTTGTTAGTTTTCGAATCTCTTAGTACATTTACTCGGTTTTTTCAATCCACTTCTTTCTTTAGTCTTGAATGGCCTCTCCTTCGAAAGGTTTTTCTTGTTTCTATACGTTCTTTTCTTAGAGTTTCTCTAATTTCTTCATGGTTCTTTGGTGAATGTTTTTAATAGTGGCATTTTCTTGTTCCAGCCTTCTAATTTTCTAAGAAAACAACACTATCTTTTCCTCGAGCTAAGTGGTATCTTTGGGACTCATTGTACTAGATTTCGTGTTGATCATATTTTTCATTTTGCCATTTTCTTTGTCCAAGGTCTAAATTTTCTTTTTCAAGATCTATATCTCTTGGTTCGCATCGTCATTTCTTTGCAGACGCTACAATTCTTTTATCAGCTTATCGGTTTCTCTGAAGTTTTGCTGAAGAGTTGAGGTTAGATCGAAAAGCTACCTGTTTTCAGACTACAAACGATGATGCTCAAGTCGCATTGTTTCACTAGATCCCCATCTTTTTATCAGCTCAGTAACATACTTGGTTAGACCTGAGCTTGTTTTGATTACGTTTCTTTAGATTTGAGAAGCAGCTCTTTAGATGTCTGCATCAACTATGCGGCACTCGGCAGCAATTTGCGATAATTGCTGACTGCTCTATTGCAGTCGCTTCAAATAGCTTTGAATTTTGGACAAAATTTGTTCAGCCTCCAAATTATTATCTGAATCTCTCCCACCTTAAAGTTAAATATCTCGAATCTGCTTCTTAAGTTCCTTGTTCTTCAATTTAACTTTCTGGTTTTCTTCTCTAGCTCGCTCAAGTTAAGTGATCAATTGTTCTTTATCTCTCTGGTGCTCTAATTTGCAGGAGTGTAATTAAGCGAGTGCGTTGTTCAATCTTTAGGCTATGCTGTTACTTTCAAATTTGGGTCTCATTTGACGATTATATAATAAGCGGATATCATTCCTGCATTTTTGAGGTCTTCCTCAATTGGGTATT